>Ga0163179_10000607_pt1 | contig 25605 bp, 25 predicted proteins | sample AtlANTMetagenome_FD_109643 | JGI IMG/M metagenome (GOLD analysis project Ga0163179, IMG submission 109643) | Marine eukaryotic phytoplankton communities from the Atlantic Ocean - Atlantic ANT 2 Metagenome | ecosystem: Environmental > Aquatic > Marine > Oceanic | place: North Atlantic Ocean...
ACGCGTACGTGCGCGTCCAAAGCGATCGATTGCACGCCGTAAGTGAAGCTACTCCCTTCACGGGTGACCTCCACCAGCCAGTTCCCCTCTACCTTGAGGATCTCATCGACGACCTCAACGACCTGATCTTTCCGCTCACGCCAAACCGTCGCGGCCCGGTCTTTGACCGTCGCGAGCGCCTGGCCGCCCCCGGTATCTTCAAGTAAGCCCTTGACCTTCTCACGCAGCTCAAGCCGCTTCACAGCGACGCGAACGTTGTCGACCAGATCAAACTCACCACCGGCGACACGCACCGGCAATGCTGCCGATACAAGATCAGACCAGAGGTGACTGTTCAAAGTAAGTGAGACGTGCCAAATGCCGTTATCAGCGACTGCAGCAGACATAAGAGGCTCCCGAAGTTCAGCGCGGGAAACAGTCTACACCGTACGCTTCAAGATCGCGAAGCACGAATCGGGCAGCCCCCCATAAAGGCGAGTCTACCCGACCAAAAACCGACGTATGAAACGCCTTAGTGCAGCTCGGTGGTCGCGAAGAAGTGCGCGATCTCTGCCGCAGCTGTTTCCGGCGCATCGGATCCATGCACAGCGTTTCGCTCGATGCTTTCGCCCCACTGCCCACGGATGGTGTCAGCGGGCGCCTCTGCAGCGTTCGTTGGCCCCATGATCTCGCGGTTACGCAGAATGGCGTTCTCGCCTTCCAGAACCATCACAACGACCGGACCGGACGTCATGTATTCGACCAGGCTGCCGAAGAACGGACGTGCGCTATGCACGGCGTAAAAAGACTCAGCTTCACGGGTCGAGAGATGCGTCTTACGCATCGCGACGATGCGAAGCCCCTCGGATTCAAAACGCGCGACGATGGACCCAATGGCGTTCTTTTCAACGGCGTCGGGCTTGATGATGGAAAAAGTGCGTTCGTTGGCCACGAGGACCTCCATAGTCAGAGAGTCGCGCCGTGTATTTCAGCCACGCGGCACGCGCCAGTCTCATTTTGGCGAAGTTGACGAAGCGCTAGTCATAAAACACAAAAAAACCCGCCCCCTCGACAGCGCGCAGGGACGGGTTTTTAAAGTAGAAACCTTGCTTAGCTCGAAAGCTCAAGCACCTTCTTACCCATTTCAGCAGGGCTTCGGACAACATGGATTCCCGCGTCTTCCATCGCACGGAATTTGTCCTCTGCGCCACCCTGGCCACCAGAGATAATCGCTCCAGCGTGCCCCATACGGCGTCCTGGAGGCGCGCTAGCCCCGGCAATGAACCCAACAACGGGCTTGTTCATATTCGTCTTGGCCCAGGCACAAGCTTCTTCTTCAGCGGAACCGCCGATCTCACCAATCATAATGACGATATCGGTGTCGTCGTCGTCATTGAACAAGCGCAACGCGTCGGTATGGTTGGTCCCAATAATTGGGTCTCCACCGATTCCGATACAAGTCGATTGTCCAAGACCGACAGCGCTTAGCTGACCGACGGCCTCATAGGTCAAAGTACCGGACCGGCTTACCACACCGATACGCCCAGGCTTATGAATGTGACCAGGCATAATGCCGATCTTGCATTGTCCGGGGGTAATAATCCCGGGACAGTTGGGACCGATAAGCCGTGCGTTTTTGTCCTGAAGGAAACGCCACGCGCGAACCATATCGTTCGCCGGGATACCCTCGGTGATCGCGACGATGAGTTCCACGCCAGCATCCGCTGCCTCGCAGATTGCATCTGCGGCGAATGGCGGCGGAACGAAGATGACAGATGCGTTCGCCCCCGTCTCCTTCACCGCCTCAGCGACAGTGTTGAAAATAGGGACTTGGCCTTGAAAGGCTTGTCCGCCCTTGCCCGGGGTGACCCCCGCCACAAGCTGCGTCCCGTATTCGAGCATCTGCCCAGAATGAAAACTTCCCGCGCCACCGGTGATCCCCTGGCACAGAAGACGTGTGTTGTTGTCGACCAATACCGCCATGGCTACCTCCCCGTCGCCGCAACGGCCTTCTCAGCCGCATCGGCCAACGAATCAGCCGCAATGATGTCCATTCCGCTCTCAGCGAGCAGCTTTTTACCCAACTCAACATTTGTTCCAGCGAGTCGAACGATGAGCGGAACACTAAGGCCCACTTCGCTGACGGCTGCAATCACACCCTCTGCGATGACATCACACTTCATGATGCCTCCGAAAATGTTGACCATGATGGCCTGCACGTTTTTGTCTTTGGAGATGATCTCCAGCGCAGCCTTCACTTGGTCCTTCTTCGCGCCACCACCAACATCAAGGAAGTTCGCAGGTTCGCCACCGTAGAGTTGGATGATATCCATCGTGGCCATCGCCAAACCGGCGCCATTGACCATGCAGCCAATATTCCCGTCGAGCTTAATGAAGTTCAGGTGGTACCCAGCGGCTTCGACCTCTGCAGGGTCTTCTTCGCTGGGATCGTACCAGGAGTTGATCTCCGCCTGTCGGAACAAGGCGTTGTCATCCACGGTGACCTTCGCGTCCAAAGCCACCACATCCCCTTCACTGGTGATGATCATCGGGTTGACTTCGACGAGGCTTCCGTCAATCGCCATGTAGGTGTTGTAGAGGCCCTTGAAGAGCTTGATGGCACCCTTGAGTGCCTTCCCAGAGAGGCCCAAGCGGAACCCGAGCTCCCGAGCCTGCCAGTCTCCGAGCCCCGTGGCTGGATCGACCCAAACCTTATGAATGGCTTCCGGGTTGGACTCGGCGACCTCTTCGATCTCCGTTCCTCCCTCGGTACTGGCCATCAACACAAGGCGAGACTTCTGACGGTCCAACAATACGGCGACGTACAGTTCGGTCTCGATGTCTGCGCCAGTCGTCACCAACACGGTGTTGACCTGTACACCACCCATGCCCGTTTGCTTGGTCACGAGCGTATTGCCCAACATCGATTCAGCCGCATTTCGGACATCATCGATACTACGACAAAGCTGGACACCGCCTACACCAGGGACATCCGCGTCGCCGCGGACTACCGCTTCAAGCGTCGCTTGGTCGCTGATTTCAGTAAAGCGCCCTTTGCCGCGACCACCTGCGTGAACCTGGGCCTTTACAACCCAGAAATCGCCGCCAAGGGCCTCGGCTGCCGCGACCGCGTCAGCGACGTTGTGTGCGGCAGAGCCAGGGGGAATCGGTACGCCATGACGCCCTAGGAGCGTCTTGGCCTGATACTCATGGAGCTTCATAGAGCGCCTCGATATTCAGTGAGATTAGAGCGTAGAATCAACCGCGAGTTGGCTGATTTTCCGCCTTATAGCTGCAACGGTAAATCGGAACGCCCTTGCCATTTCGTAGGTTCAAGCGTTCGTCAATAATTTGAGCGGCGATGCCCGCGATACGCGCAAAGCCAAACAACACAGTGTAGTAGTTGCTGTCACGCAGCCCGACGGCTGAGAGCAAAGCGCCAGAGACAGCATCTACATTCGGATACGGGTTCTTGACCTTCGGGCTTTCCTTAAGGACCTTCACCGCGGCCTCGCGCAGTGCACGGGCGGTAGCGAACGTAGGATCGTCAGGGCAAAGCTCTTCACCAAGCGCGTACTGTATTGTCGCGCGAGGATCTTCAACGCGAAGCACCGCGTGGCCAAAGCCGAAAATCAACCCGCCGTTATCAAGCGTGTCACGAACAAACTGCTCGACGATCGCGGGATCGCTTGAGCCGACACCGCGAACAAAGTTCAAGGAGTCTTGGTTCGCGCGACCATGGCGAGGTCCGTAGAGACCAGCCATAGCTGCCGTCATAGAAGCATAAATATCGGCCAAACCGCTCGCGACTGATTTGCCTGTAAAGGTCGAAAGGTTGCCGCCGCCGTGATCCATGTGGAGTACGTAGAAAATCCGAAGCATCCGAGTCAGCTTGTCTGCGTCGGTATTCGGGATGCCCATCATATAGACCATATTCTCAACGAGTCCGAGCTCTGGCTGTGGCTCGCGCGGCGCGCCCCAACCATTTCGGAGTCTGAATACGTTGGCGACCAGCGCACCACTCCGAGCGATGAGATTGAGTCCATCCTCTCGAAAGTCCCCTGTCTTCCCCGTCATGCCCAAGTAAATCAGACCGTTCATCAGCCATTCCATGGGGTGGCCGTCTTTAGGGAGTGCGCCCATCAAGTCCCAAACACGTGGGTCGACTGTAGCGCGACGCGCCAACTCTGCGCGAAACTCAAACAATTGCGCGTCGTTGGGGAGCTCCTTGTTCAGGAGCAAGTAGATCACTGCTTCCGGATCTTTCTGCGCCAAATCGGCGATGGGGTACCCCACGTACGAGACCCCAGCCTGCGGATCGACCTTAGACGTTCGAACGGTCCCAACCGGAAACCCTCGCAACCCAGTATTCAGTTGCGAGCGCCGAATCTCATAAAGCACTTCGTCGTTATCACTCATTTGCTACATCTCTCCACGCGAGTTCTCGCCAATCAGCGGCGAAAAATTCGCTAGACTCCGCCGTTCAGAAGGTACCCACCATAGCCGAACGGCGGCCCAGGAGCAAAGCCCTGGACCGCCGTTTGAGCATCACTCCCATAAGGGAGCGTTTTACCCGAATTGTTCGGGATTTTCTTTAGTTCAAGAAGTCGCGCACTGCGTCGACGCGATCGAGGGTCTCCCAAGTGAAGGAGTCCCCTTGACGGCCAAAGTGTCCGTAAGCCGCTGTTGGGCGGAACACCGGACGCATCAGGTCTAGATGCTGAATGAGCGATGCAGGCTTGGTCGGGAACAACTCCCGAACCGCAGAAGCGAGCTTCTCATCGGAAACCTTTCCAGTTCCGTACGTATCGACCATTACGCTCACAGGCTCTGCGACGCCGATAGCGTATGCGAGCTGGACAAGCGCGCGGTCGGCAGCGCCGGCAGCGACCAAGTTCTTCGCCGCATAACGTGCGACATACGCTGCAGAACGGTCGACCTTCGACGGATCCTTACCGGAAAAGGCACCACCACCGTGTGCGCCGTGGCCACCGTACGTATCGACAATGATCTTACGCCCGGTAAGTCCACAGTCTCCCATCGGTCCACCGATAACGAAACGACCCGTAGGGTTGACGTGGAAGATCGTGTTGGCGTCGACCAAGTTGGAAGGAATGACTTGGGGCACCAGACGGTCGCGAACAAGTGCTTCGATGTCGGCATCCGCCACGGAGTCACTGTGCTGAGTCGAGATGACAACAGTGTGAACGCGGTGCGGCTTACCATCGCGGTATTCCACGGTGACCTGACTCTTCGAGTCGGGACGAAGCCAATCGACTTCATTGGATTTACGGATGACAGCAAGTTCTTCCAAGAGCCGGTGGCTGTACTCAATGCTCATCGGCATGAAGTTCTCGGTCTCGTTGACGGCGTAGCCGAACATCATGCCTTGGTCACCGGCACCTTGTTCGTCATGCTTACCCTCTCCCTCGGTGACACCTTGGGAGATGTCGCGCGACTGGGAGCCAAGCGCGACCTGAACGGCACAGGTGTTTCCATCGAAGCCTTTATCGGTGTGATCGAAACCAATATCGAGAACGACTTCACGAACGACGTCGTCAAAGTTGACGGTAGCGTTGCTGGTCACCTCGCCCGCGACCATCACAAAGCCGGTCTTAACCATGGTTTCGCAAGCAACGCGGCTCTTGCTGTCTTGCTCGAGGTGGGCATCAAGGATCGCATCCGAGATGGCATCGCACATCTTATCGGGATGGCCCTCGGAAACGGATTCAGAAGTGAACAGGTAGTTCGAAGCGGGCATAGCGCGTCTCTTCCTTAGGAATAGAGATTGGTCGAAAAATCGTAGAAAATAATGGACCTCAAATTCGGTACTTGCAACCCAATTCGAAGCGCACCTCGGCGTTTATAGGGTCAAGTGGGCGGAGGCAACCCTTTAGACACTACGAAGCACCTGCTTTACGACCAGTTCACTTGCCTCAATCTGCCTGCGCCACCACCGCGCGGGAACACCCGCGCAGCCGGTTGGTCAAATTTCACCGCCGGGCGCATGCTCGAATTTACTTCAAGGGCCCCGATAGGCCCTGGTCATCAACCGCTCACCTAAGGTGGCGATCGATCTCCTCAGTGTTCATCGGCTCTTCGATCTCCTCCGACTCGGCTTCGCGAACGGCATCAGCCCATGCGAAACCGTCCATCTGTTGATGTCTGGCCTGATTCCGATCCTGTACGCGCTCTTTGTGTCGGCGCGCAGCTCTCGCGAGTTTGTGCATGAGCCGATCGATACTCACGTACATATCTTCAGTCACTTCACGGGCCTGGAAAGCATCCCCCGAGGAATTGACGGAGATCTCCGCGATATGTCGACGTTGTTCCACACGGAGCACCATCTTCGCCTCTACGGGCTCCTTCATGTGTTTCACGACTTTTTTAAACCTACGTTCGACGCGTTCGCGAATTGCGTCGGTAGGCTCGGTATTACGGAACGTGATGTCAAGGTTCATCGTTTCTCCCTCTGTCGTCAGAACATTTTCTTCCGTTGAGGCGAAGGAAGGATCCCCATCGCCTCGCGATATTTCGCCACTGTGCGGCGGGCGACCTTGAAGTCTTCTTCGGCAAGAAGGTTCGCGATCGCTTGGTCGGAAAGCGGTTTCCGTGTGTTTTCATCTGCAATGATCTGTCGGATCTTGTTGCGTACCGCTTCCGAAGCCACGTCTTCCGCGTTGGCCCGTGAAATTCGAGAATTGAAAAAATACTTGAGTTCAAAGAGTCCGGCGGGACACTGCACGTACTTATTCGTGGTCACGCGCGAGACAGTCGACTCTGACACACCGATTTCGTCCGCTACATCACGGAGGATCATTGGCCGGAGCGCCTCGGCCCCTAAATCGAAGAAGTCACGCTGACGTGAGAGTATGCACTCCATCACCTGCACGATCGTCTTCTGGCGCCGATAAATCGACTTGATCAGGAAATCGGCAGCTTCGAGCTTATTCTTGATGTAGTCCCGTTCATCTTTTTTGGCGGCCTCACCCTGCCGCAACATCTGGAGATAGTACGGGCTGACGCGAAGCTTTGGCAAACCGTCTTCGTTGAGCACAACTTGCCATTCGTCTCCGAGTTTGAAGACGTAAATATCCGGCGTCACATAGTGGTCTTGCCCCCTACTAAATGGACGCCCTGGCCAGGGTTCAAGCTTCTGAAGCATCTTGTGGTATTCCACAACATCTTCAACATCCAAGCCCAGCGCTTTGCCAATACCCGCGTAATTCCGTCGCTCGATATCTCGTAAGTGATCTCGAACAATCAGGGGCAGGAACGGATCTTCCGGAAAAACGGTCTTAGCCTGGATCTCCAAACACTCTGAAAGGGTGCGGCTTCCGCACCCGATAGGGTCCAACGATTGGACAATCAGCAACCCACCCTCAGCAGCATCAAACTCAAGTTCATTGCGTTGAGCAAGCTCTTCAAGTGGCAAAGGCAAATAGCCGCGCTCGTCGAGGTTGTGGATGATTACGCGCCCCGCGCGCTCTTCTTCATCAGTGCAGACCTGCATCCGAAACTGCCAAAGCAGATGTTCTGCTAGAGAGGTACCCGACGCGAGCGTAGCCTCGATAGGCGGTAGGTCTTCGTAGTTCCCTGCCCCAGTTCCACGCTTGAAGGTATCCGCAGAATAACCTTCCAAAAACCGCTCCCAGTCCACCTTGTCACCAGGATCGCTGTTGGGATCGGGCGATTCGTCCGAGAGCTTCGGACCGTCATTCTCCTTTACCGGCAGCGGCTCGGGCGCCCCGTCGGGAGTTGTCCCCGGTATTTCTTCCAGGGTCGGATTCTCTATCAACTCAGTCTGAACTTCGGTGAGAAGCTCCTGATGATTGAGTTGCAACAGACGAATAGCCTGCTCCAGTGCAGGTGTGATCACCAGCTGCTGGGAAAGCTTTAGACTCTGTCGAAGTTCAAGCGCCATCGACCCATGCCTTACAGGCGGACCGTTTAAAAGCCGCCCTTACTACCGTGCATTCGACGGGTGTATCAGGTATTCCGCACCTCACTCTCTATTATACGTCGAGCCGGGACAGCGTAAAGGGGCCCGTTGCTCAGAAGCCAAAAATCGGCGCAGCAAGCGGTTTATTCCAACGAAGTTCTAGCGTTGACAGAACACTTATAGAACGAAGTGTCGCGCACGCGAGGATTCTAAAGCGTAAAGTCGGCGCCCAGATACCGGTCTCGAACACGCGGATTTATAGCGACCTCTTCCGGGCTCCCTGCGGCCTGAACCTCTCCACCATCCAAGATGATCGCCTGATCACAAGCGCCGAGCGCTTCCCGGACCGCATGATCTGTCAAAAGGACAGCCAACCCTCTACGCGCAAGGTCCCGGATTTGCTCTCTCAGCCCCGCGACTCCTACTGGATCGACACCGGCGAAAGGCTCATCCAGCAACACGACTTTTGGTTCTACCGCCAGGCAACGTGCGATCTCAAGTCGCCGACGTTCACCGCCAGACAGACTATCGACCGCTGACTCGGCGATATGTGTAAGCCCCGCTCCCGCGAGGATCTCGTTGGCCAGCGCACGATCACGACCAGCGACCTCGAGCGCCACAAACACATTCTCAAGAACAGACAGCCCACGAAAAATTGTGGAACCTTGTGGCAAATAACCAAGGCCCACCGCGACACGGCGATGCAGCGGCCAAGAAGTCACCTCTTCACCACCTATCTGGACCGTCCCAGAATCAGGAGCCAACAGCCCCGCCAGCATTCGGAATGTCGTCGTCTTTCCGGCACCATTCGGCCCGAGTAAACCGACAACCTGGCCAGGAATCAGCGAAAGGCTGACCCCGTTGACCACCTGTCGCCCCCCAAAAGACCGGCGCAAGTCTGTGGCGACAAGCACACCGGTACTCACGGCTCGCCCCGCTCTCCACCGTCGGGCTTCAAAGCGTCGCCCTGCACGACCAGTTTGCATCCAGTACAGACCAATCGATCATCGTCCAAAAACAACACGATTTGTTCTCCGCGCATCGTGTTCGCGCCTTCCTCAATCCTCGGAGAGCCCGTCAGTACCAGCTCCCCCGTCGACACCGTCAGCTCCGCTTTGGCCCCTGAAGCTTTACGCTCCCCATCAACCACGCGGACATTCCCTGTGGCGACCGCATTCTCCAAATGCTCGGGGTCTCGATAGCGGACCTCCAAGACATCACAACTCAGTTCCAACGTGCCACGGGTCGCTACAACGGCGCCTTCGAAGCGTACTCGCTGTGCAGCAAGCTCCCACTGCGCCGTCTCACTTTCAACCGACAAAGGCGGCCGAGCGTCATCTCCTTCGACGACCGCATCAACCGCCTCCGCGAGTCCATCGCCGTCTGCCTGGACCCACGCGGATTCGGCACGGGCAGAAATCGACACGGAGTCGCCCCCACGAGAGACTTCGACGCCGCGGAAGGCCGCGATCTCCGAATTGCCAAGTCCATGGCCGCTGTTCAGATGTGGATCCGCTTCAGCGAAACACGCGCATAAGCCCAGCGAAGCGACGATAGCGCCGCGGTGCCAGATCACTCAGCGAGCTCCTTGGTTTGCACCAACTCAAGCTCGGGTTCCGAACTGGACGTTCGCGCGACTGGTTTTGCTGACGCCACATCGGCCGCCGCGGCAATGAATCGCGCGAAGAGCGGATGTGGCTCCAGCGGACGACTCTTGAACTCGGGGTGGAACTGAGAAGCGATAAAGAACGGGTGATCGGAAAGCTCGATCATCTCCACCAGACGACCGTCTGGCGAAACTCCTGACAACACCATGCCGCCCGCTTCAAGCGCGGAGTGGAACTCAGGGTTCACCTCGTAGCGATGCCTGTGACGTTCCGAGATTTCATCGGCGCCGTACACCTGCGAAGCCAGGCTTCCCTGCTTGAGCAAGCACGGGTATGCGCCCAATCGCATCGTTCCACCCTTCTGCGTGACCTCACGCTGAGCGTTCATCAACTCGACAACGCAGTCCTCGGCCTGAGGCGCGAACTCTCGAGAGTTGGTGTTGGTCATGCCCAGTTGCGTGCGGGCAAACTCTACCACCGCCATCTGTAGGCCAAGGCAGATACCAAGGAACGGCAGGTTGTTTTCTCGCGCCCAACGGATCGCGGCGATCTTGCCTTCCGTACCACGCTCTCCGAAACCACCGGGAACAAGTAAACCATCGACATCGCTTAGCGATTCGCCGACTTTCCCGTCCTCCTCGAGCGCTTCAGAGTCAAGATAAACGAGCTCGACTTTCACGCCGTTAGCCACGCCGCCATGAACAAGCGCCTCATTAAGGGACTTATACGAGTCGCCAAGGTGGACATACTTACCCACGATTCCGATTTTCACAGCGCGCTGTGTAGATCCCATTGCATCAACGAGTACCTCCCAATTTTGGAGGTTCGGCTCAGCGGCCCAGATACCAAGACCTTCTAAGATGCGATCGTCGAGATCCTGGCTGTGGTATTCGAGAGGCAATTTGTAGATGTTATCGAGATCAGGCGCAGAGATGACGTGGTCAACGCCAACGTTACAAAAGTGCGCGATCTTCTGTCGAATCTCTTTGGGAAGTCCCTCTGGAGAACGACACAGCAAGATCTGCGGCTGGATACCGACTTTCTGTAGCTCCTTTACGGAGTGCTGGGTCGGCTTCGTTTTGAGCTCTCCCGACGTCGGAATATAAGGGACGAGCGTAAGGTGGATATACAGTACGTTCTCTGAACCGGCGTCGATTCGGAACTGTCGAATCGCCTCGAGAAATGGCAACGACTCAATGTCGCCAACCGTCCCGCCGATCTCGATGATCGCGAGATCCGCACCTTCCGCAGCCGACCAGATGTTTCGCTTAATCTCATCGGTAATGTGCGGGATGACCTGCACCGTACGTCCAAGATATTCGCCTTTACGCTCACGTTCGATGACGTTTGAGTAAATCCGGCCGGTCGTAAAGTTGTTGCGCTGCGAAAGCTTGGCCTTCGTAAAGCGCTCGTAGTGCCCAAGATCAAGATCTGTTTCGGCACCGTCATCCGTGACGAACACCTCTCCGTGCTGGAAAGGACTCATCGTCCCAGGATCGACGTTGATATACGGGTCAAGCTTCACGTTCGTGATGCGAAGACCGCGTGCCTCGAGGATGGCGCCAATGGCTGCCGCGCTCAGCCCTTTCCCCAACGAAGAAAGGACTCCACCAGTGACAAAGATGAACTTCTGTCGCAAAGCAACCTCCGCTAAGCCTGCATCCGTCAACTAACGGATTCGTCAGCTCCATAACACAACGCCGGTCGACCGATGACCGCCTCGCGCGCACGCTCCAGATCTGCCGGAGTATCCACCGAGATAGACGCTTCGTCTACTTCTACCATATGAATCGGACGACGCGCCTCGATCCATCGCAACTGCTCTAACCGTTCGGCGATCTCGCGAGGGCTCTGCGGAAGGCTGACAAACAAGCCCAACGCGTCTCGCCGGAAACCATACAGTCCTTGATGCCGTCGGTACGTCCCTGGCCAACGCGCGGGATCCCGAGCGAAGTCAACAGCACGCCCTCTTTCATCGACCCACACCTTCACACCAGATGGATCCGACGGGTCTCCGAGCCAAGGGGCTGACGCTGTCACCAGTTCGACGGTCGGTTCAGAAAGGCGTGCGCAAAGCGCTTCTATCCAAAGCGGATTTAGAAAGGGTTCATCACCTTGGACGTTCACCACCGCTTCGGCATCAGGGAAGTGCCCTGCAGCCTCCCAGACACGATCTGTACCCGACGCGTGATCTGATCTCGTCATAATCGCGCAGCCACCTGCCTCTTCAACGACCGACACGATCTCTTCAGAGTCAGTGGCCACGCAGACCTGGTCGACACCTCTCGCCAAAGACGCCTGACGCAACACATGCAAAATCAGCGGGTGGCCGCCCAACTCCGCGAGCGGCTTTCGCGGCAACCGAGTGGATCCGAGACGCGCAGGAATCACTACTAGCGTCTGCATTTCAAACCCCGAACGCACAACGGCCCCACGACGGGTTTCGTCGAGGGGCCGGTGTCGCGGTGGAAGCGGCAACGTGCCGCCCACCAAATGCCAAGCGGTTTAGCGCTTGGAGAACTGGAAATTCTTACGAGCACCAGGCTGACCGTACTTCTTACGCTCGACCTGGCGTGCGTCACGACGCAACATACCGGCCTTCTTCAACGGTGGCCGCAAGTTGCTGTCAGCTGACGAAAGCGCACGCGCCAGACCATGACGAATCGCCCCGGACTGACCGGTGTGACCGCCACCAGACACGGTGATGTAAGCGTCGAACTTGTCGGCCATCTCGACCAGACGAAGAGGCTCCATCATGTGCAGTTGGTGCGACTGACGAGGGAAATAATCGCCGATCTCGCGCTTGTTGATAACGATACGGCCCGTACCCGGACGCAGGAACACCCGTGCGGTGGATTCCTTACGACGGCCAGTGGCGTAAAATTGGATGGTTTGTTTTGCCATTTGTTCTCCGTCCCCTACAAGCTTGCGGGGAAGGGCTGGGGCTGCTGCGCCTCGTGAGGATGCACGTCGCCAGAATAAACTTTCAATTTAGAGATAACCCGCCGGCTGAGCTTGTTCTTCGGCAGCATGCCCCAAACGGCCTGCTGGAACACACGCTCTGCGTCGTTCTCAAGAACTTCTCCAGCACTCTGCACTTTCAGATGCCCGAGGTAACCACTGTGGCGGTAGTATTTTTTGTCCGCGAGCTTGTTGCCCGTGAGACGCACCTTATCCGCGTTGACGACGACAACGAAGTCGCCCGTATCAACGTGCGGTGTGAATTGCGGCTTGTGCTTACCGCGAAGAACGGTAGCGATTTGCGTGGCGAGCCGGCCCAACACCTGGTCGGTGGCATCTACCACATACCAGTTCTGCTGAACTTCACCGGGCTTGGCAGAATAGGTGGTCATGACTGAACTTCCTCTCGTGGCCCCCGCTTCTTGTTTGGAAGCGGGGTTCGACGACTTCGGGCGCGCGCGCGCTGCATAGAAAAACGCACCAAACCCGAATCCTGGATTTGGCGACGCCCCTCAATAGTCGTCTACTCGGGGGGTGTCAAGCGAATCGTTGATTTCAGGAACGAACCCAGCAGCAGCGCGCAGCGCCTCTAAGCCCGCTGTCTCCGGCGCAAACCGGTCCAACGCGTCGATGAGACCCGCACGCTCCTCTTCCTTCACCAAGGTCGGGATGCCGCTTAAATCTAGGCGCAGGAGCCCCACCAATGCAGATGGCGAATTCGAATCGAGGGCGAGCAATTTCGTAAACAGATCTGCTTGCCTTATTCCCGCATCGGGGGCGGTAAGATCTACCTCTTCGAGTTCCGCCCAGTAAGAAGACGCTGATTTCGCCAGCTGCGGGTACGCATCATGGCAGCGTAAGGCAAGCCGGTGAACGGCGTCTGTCTCCGTCAACACCCGAACTTCCGAAAGGCTCGGATTCTTACGCAGAACATGCACATTCGAGACGTCGGTGTACCAGACGGTAAGCCCAATAAACATCACGATAGCCACGGCGACAGATAGCAAAACACCGCCCGTTTTTTGCGGACGTCGCTCAGCGCGTCGCTCGATATGACGTCTCAAAAACGGGTTTTGACTCACCTCAGATAGAGGCTTGTCCGGATCTTTCTGGTCCTCGGTCATCTGCCAGCCACCTCATCCAGATCACGGACAACAGCGACCACTCCAGAATAGCCAAACCTTCCATCTTCCCAGACCCCAACAAGCTGCTCTTCATGGCGCGAGATCTGGCAACGTTGTGCGTAGCTATTTCCAGGATCTCCCCCGTTCAGGCGAATGTCGTCCAGCAGCCAACTCTCGCCGCCGTCGAGGGAACGGCTGAAGTACAAGTCGTTCATTCCGACTTCTGCGGTGTCGTACCGCCTGTCGTGCCACGCCGCGATAACTTGCCCCGAACCAGCGATGAGCCGCACCTCGTAAGAATCGGTGTTGCCCCAACCATTCGTGTCCAGCTGTACGGGGACGCTCCAACCTTCGCCCCCATCCGTTGCGAACATCACGTCGTACGCCGCGTCATGCTTTTCGTGCCAGCCGACATAAAGGCGCCCTTGATCCCAAGCCAACGCCGCTTCGAACGCTTCGTAAGAGGCATCGCTTATCAATTCGGCGTCATACCAACTTTCGCCGCCATCATCAGACTGGGTGACAGCAATGCCCCAGCCTTGACCGTCTCCTTCGTGCCAGGCCACAGCCAGATTTTCTCCGTCCATGGCGAGCGTCGGCTGCATGCTCTCTCCGCCCATCGCAGAGATATCAACGTCCAACTGCAGCGGTTCCGAGAAGCTCTGCCCATAGTCAGGGCTAATGCTCAAATAGACATCGGCGACCCCATCTCGGCCGTCTTCCCACGCGACTGCGACACGCCCGTCTGAAGAGATCGCAAGCTGCGGATCCGCCGACCAGGCTTCACCGGCTTCACCGCCATCCACACGGACGGGCGACACAAACCATGTCGCAGCAGCGTCAGTAGACACATTCACAAAAATATCGTAGGCCCCGTTCCGACTATCTGCCCAAGCCACGGCTACGCTTGCGCCATGCGCAGCAACCACGGGGGTTATCGCTCCGAAACCTTCTTCCGACTCGCCGTCGACCCAGTGGGCTTCACCGAACGAAACCCCACCGTCCACCGACGCACGCAACTGCACTCCAGCCAAAGCAGACTCAGCACTTCGCCCATCGTCGACCCAAACCGCGTACACCCGACCTTCACCACAACTCACGTCCGGCGCGGCCGCCACACCCACATCATCATCCAACCTCACGTCGGACGTTAGCCACGTCGCCCCACCATCTTCCGATCGGTTGTACCAAATCGCGCTTTCGCCATCGCGCAGATCCTGCCAAACCACATGCAGGACCTCGCCATCAGCGCATAATCGCGGGCGGATATCATTAGACGCGCTCGATGACTCCGGGTGATCTACGCGAACTTCAACGATCTCTGCTTCTTGTTCGTCCTCTGCACCGCCACAAGCGACCATAAGTAAAACGGCCAAATTTATAAGAAGCATTCGCATTCCCCTACCGTGACCCATTGCGCGTATAACCGCCACGGCAAAGGCCCAGGTCAACAGTCTATTGACCAACAAACCCGATTCCTCCTTGACTGATCTATGCATCCGTATAGAAAAGGAGCGCTTCAGTTACGGAGCGATTGTTTAGGAGTGCTACCGTGAGTCCACGAGCCGATTTGGGCGAACGCATCGTCTGTCACAACTGTAGCGCGAAGTACTACACACTAAACCGCGCCGACCCCGCCTGCCCGAGTTGCAGCACTAAACCGCTCAGGGAAGAGGTCGATCCGATCCAAGCGGCGATGGATGGCATCTCCGACCTGCCGCGACCGAAGCAAGAGCCAGATCCCGTGCCAGCCGAACCCGCAGAGAACACAGAAGCGGCTGTAGAAGAAGAAGGCGAAGAAGAAGGGTTCTCGGGAGATCTCGGCGACCTGGGCGATATCGAGCCACAAGAAGAAGACTAGCAGCCGACGCTCACGCTATCGGTCAGGCTTTTGACCGCCAGATTCTTCCCACGCGATCAGACCGGATGCGGCCACGCGTCCGGATAATGCACACGCACTAAAGTCAGTCCATGCGCCGGAGCTGTTTTTCCGGCCTTGGAACGGTCTCGTGCAGCGAGCATGGTCGCGATTTCAGTCGGCTCAAATCGCCCAGTCGATACCTGAAGTAGTGTGCCGACAATCGCGCGAACCATGTGACGTAGAAAACCGGTACCCTCTACATCGAAATGCACCTCATCACCGACCCGGTGAACGTCTATCCGCGTGACTGTTTTGACAGCACTTCGTGACGCACAGCCCTGCGCGCGGAAGGTCGTGAAATCGTGCGTACCCAAAAGTTGTTCTGCCGCCTGGCAGACACGCTCGAGTTCCACAGGTTCATGAACGTGTAAAACCTGCGTTCTTCGCAACGGTGCGCGCACATTCCGGTCGAGTACCCGGTAGCGGTAGTGCTTTCCAACAGCGGTCTGAATGGGGTGAAAATCAAGGTCGACGGGCGCAGCCACGCGGCAGCTGATGTCCGGAGGAAGCAGCGTATTCACACCAAGGCAGAGCGAGCGTGCGGAGCGTTCCACAGGCGAAACAAAGGACACGACCTGCCCAAGCGCATGCACGCCGGAATCTGTTCGTCCGCTGGCCGTGACCGAGACGCGATTTCCTCCAAGCACACGCTCGAGCGCGTCTTCTATAAGACTTTGAATCGTGGGGCCGTGGGGCTGCCGCTGCCAGCCCAAATACGCGGTGCCCTCATACTCCAGAAGCAAACGGTAACGAAACACGACGCTAAAACGCGAGCTTTAGACCGACGGTAGTGAAATCACCATCAAAGACGAGCCCATCGTCTCCGACGTCTTGTCGTCTCCACTCCGCGGTCAAATAGCTGTCATCCACACCACTTCGGATCTTTAGAACCGATGCGCGTACAGGCTCGAAGGCGTCCAGCCGAACGCTGATACCCGCGTTCATGTATCGACCGCCCTTGCCACCAATCATGGAGCTTGCGCCGCCAACATCGGGGTTGACGTACCAATTCTCTCGCCAGACCCAATAGCTGTACCCCGTCCCCGCGAAAGGAACGATGAGTTGCTCTTTCAAAATATCCAAGCGCAAATTTAGACCAACGCTGATGGGCAAGCCTGTAAGCATCGTATGTTCGGCAGAAACTTCTTGGTCACTTTCCGCGACCGCATTTCCAAGCTCTTGGTAAAAGCCCAAGCCCACGTTGCCCTCAAGCAAACCCCAGATGGATTGCCCCACCTCAAGAAAAGCCACTCCGTGATCGTCTTCTCCATAGACGGTCATGATGTTGCCATCGACGGGTTCAAAAGGACCGTAGCGAAGCGCCACAGAAGTCGACCAGCCGCGCTCAAAAACACTCTCCGCATGTGCGGTATTCAACGGAAAGACTGCTCCCAGACACATCAGAAGCAGTATCGGAGCACATGCTAATCGACCGACGGTCAACGCTTGCTCTCTACGACGACGCAACAAGAGCCCGAAAGCGAGCATTGCCGCTCCGGCGCCACCAGCGTCCGTGATCCCACAGAATCCACCCGGCTCATTTGCAAGTTCAGACGCACTCGCCGTGCGCCTAGGCTTCACCGCAACCACATCGCTCATCGTGCCCTCCAAACCACCTTCATCTACCGCACGTACCGCCACATAGTACGTCACATCATTGGTCAGAGGCGAAACCGTATAGATAATGTCCTCCCCCGCGGTGGCTGAAATCTCAACTGGAACCGAGATATCGTCCCGCCCATCAAACTCCGGACCGCCGGTCGCATAGTCCGTGGGCTCGAACTCGAATAACGAAAGATACAGCGCGTAGAAGCTGATGTCTTCGTCGTCTACGCCTGTGAAACTCACCGTAAACTGTTGGTCACCGAAGCCAATATTGTCCTGGGATAACGACACGTCCCCGGGCGGATTATCGACATCTATGGTCGTCGCCCCGTGCCCCGTAAGCTCACCATCCTCAACCAAAACCCAAATACGATTGGCGCCTTCGTTGTAGGTTTCATCGACGACCAGTTCAATGGAGATCGATTCGTCGGCATCAAGGTCCCCTGACGCCAGCTCCTCTCCTTCGTCATCCAAGGTACCGTTCAACAACACACGATAATCTCCAGCAACATCGCTACTGAAACTCAAGGTGACAGTCGACCCTGCGGTCACGACAGAACTGGTCGGTTCCTCCACAGTCACCCAAGGGGCTTCGGTAAGGACCTGCAGTACGCCAGTCTCTCCACCCGCAATGATATACGCGCCGCAGACCACAAATTCCGACACGTGATCGGCGCTAAACCTGTCGTCCGGTTCGCTTGCGGGCGTGCCCGTCTCAGACCCAACGCCGTACACCAACACAGCCTCACTGTCGGCTTCATATAGCAACAAGGCGTAAGTCTCTCCGTCCTCCATAATCGCCACGCTGGTCGGAGCGACGAGTCCGTCATCATCGTCGAGAAGGATGTAGTAGTCGTTTGCGCCCGCATTGAATTGAATCAGGCCCCCGCTCGCGTCGACGACGTAAGCCATGGAATCGGTCAGCGTATACAGATCAACAAAATCCCTTCCGCCGAGATTTTCCTGCGCTCTCACGGAAGAACCCGTCGACAACGCGACCTTGGACACGTCATCCCCCCCCTGGGCGACGAAGAGGTAATTACTGCCGAGGTGAACATCTTCAACGCCAGCCTGCGATAGCGTGACAGGGAAGTTCTCATCAACGTTCGCGTCAGTGCTCGCGGTCTCCGGGTCCACGAGGTGCACCCGAGGATAGCCTTCATCTTGGTCTGCGAGCACATACAAGGCGTCGCCCGACGCTGCGAGTGCGAGTGTCGTCAGATCAGACACCTGAATCGTGTCTTTGCCCAGCGCGATCGTCCCGTCATCATCATCTAAATCGACAACAGCGAGCGTTCCGTCATCACACCCTACATAGGCACTGCGGTCACCATCCGAACCCCAAAAAGCCACATCGACAGGGGTTCCCGAACACGGTCCAATTTCCGTAGTGACCCACAGCCGGGTGTCCACAAACCAAACCGTCTGACCACCCTCATCGACTGCAGCCGCCCAAACGCCATCGTCACTGGCGCTAACCTCGACAAACATCGAGCCTTCAGCCAGCACCTGCGCAACACGATCCGGTGCCGCATCAGCCGGGGCAGATGCCACAACGAGAGCCAAAAATAGAGCCGTGGGATTTCTAAAAGTCGTCATGACTACGTATAGAGCAAGAATTGGGCCAGCGATCCCGATAACGCTGCACGCGTTTTCTAACCGTACCGCCTGCGCCCTATCGCCAAAATGTCTTCAATAAGACCGCGGCACTCAAAAACACTGACATCCTGACAAAGCGCGACATGCCCTGCAATTAGATCAAATCTGCGCCAGCTAATGCGCCAAGCACAGCGACCACATTAGCGGCAACACCGAACGCTATAGAGTCCGTCGTCGCCCAGACATGAACGCCCTGCCCGCCTGGATCGTCACGAATCCGCCCCACATGCACAGCAGGAATCCCACCTACCGAGCGCGGACGCAACCTATCGTCGTCATCGTCCAGCACTTCAACCGCAGGAGCTTTACCCCAGATTTCCCGGGCGACATCCGCTTTCAGGTCACCGAGAAAGTGCAGCGAGAGCGTCAAGCCAACAAATTGCGGCACCAACGCACAGGTCACATGCACCGCGGCTTCTGGCAAGCCTGTCAAAAGTGCCGCTTGCACCGATGCGGTCCGCTCTTCAAAGCTCACCCCATCGACCAACCCAGTCAGCATACGCGGTTCAAGATCAAAAGCGAGCCCCTTGGGGAACACCTGATGAGGCGGTTCGCGCTGATTGAAAAGGCTCACGACTTCTTGCGCGAGTTCGTCTACTCCCGCACGCCCGGCCACAGAAACAGGCAAAAGCGCGGTGCCACGCACGGCACATGGTCCGGCCGCACTCAAAACGGGTGCGAGTAGGCTTGCGATAGCGGCGGGCAAGGGCCGAGGGAGTACAGCGACGCGATCTTCCCGAAACCTTTCTAAACCCGCGGGATCAACCAACGGGAGGAGCGGTGGCCCCGCACGCTCGGTCAAAGCCCCCGAAAGATCTAAACAAGCGATCCCTTGCTCAATGACGAAGTCCGCATGTTGAGCGGCGACATCAGGCGGACAAGCAAAGAGCACCACGTCGCAAGCATTTAACGCTTCTTCCGTAGGGTTCTGAACCAGAAGATCTTCGCCCCGAAATTCAAGCGTGTGAGCTTTGGTATCCGGCGACGCTATGGGCACTAGCTCCCACGCGATCCGTTTACTGCGTTCAAGCGCCTCGACCACCGCCGCACCGACAGCCCCGGTAGCCCCCATAAGGCCCACGCGAATCGTACGATCTGACATCATCAATCTCCATTACGGGGCTGTAAAAGCCCCTGAATCTTCGGAAGCTTGGCATCCGGGGGGCGCAGATAGCGCAATCTCACATCTTGCGCAGCGACAGCTTCGCCAGCGCGCCAACGCTCTTCACCCCAAATGGCGAGCGCTTCAACGGGACTGGCGGCATATTGCTCGGCCACCTGCCAACCCAAAGAGGTCAGCAAGTCTTCAACGACAACAACCCCCTCTCCAATAGCGATACCAGGTCCATCGGGAACCGCTAGTGTGGGCTCCACGTCTTGCTCCTCATTCATCGCAATAGGTCGCCCGCTCTTCAAATCATACAAACCCGCGTAGACCTTCCCTTTACGCGCGTCCAACAACGAGAGCACCTTGGCAGGCTCGGAAACCATCGCCGCTCGAGCAGCCAGCGAAGACGTCGGAAGAACAGGAACACCCCAGGCTTTTGCCAAACCCAGCGCGGCTGCGACGCCCACACGCAGCCCGGTAAACGCGCCAGGCCCAATAGAGATCGCAATAGCATCTGCGCGGCGCCCTTGAAGCACACGGGAGATCGCCGGATGTAGCGCCCGTTCAGCACCGCGCGAAACCCGCTCAGACCACGACGCCACCAACGCGCTGTCTTCGACAGCAGCGACGCCTATCACCGGTCCGGCCGTATCGACAGCCAGTACAACGCCCACGTCAGAGTGCTCCAAGCCAACGGTTCACGTCGACAACCAATACAAAGAGCATCAACGCGATGAGAAAGAGTACGCCAATTTGCTGCGCCATTTCGCGCACTCGAACGGACACGGGCCGGCCTCTTACAAGCTCGATCCCATAAAACAACAACTGCCCCCCATCCAAGACGGGTACCGGGAGCAGGTTGATTAAACCAAGAGATATCGAGAGCATACCCATAAGGCTGGCCCAGCGATAAATACCCTCTTCCGCCGCCTTTTGCGCCTGCCTCACGATCTCGACCGGACCGCCCAGGCTCTTCTCTGGGGCAACTTCACCCGTAATGATCCGTCCGATTTGCGCAGCGGTCGCACCGGTAAGCCACACGGTCCGGTCCACGGCACGCACGAAAGAATTCCAAGCGCCATACCGTTTTACGATGGGATCCGTATCAACAACTTCGCCATCACGCGCCACGCCCAAGATCGGTCGAATGCGAGGCCTACCGATCGCGTCTGTTTCCTCGATCATATCGGGCGTGATCCGCAACTGTACGGGAGCTCCGGATCTGACCAAATCCAAATCGAGCGTTCGAGGTGCGTCTCTACCATCGGCGGACCCGGCGACGATGCGTAGTACCTGCGCCCATGAAACGAGTGACTGCCCGTCAATTGCGAGCAACCTATCTCCTGGCGATATCCCGGCCGCCTCTGCAGGCGAACCCTCTGACACTTCTGCGACGAATAGAGAAGCTGGTGCCAGCCCCCACGCGACATCATCAGCATCGAAGCCAGCCTCGCCAGACCACTCCATTGCGGAATTCGGCGTGACCTTACTACGCTCCAACGTCGCGATCTGCTCGACATCTTCTCTCAAATACCGAATCTCATGTGGGCCAGCAGACATCGCCATCGCGGCTTGAACGTCGGGCCAGGTCTTCACGACTTGCCCGTTCACATTCGTCAGAACATCCCCGGTTGCAAGACCTGCTCGCCCAGCAGGTGATTCAGGGTCATCTATTCCGATCTCGCTGGAAGCCATGGTCGAGAGCATGCCCGTTTCGTCTAAACGCGGGACCCCATCTTCGTTCCAGTCCGACACCTTCAGCGACAAAGCGCGCTTCCCTGCGGTGCCTTCAAAGTCCATACGGATTTCATCTGCACCCGCAGGAAGCGCCTCAAGCGCATCGTAGACATCGACCAGCGTGTCGGTTTCTACCAACACACCCTCGACATACACACCTAAAATCCGATCTCCAACCTCGACGCCAACCTCTTCGGCTACCGAACCGGGCAGAATCGTCCCGATCCGTGCTTCTGGCTGCGGTTCACCGCCAAGAAACACCATCGTGAACACCACGACAGGCAGGATGAGGTTGAACACTGGCCCGGCAGCAACAATCAACAGTCGCTTCCATACAGGCTTGTTCAAAAATGCATCTTCATCATCTTCTGGCGTGTAATCTTCGGGCTGGTCGCCAAATACATCCGAGCCCTTCATCCGGACATAGCCACCGAAAGGCAGCAAAGCGATGCGGTAGTCGGTGCCACCGTACCGAAAGCCAATGATCTTCCGACCAAAACCAATAGAAAACACTTCGCAATGCACACCACACGCTTTCGCCACAATGAAGTGGCCGAACTCGTGGATCAAAATCAAGATTCCGATGAGTGCAATAGCTGCGAGAAAGTTCATGGAGCGAATCCGTTTCGGTTTTCTATCCGAACCCTTGAGCGGGTTCTGTTCAGCCCGCTACACGCAAAAAAGAAATCAAAACGGGTACCGCGAACATCAAGCTGTCCAGACGGTCCAACACCCCGCCGTGCCCCGGCATAATGCGACCAGTATCCTTTACGCCATACGCTCGCTTCAACAACGACTCGCATAAGTCGCCGACAATACCTGCCGCTACGATCAGCACAACCAGTCCAACAAGCTCGACGAACGCGAGGTCCACACTGGCGCGAGCCTCAAGGACACCGTACCAAAACCAACTGGCGAGCAAAACGGCCAATAGCACGCCACCGGCGACGCCTTCCCATGTCTTTTTGGGACTTACACTTGGGGCGAGTTTCGTCTTTCCGAACGCACGACCCGCCAAATATCCGCCCGAATCACCAGCAAATACACAGATCATGCAGAAGAAGAGCCAACCCAAGCCCTCTTGTTCAAGCCAGGGCACACCCGGCTGTTGCATCGAAACCAACACACCAATCCAAGCGATAAGCGGCACATAAACCCAACCAATCCACATTCGACCGGCCCGCTCCAACGCTTCTTTTGGCTCCCAACTACGCGTGACAGCCCAAGAAAGCGACACCATGGCAAGTGCCGCTACACACAACGGATAATGCTCGACGCGACCGTACAAAACCAACGCGTATGTCGCCATACCCCCGGCAAAGAACACACCAAGCGCCTTCTTAAAGTCATCCCCAAACGCCATCTTGGCGTATTCGAGCATGCCGATAATTCCGATAAGCCAGAGTAGGCCTTGCACGCCTTGCAACTCCCCAAAAACAATAATGGGAATCACGATCGCGAGCGCCACAACGGCCGAGGCGATCCGAATGATTAGATCTCTCATCGTCCCCCCGCTCGGATCTGTTCTCCGGTCTTCCCAAATCGGCGCTGGCGTAGACCATAAGCATCAAGCGCCTCACGAAACTCACGCTCTCCAAAGTCAGGCCAGGCCACATCCGTCACGTAGATCTCCGTGTAAGCCAACTGCCATAGCATGAAATTAGAGAGGCGAAGCTCGCCGCTTGTCCGGATCAAAAGATCGGGATCTGGAAGGTGCCCCGTATGAAGGTGGCGCGCGAATATGTCTTCGGTGATCGCGTCCGGACTTAACTCGCCGCGTTGAACACGCTGCGCGATATCGCGGACGGCAACGAGCATCTCCGCCCGACTTCCGTAAGAAAGTGCGAGATTGAGCGTCATCTTTGTACCGGGGCCGTCCGTCAACTTCATGACGGTATCTAGGGCTGCACGCACGAAGCGCGGCAACCTCTCGAGTTCGCCGATAGCACACAACCGAATGTGGTTGTCGAGCATCTCCTGTCGCTCTTCCTTCAAGTAACGATGAAGCAACTTCATCAACGCGGTCACTTCATCTCGAGGGCGCTTCCAGTTCTCCGTGGAGAAGCTGTACAGAGTCAACACCTCGATACCAAGCTTACGCGCCATACGCGTGATCTTCCGCACACTCTCTGCGCCTTGCTCGTGACCACGCACCCGTGGCAGGCCTCGAGCCTGAGCCCAACGACCATTGCCATCCATGATGATGGCCACATGGCGAGGAAGAGGGGCGGTCATCAGAAGTCGAGGACCTCTGACTCCTTGTCAGTGCAGATAGTGTCCAACTTGGAGACGGCGCCATCGGTCGACTGCTGCACGCTTGCCTGCGCACGGCGAAGGTCGTCTTCAGTGATCTCTCCGTCATCTTCGAGGCTCTTGAATAAATCAAGATACTCACGCCGAATTCGGCGGACTCGAACACGCGACTCTTCCGCGTATCGTCGTACCTGCTTCACAAGCTCTTCGCGGCGCTCACCGGTGAGCGCTGGAATCGGCACGTGCACGACGTTCCCGTCGTTAGAGGGATTGAGTCCCAGACCAGCAGACGCGATAGCGCGTTCTACATCTGGCAGTGTTCCCTTGTTCCAAGGGTTGACCACCAGAAGTCGCGCGTCAGGCGCCGTAACCGTAGCAAGTTGGTTGAGCGGCATAGCAGCGCCGTAAGAGGCCACCTCTACGCTTACGGAATCCAGGAGTTGCGGGGAAGCACGACCCGTGCGTACCGCGGTGAGCTGCTTCCCGAATGCGTCGATGGCCCCTGCCATCTCTTCATCAAGCGCCTCGAAATATTCGTTCATTTGGCCTCCGAACCAAGCAAAATACGTAACGTCTATTGCCCAGTAATCCTATGCCAAAGTGCGAACGTGCGTCCCGATATCTTCCCCGACCAGCACCCTGCGGATGTTCCCGGGGCGTGTCAGATCGAACACGATGATGGGAAGATTGTTCTCCATACATAAACTGATGGCGGTCACGTCCATCGCTTTCAATCCGCGCTGAACCGCTTCAAGGTGTGTGATTTCGCTGTACCGCTTAGCGGTATTATCAGCCATCGGATCGCGATCGTAGACACCATCAACCTTAGTGCCCTTAAGAATCACATCCGCGTTGACCTCGGCCGCACGTAACGACGCCGCCATGTCTGTAGAAAAATACGGATTTCCAGTGCCCGCCGCAAAAATGACCACACGGCCCTTTTCAAGATGCCGCACAGCGCGACGACGAATGTAGGGCTCCGCCACCTTGTCCATCGCAATAGCGGACATGACGCGTGTATAGCAGCCAATACGCTCCAAGGCGTCTTGCAGCGCTAATGCGTTGATGACCGTCGCCATCATCCCGATATTGTCAGCCTGTGTGCGGTCCATTCCACGAGCAGAACCCGCGACACCGCGGAAGAAGTTTCCACCGCCGATTACTAGCGCCATCTCAACGCCTAGTTCGTGGGCTTCTTTGACTTCTTGGGCAATGCGGTTGGTCGTCTCAACGTCAATCCCGAAACTGCCCCCCCCGAGGATCTCTCCCGAGAGTTTGAGCAATACGCGTGTGTACGGGACTGAATCGTCAGACATGAGCGCTCTCCGTGTATAGACGAAGAGGCGGCCCAGGCGGGCCACCCCTATGACGAGCGTTAGTTCATGCCCGCTTGTGCTGCGACTTCTGCCGCGAAGTCATCCTGACGCTTCTCGATACCTTCGCCCAGCGTGTAGCGGACGAAGCGACGCACCTGAATGTTCTCGCCAAGCTTGGCGATGTGTTCGGTGACAAAATCCTTGACCTTCTTGTCTTCGTCACGGAAGTACGCTTGCTCAAGCAAACAGACTTCTTCAAACCACTTACGCATGCGGCCGGTCACGATGCCTTCCAAGACCTGAGGCGGCTTGCTGGACAGCTTCGGATCATCGGCGAGACGTTGGAGTTGAATCTCCTTTTCGCGAGCGACATCGTCTTCCGGCACATCGTCG
>Ga0163179_10000608_pt1 | contig 25549 bp, 23 predicted proteins | sample AtlANTMetagenome_FD_109643 | JGI IMG/M metagenome (GOLD analysis project Ga0163179, IMG submission 109643) | Marine eukaryotic phytoplankton communities from the Atlantic Ocean - Atlantic ANT 2 Metagenome | ecosystem: Environmental > Aquatic > Marine > Oceanic | place: North Atlantic Ocean...
CCCAGAGGAAAACCATGTTGTCTTCTCCGCTTTTCACCATCGTCGCCGCCGGCATGAGCATGACCGAGGTTTGGGCCAAAGCCTCATTCATCGTCAAATTCATTTGTGTTCTGATGCTCATCATGGGTTTGGTCTCACTGTATGTTGCCATTGAACGCTGGGTATCCTTTAAGAAATCCTCCGAAGCATCCCAAGCCTTGGGAGCTGAACTCAACGATGCATTCCAAAAAGGTGATTTGAAGGCCGCATTAGACGCCTGCAACAAGCCCGAGTACGAAAGCTCTTACTTGGGCAAAGTCCTCGCTCCGGGGCTCATAGAAGTCCAAGACGGCGTCACTCAAGCTTCGATTTCTGCCAGTGAACGAGCGATTGAACGTCAATCGATACAAGAAGACGCCAGCCTTAAGAAAGGGATGTCCATTCTCGCTACCACTGGTGCTACTGCGCCATTTGTCGGTTTGGTCGGAACTGTGTTCGGGATTATCCACACCATGGGCGGCTTAGGCGAGGGCGACTTGACAGCGATTGTTGGAGAGATTGGTGAGGCCTTGTATGCAACCGCCATTGGTATCGCTGTCGCTATCGTTGCAGTCTGGTTCTACAACTACTTCAACGGACGCCTTGATACGATTCGTCGTGACATTCGGATTAGTGTGCACGAGTTCAACGACTGGTGTCTTCGGAAACTGACTTAGACCGCTTAGAACACGGCAGGAGAGCCACTCATGGGTGCGAAGCTCGGAGACAATAACGACGGCGAAATGTCGGAAATCAACATCACTCCCTTGGTGGACGTGATGTTGGTTCTGCTCGTTGTGTTTATGATCGCAAGCTTTGCAGTGAGCGAAAGCGTTCAAGTCAACCTCCCTGAAGCCAATCAAGTCGACGTGTCCGGGGATGAAGAGAACCAAGTCATCCTAAGCATCGATGTGGAAGGCACCCTTTTCGTGGGAAAAGACATCGTCGACATCGAAGATGCTGCAGAACGGATTCGAAAAGATTGCCTCACACTGAGTTCGAAAAACACAGAACAAGACATCGATCTCCAAACCTGTGTGATCATTAAAGCCGACGAGAAACTACCGTATCGTGAGGTCCGAGAGATCATGGATGCGCTTACGGATGTGGGTATTTACCAGCAGCGACTTGCTGTGAAATGCAACGGCACCCCAGAAGAATGCCAGGCTGAATCCAAAGGGGCGGTGAACTAATGGGCATGGGCGGAGGAAACAACGACTCGGGTGCACCTACTTCCGAGATCAACGTCACCCCCATGATCGACATCATGTTGGTGCTGCTGATTGTGTTCATGGTGGCTACACCGCGCTCGATCACTCAAATGCCTACGAGTCTGCCCCAGAAGACTGAAATCAAGAAAAAGAAGGACAATAAGTCTCAGCAACTCATGGTGGCGGTGTACGAGAAGGCCAGTGGCGATACCAAACCGCGGATTGCTTTGAATCGCGAATACATTTCTCGTGATGAACTAAAAAACCGGCTCAAAAAAGTTATCAAAATACGACGACAGAGCTCCAGCACCGTGAACGTGTTCGTCGATGTGCACCCAAATGTAGAGTACGGCGACGTGGTAGAAATCTTCAACTTGGTTCGTTCAGCAAAACCCGACAAATTGGGGCTTGCAAAGCTCAAGGATGACGGCCCTGTAAAGCCAAGTGATGAAAGCAGCATACCGACTCTCGAGGGATCGCCAGGGTGACACCTCAGCTCCGCGGGTGGCTTGAAGAAAGAAAGCCTCCCTTTGAAGCATTTCTCGGGCAACTCTTCGAAGATGCCTGGCCTACTCAATTTGGTGAGATGTCGCGCTATCCGCTTCAGAGCGGTGGAAAAAGAATGCGCCCAATGTGGGTAATCGCAGCATTTGAAGCGAGCACACAGGCCCCCACCCATCCCGGACTACTCCAAGTCGCTGCAGCTTTAGAGCTCATCCACACTTACTCCTTGGTACACGATGACCTCCCATGCATGGACGACGACAATGAACGACGCGGTCGCCCCACTGTCCATGTTGCTTTTGGGGAAGGACCCGCTGTGCTGGTGGGCGACGCACTATTGACGGAGGCCTTTCGGCTCGCGCTAAGTGCTCCGGGATTAGAAGCCGACCAGCGCGTTGCTGTGGGTTTAGAACTAGCGGAAGCCGCTGGCTACAAGGGGATGATCGGTGGACAGGCTGCCGACATCGGTCTTGCTGGCCCAATCACCAATCGGAATGAGCTCGAGAGGCTGCATCGCGGAAAAACTGGAGCGCTCATCCGCGCCGGCTGCCGACTTGGTGGGATTGTAGCTGAAGCCAATGCAGCGCAACTCGCAGCGCTAAGCACCCACGGAGAAGCAGTGGGGCTTGCTTTCCAGCTTGCTGACGACGTTTTAGACGCGGAGGAGGATGCCGGCGAGGAAGGACCGCCCTCTTTCGTAAAACTGCTCGGTGAAGAACCTTGTCGCGAGGAAGCCGAAAAACTCTACCAAGACAGCCTAACGGCCTTGGAATGCTTCGGTACCAAAGCAGAAGCGCTCCGAGAATTGGCCACCTACACGATTCAACGCGACATCTAATGAAAAAACGCCTCGATGTATTGCTCGTCGAGCGTGGTCTTGCTCCCAGTCGACAGCGGGCCCAAGCGTATATCTTGGCCGGAAATGTCCTCGTAGAAGACCGCCCTGTCACCAAGGCAGGGACACGTTTTGCCGAGGACGTCGAGATCCGTGTCAAGGGTCCAGATCATGGCTTTGTCTCCAGAGGAGGACTGAAACTCCAAGGCGCGATTGAGCACTTCGGCGTCTCGATTCAAGATAGAACAGCGGCTGACTTAGGTGCATCAACAGGAGGCTTTAGCGATTGCCTACTCCAGCACGGAGCCAAACGAGTGTACGCAATTGATGTGGGCTATGGTCAACTGGCATGGAAGATCCGCCAAGATCCACGCGTGGTGGTCATGGAACGCACCAATGCTCGCCACCTAGAATCGCTCGAAGAAGCCGTCGAAATCGTAGTCGGCGACTTAAGTTTCATCTCCTTGCGACTCATCCTGCCGGCGATCCGAAAAATCTCCCGTCCACGTGCTGACTGTTTGTTGCTGGTCAAACCACAGTTTGAAGCAGGAAAAGAAGCCATAAGAAAAGGCGGTGTGGTTGAAGATGCCGATGCTCGTGCCCAAGCCGTGGCTGCAGTCTTAGACGATGCGACAAAACAAGGCTTTGAATGTTTCGGCGAGATGCGCTCTCCGATTCAGGGAGCAAAGGCGGGGAATATCGAACACCTCATCCATATCCGCACACCAGCCTGAAGCCGTGCTAATCTGGCGATCCTCACAAACGGTTTCACCACGGAAAAGCATGTGAAAAGGCTCTTACTAGCAAGCATCCTTCTTTCTGGATGCAACTGGGTCACGCAAAAGAACTTCGAGCAACGCTCGGATGAGCTTGATGATGACGGTGATGGCTTTACCCGAGATGGCGGCGGAGACTCCGCTTTGGTGGACTGTGATGACGCCAACTCTGAGATTCATCCTGGTGCCGATGAGGTCTGGTATGACGGTGTGGATTCGGACTGTGCCGGTGACGATGACTTTGACCAAGATGGCGACGGCCAACAATCTCAAGCAGAAGCCGACGGCACCGACTGTGATGACACAAATCCCACCATCTTCCTCGATGCACCGGATGCTTGGTATGACGGTGTAGATTCAGACTGCGCAGGCAACAATGACTTCGACCAGGACGGCGACGGCCAATCCTCAGCAAGCCAGACGTCTGAGGGCACCGACTGCAACGACATTGATGCCGAAGTTTACCTTGGTGCCGATGAAACCTGGTACGACGGCGTGGATTCAGACTGCGCAGGCGACGACGACTTTGACCAAGATGGGGATGGGCAGCGCGCCCAAGCACATACTGTCGATGGAGAGGACTGCGACGATATCGACGACACAATCTATCTCGGTGCAGATGATGAATGGTACGACGGCGTGGATTCAGACTGCGCAGGCGACGACGACTTTGACCAAGACGTGGACGGTTACCGATCAGCCATTGAGACTGGAGATGGAGACGACTGTGACGACAGCAACTCAGACGTCAACCCAGGCGCTTTAGAGGACCTCTCAGATATCAGCATCGATCACGATTGCGACGGAGCAGGGGACAGTATTGCGATGTGGTGGGACTCAGTGCTTTCTTGGGAGGACATTGGTTCGATTCACTTGGGCGAGACCACCGATCGGATCTACCTTTCGATTACAGCGGAGCGCTTCACAGATTCGAGCAACACCACCTATTACGACATTGGTGTGGCTCCATACTGGTCCAAAAGCAATCTTGACGATCTTCCCGCTGGAGTCGAGTTCTGGAGTTCCACCGATCTGGTTGAAACCTCGGGCCGCTTTGTGACCACCGGACACGCAGTTCGATTTGAGGACGACCGAATCTACGGTGTGATGGGCATCATCGATACAGACAGCAGCGTCATTCGAAACCTCCGGCTCTATCGGAACATCCTCTCGACCTCCGAACAAGAAAGTGTCGCGGTCGGAATCACTGGGGTTTCCGCTGACTTGGTGGATATCGGTTTCCTCAAAGACGATACGGGTAACTACCATGTGGTGGGATGTGATCCTACCAGCAACGGAACCTTCCAGTATGTACTCACGAACGATGCACATCTCGACGATGGCTTGTCCGGAAACTTCCTACACCAGCAGAGTTTTAACGGCCTTGCACGCCCCTACGGCTGCGTAGCCGGAACCCAAGCGAGTGGTTCAAGTCCCCAACTGTGGTTTGCCGACAACAACAACTCATCCAACCTGCGCTATGCAACGTTGAACGAAAATGCTTCGGACTCCTCGAGCATCAGCATCAGTGTAAATCAAACCTTCACAGGCACGACCGTTGAAGACATCGATCACCTTGTCACCACTACCTCGGAATCATGGGTAGTCATGACAGATTCCGCCTCCAATCAGATCTCGCTGAGGAAAAACCTCAACGAGCTTGGGCCACTTTCCACTGGATCTATTGCCCCAATGGCCATCGACTTGGCCGAGGACTCGACGAATGGCCGCATGTGGATAGCCTGGACGGATGCGATCTTCGGAGCCCACATCGCTTGGGCCGATAGCAGCGGCTTCCTTGGTTCCGCGGTCCTAAACACCAGCATTCAAGCCGAAGATATCGCTATCGCCATACCCGATGGGGGCGAAAAAGCTGTGGTCATTGTCGCGGGCGATAGCCAAGTTGAGATGACTGTAATCCAGCTGCCCTAAACGATTCGTCCACTCAAGTCAGGGCGTGGAATCCACATCCGATGTACTGCTGGTAGACTCACCGTAGATAATCCAGTATCGCGTCGTCTGGAGCCCTTGCTCATCCACTGCTCGCAAAGCGACACTATTGGGTCCTTCATCGAGAAGAACATCCAGCGTCAACTCCATTTCTTTCTCGCTACCAGGGACATAAACGTACTTTTCACCGCCAACGTATCCTGTGACGGAAGAGATCTTTTCGTCGTCGAAGATTCGAAAGTTCAAGAGGGCCTGACCGGCTGGTACACGGGTCGGCAATATCTTCGGCTCAATACGAGGCGCATCGAGATGGACTTTTGTAGCATCGGTATCCATCACCAAATCCCATTCCGCAATCCGGCCAAAGTCCTCCACTTCCACGAGAACCCTTAGGGGCAAGAAAGCAGCCTCCTCATCATAAAGAAGCTTGAGTTGGCCTTCACCCACTGCAGCGGGCAAAACGCGTCCGATACGCGCCTCGTACTCCAACAACTCGACGCCTGCAGACTCGGGATGCATGAATCGAACCCGAAGCCCCCGAAGCGCTTCTTTGGAATGATTCGTGACTTGAATCTTGGCCGTGGCGTCTTGGGGAGAGCCCAATAGTTCCAAGTCTAAAGCTACCGAAGGGGGACCTTCTCCACGATAGGCGAGCACCTGTTCCCCCGCTAGAACACGACGACCCTGGTCATCTTCAATGAAGATTTCAACCACGCTATCCCGACCAGTTCGTGATGCAGGTACGTCTATCGACTGTTTTACACGGAGTTCTTGTCCAGAATCGATCCATCCCAGTGGAATACGTCGACCATCAAAAACCCTATCGGCACTCGACAACACCGCGACCACGCGCCCCAAGTCTTCTTTGCCACGATTCCAGACCACAAGCTCCACATCACGAGTCTGCCCGGATTGTACTGTATCCGTCGACTTCCATCCCATCGACACATCCACATGCAGCTTCTCCTCAGTGCTCTCCGCTAAACTCCAATCCAAACCTTTGAGCTGCATCTGGGCCACAAGCCGCTCTTCTTCTTCTTTTCGCAACCCCTCCACCAAAAGGGAAGCACTGGCTAGAAGATCTTGAAAACGATTTGAGGGACTTTTCTCCAACACGGCATGGGCAAAATCAAGTGCATAATCCTCTCTCACCTCGGGCTCTAAACCATCGACCCACCCTGCTGCTCGTTCCACGTAGAACAGTGGTTGAAGCCCCTCGACGGTATCGAGAAACTCACTCTCATAGTTCAGGCCATTTTCTTGCAAGGACAAACGTCCAATCGGCACGTCGGGATACAGACCAATGTCGGATATTTCTCGGTAGCCTCCAACGAGATAGCGTGCGACTGTAAGCTTGAAGCGTGCATCCTTTCGAAGTGTATACACCTTCTGGACGCTGCCTTTTCCGTAGCTTCTTGCACCCACCAAAAGCGCCCTTCCTGACTCCTGGAGTGCTCCAGCTAGGATCTCCGCGCCCGAGGCGGTGCGTTTATTCTGGAGAACCACCAGAGGAATATCAAAGTCTCTTGCCTCTGGGAGGGCGACGAGACGATGCACAAGACCGCGCACCTTCTTACCATCCGGACCCTCGGTACGAACCAATTCTCCATCCGAGAGAAACAAATCGGCGACACGAGCCGATTGAATCATAGAACCACCGGTATTACCCCGCAGATCAATCACAAGGCCTCGCTCGATGCCTCCATCTCGCTCTAAGCCTCGAAGAACGCGTCGCATGTTGTCGACGGTTCGCTCGGAGAAGTGCTCTATCCGCACATAGCCAATACCGGAGGATAACGATCGGCCGGACACATTGGGTATTTTGATTTCCGCACGCACAAGCGTCATTTCCAATTCAACAGATACAGACCCCTCCTGACGCTCCACCAACAAGCTGACCTCAGTGCCACGTTCTCCGGTGATCCGACTCGAGGCCTCATTGAGTGACATCCCCAATGTCGATACATCGTCCACTCTAAGGATGCGGTCCTTAGCCATGAGTCCAGCGCGATTTGCAGGTGTCTTCTCGTAGACCTCTACAATCGTGAGTCGACCATCGATAATTTTCATCAGGGTTCCAATTCCTGACAGAGTGCCGCGGAGTCTTTTGTCGAAGGACGTCAACTTCTCGCCATGCAACAACTTCGAGTGTCGATCCAAAGCACGTGCAACGCCTTTCATGACACTGATCTCTAAATCCAACTCATCCGGCAGGGCCTCTCCCGCACCAGAAATCAAACGTACAAGTGCAAGCAGCGAATTTTCAATATCTTCCTCTTGCCCGACGGAAAGCGTCCCGATTTCACGTGTTGCTCCATAGGAGAATCGATACAAATCGCCATCCGCTTGCACCATCAGCCACGGGATATCTCCCTCCAACTGCTCCACAACCCCATCGAAAATAGCTGTAGAGCTCAGAGCACCGCGCTCCAAATAGAGACTGTGAATGCGCTCGATACCTCGTTTCCAGATGGGAGCGGCCTGAGTGACAGATCCGCTGACATCGTCTCGGGGGGTCTGTGCTTCCAGAGGTGGACAAATCCCCAGCGAAACCACAAAAACGGCAAGAAAACATCGAATCATTTCCAGACCACGATAGTTCGACACGACCAGTTCTCCAAGCCCGCTGTGACTCAACTCAGTAAGAATGATAAGAACACGATGCACAAAGGCACTACGTCCATTGGAGTTCTCCTGACACAACAAGAACTAAAATCCCTATTAGCCTCTGTCTCTTCCGGCGAAATCAGCGTGGAAGAGGCGCAAGAACAGTTGCGTTCCCAAGAACTAAGCAACGACGACTGCGTCTACGCGACGGTTGATTTACAACGACAGGCCAGAACAGGCTTTCCAGAAGTAATTTATGGTTCTGGCAAATCTGCAGAACAAATTGCTGGCATTCTCAAGCGTCTCAATGACGCCGGTCAAAATGCCTTCGCGACACGAGTAGAGAAAGAAAAAGCCGACCGAGTCCTTCAAATTCTACCCAACGCTCACTACGACGAAGTCGCGCGAATTGTGCATCGAGAAGTGACTGAAATTGATTCAAGCGGAAAGGGGACCATCACAATTATTTGTGCGGGCACCTCCGATCTAGCGGTAGCGGAGGAAGCCGCCAAGGTCGCTGAGCTACTCGGAAATCCCATCCATCGAATCACCGATGTAGGTGTGGCCGGAGTACATCGCCTACTCCGTCACGCAGACGCTCTCAAAGAGGCCCGGGTCCTGATTGTCGTCGCCGGAATGGAGGGAGCACTCCCATCAGTCGTCGCAGGACTAACCGACCGGCCCGTCATCGCTGTGCCAACTTCCGTAGGATACGGTGCCTCTTTTGGAGGAGTGACAGCACTGTTGGCGATGCTCAACAGCTGTGCCACCGGAATCAGCGTGGTCAACATCGACAACGGTTTCGGTGCTGCCTATCAAGCCGCCCTGATCAATAGACTGTGATGACAAATACACTCTGGATCAACGCAAAAAACGGTCTCGCTGGCGACATGCTGTGTGGAGCTCTTTTGGATGCGGGCGGATCGATTGAGACCGTCAAAGGCGCTATCGAGAAACTCGGCGTGGGTGCTGACATCAGCGCATCGCGGGTTTCAAGGGGTGCATTCTCTGCGCTGCATTTCACGGTTGAGCCTCTTGAGGAAGACAAATCTCATCGGCACTTCAAAGACATCGCCGCCATGCTTGAGAAAAGCACACTCCAGGACACCGTAAAGACCAATGCTATCGCGGTGTTTCGCCGTCTTGCGGAAGTGGAAGCGTCTGTACATGGGATCGACATTGAGGAGGTGCACTTTCACGAAGTCGGCGCCATTGACTCCATCGTCGATATCGTCGGATTCTGTGTGTTGGTGGAGGCACTTCAAATTGACTCCATCATCGCTAGCCCGATTTCTGTTGGACAAGGCTGTGTTCAAACGGCTCACGGCGAGCTGTCGGTTCCCGTTCCCGCAGTTGTCGGGTTGTGTAATGCATGGAATCTTATCCAAACTGGGCGATCCGGTGAACAGTGCACCCCCACCGGAGCAGCACTGATCACCACACTCGCTACAGAGGGCCCCATGCCCAGCATGCGTCCTCTTGCTCGTGGGGTAGGTGCTGGAAGCAGAGACCCTTCAACGCATCCAAATATCACCGAGATCATTCTTGGGAAAAGCCGGCCTTCCGCCCAAGATGGAGTCCAAGATGGAGTCCAAGAAGACATCTGTGAACTCAACTGTCAGATCGATGACATGACATCCGAGCTCATTCCCGCCCTCTTGAACAATCTGATCGCAAAAGGAGCACTCGACGCCTTTTGTACACCGATCCTCATGAAGAAGGGCCGACCCGGGTTTGCGCTCAAAGTCATCTGCTTTGAGGATCAAGCAGCGTCCCTAAGCACTGTTCTCTTTGAAGAATCCACAACCCTCGGCGTCCGAAAACAGAGTGCTACCCGACAAATCCTCGTCCGCGAAATTCGGAAAATCCAGACTCCTTGGGGCGCTTGCCGCATCAAAATAGGCTTCCTACACGAACGGATTGTCAACGTGGCACCCTAGTTCGAGGACTGCCATGAACTTGCCCAAACGGCTGGCGTCGCCCTCAAGACGGTCTATGCTACAGCTATGTCCATTGCTCAAAATGAGAAAGACAAATGGCTCGCGTAGCACTCCATGGGGTTGATCCACGTATCGCACGGGTGATCCGACGCTCTGGGCACAAGCTTTTGAGATGCGATGGACTGCTCGAAGCTGCTGCTGAAGTGGACTTGGCTCTCTTTACATTTGATTCTTCGGGGCGTGAATGGAGCATTGCGCTGAGAAAAGCCAACACCGCTCTACCCATCCTCGCGATCGTCACAAGCTCAGAAGATGCGGATGCGGCACTGGCTGCTGGAAGCACGGATGTCATCTTGAGGCCAGTAAAGAGTGCGATCCTGCTCGCCCGAATCGGCCACCTTGTTCGATCTTATCGAACCCACGGCGAACTCGAAGACCTGCAGAAAAAAGCTCTAATGGCCTCGTCGGATGCCATTGAGAAGAGTTCCAAGTTGGCGGTAGCCGACGATTTCTTGGAACGACTCATTGATGCCTCGCCTGACCCCATCATCTGTTCTGACTTGAAGGGAAAGATTCTCTTATACAATCGCGCAGCAGAAGAAGTCTTGGGCTACACGCCTTTAGAAGCACGAACACGGCTGCATGTATCAGACCTGTACGGCGACGAGGGAGAGGGCGCGAAAATCCTCCACAGTATCCGCACCAGTCAGCCAAGACGGGTCGAGGGATATCGCGTCCGGATTCGATCTCGAAACGGCGAGGCAATTCCTATTTTGCTTTCTGCCGCAGAAATCCACGATCAAGAGGGGAATGCCGTCGCGACAGTCGGGGTCTTTCGAGACACCCGTGAGTCCGACTCACTTGCGAGTCGCCTCAGACAAGCCACGAATCGCTTGATTCACTCTGAAAAGCGTTCTGCAGCTGTGGCCCTCGCAGGCGCAACGGCCCACGAACTCAATCAACCACTCACCTCCGTGATGGGAATCGTAGAACTCATGCTCGCTCAAGACCGTTCGGAAAACGAAACCCAACGCTTAGAACGAGCCTACGAACAACTCGAACGCATGGCCGAAATCGTTCGGGATCTCTCCAAGGTGACCCAATACAAGACGACAGAGTACGTCGAAGGTGTAAACATTTTGGATCTCCAACAGGACCCGTCATGAGAACTTTTCTTGCCCTGTTGGCCATGTCGTCTAGCTCCGCGTATGCCACGGATGTGGGAATTAGCGATCTTCCATGCCCCATTGGAGAAGGCAGCGTTCGTATCTACACCAAACTCTCCAGCAATCGTCTCGGTGGGTGGGACAGTGATTTGGCCACCTATGCGGTGGGAGGACAATGGCGCACATACGCCATCTCCACATGCAAAGAGAACCTGTTTAGTTTTCCATCCGACGCCGGACCAAGCCCCAAGGTCAAAGACAGCGCCTATGTGGCGAAAGTGAACACAGTCTTAGATAAAGCGCGCAAAGAGATGGGAGAAGATCTCGAAATATGGCAGCGCTATGAAGTCGCCATTCGCATCATTGAACTTGAGAAAGACACTGATCCACTCCGGATTGCTCGGCTCTACCTCAGTGCAGCATGGACCGCACGAGACCGCGCAGTCGACGTCTACAAAGGGCTGGATGGTCCGATGATGGCTGCACGCCTACTCAAGCAAGGCAAAGACGAACTCCAGAAGCCAAAGCTCGAGAAATCGGTTCAAAAAATACTGCATCACAATCTGGCCCGTATCGCTCACCGCGGTGGATTCTTTCAAGAAAGAGACCATCACCTGGCCCAGTTTGAAGCCGTCGGTTCACTCAGTAAACAAGAGTTGGCGGTGCTACAAACCTTTCGAAAAATGGTCAACGATATCGAACCAGGTTTACTTCAAAAAGCCGCTGTGTACTTGGAGAAGTATCTCTCTTCAGCCACAGACAGCCGCACCCGTGGATGGGCTCACTACACACGCGCCGACATTGCTCGAAGACAAGGCAATACAGACAAAGCCAAACAGCACTACCAAGCGGTGCTTAAGTCCGAGCACGCGGAGAAGAAGCTCGTTGAACTCGCCAAATGGTTTGTAGAGAACCGCTAAATCATTCCTATCGCTTAGTGCGGATAGTGATTCTTGAGACTGACTGATTTCGTTGTATTGGATGAGCTCGCACTCTTCAGTGCAGCTTGTTGCGCTTTCACCTTGGAGGAAGCTGTCTTGTCGGGCAAGCGAACATTGCTACCCTTGGGGCATGGGATCGCCAACGCGGTGGCAGGCAACATAAATGCAGCAATCAGAAGCAGTTTTTTCATTTTCAATTCTCCCAGTGGGAATGCTTGTACCCCTTCAATAGTAGCAAAGCTCATGCCAGAAAACAAAGGATCTTAAACTATTGAAATTACTTACTTGAAATCTGATCTGCGACAGAGAGATCCCAGTTACTGGGCGATCTATACCTCGATTCTGACGATTTTCCGAATCATCAAGGCGCCGAGAGTCTGCAGCAACAACATCAGCATCACCATTACCAACCCAACCCAAGTCGTCCAAAGACGCGAAATAAGCACAGGGTCCATCAGGTATAAAATCGAGGCCAATACAAAAGGCATGACCACAATAATCACGCCCTGAGAGATTCCTTGGGCTGTCATGGACTTGATCTTGCCTTCCACCTTCATGCGTTCCCGAATGGTGTAGGCGATGGTGTCAAAGGTCTCCGTGAGATTACCGCCTGACTGACGGAGAATATTGATCGAGGTGACCATGATCTGCACGTCATCGGTATCAATTCGCTCTTCAAGGCTCAGAAGTGCATCTTCCAGTGGAACCCCGAGTCGCTGCTGGGAAAGCACCAATGCAAACTCCTGCGACATCGGGTTGTAGAGTTCTTCTTTCACCATGTCCATGGACTGGACAAGTGACAAACCAGACCGCAGTCCATTGGACATAAAGGTCAACGCATCGATCAATTGCTCACTGAACTTTTCAATACGCCTCTTCCACATCCACTGGATCACAAAACGTGGCATGCGATAGCCCGTCGGCATTCCAAAAAGACCCAAGGAAAAGATGAGCGCGATGAGAGTCCGAAAGGCGAAATAGCCCGCACCTGAAGGCAGGTTTGCGGTGATCCAAAAGGCAAAGAAGAACCAAAATATGGTGGAGAAAATGATGCAGTAGAGACAAACACGGCCCGAGATGGTCAAGAACATCTTGTCGAACATCTCGATCATCCACTTCACATAGCCGGATGTAGATTCTTCAATTTTACGGGAAATCGCCGGAGAAAGCGCCCATCCGAGAAGACCAAAAGACACGAAAACACCGACGAGAATCAACAAGCCCGTCGCCGGTATCGTCTCTATTGCCTCCCAAATCTCCATCAACGCCCCCTCGAAATATTCGGCGAGGCCTGTGCAAAAATTCCTTTTGGCAACCGGATACCTTGGGCTTCAAGGTCATGGACAAAGCGAGGCACGAAGCCTGTAGAGACAAATCGACCTTGGACCTTTCCGTCCTCTCCGATGCCACTCTGCCGGAAGACAAAAATGTCCTGGAGAGTAATGGTTTGACCCTCCATTCCGGTCACTTCTGAGATCTGCATAATACGACGGCTACCGTCCGATAGACGCGACTGCTGCACAATAAGATTCACTGCACTAGAGACCTGCTCTCGAATTGCTCGCGATGGCAAATCCAAGCCAGCAAACATCACTAAAGTCTCGAGACGAGAAATACAGTCTCTTGGCGAGTTGGAGTGAATCGTGGTCATCGAGCCGTCGTGGCCCGTATTCATGGCCTGAAGCATATCCAAGGCCTCTGAACCACGACACTCTCCGACGACAATCCGATCAGGTCGCATGCGTAAGCAGTTCTTCACCAAATCCCGAATATTGACTTCACCGACACCCTCAATATTTGCAGGCCGACTCTCCAATCGCACCACATGAGGCTGATTGAGCTGCAATTCCGCAGAATCCTCTACAGTCACAATTCGATCGTCTGATGGGATAAATGACGACATCACATTCAACAGGGTCGTCTTACCTGAACCTGTACCACCGGAAATCAGAATATTGAGGCGGGCCTCCACACATGCCCGCAAGAAATCGGCGATCTCTGAAGTCATCGAGCCAAAAGCCACCAAATCCTTCACCGTGAGCGGTTCAGTGGCAAACTTCCGAATCGTGAGACTCGGACCATCGAGGGCCAGCGGCGGGATCACGGCATTGACACGGGAACCATCTCTAAGACGCGCATCGACCATCGGTGATTTTTCATCAATCCTGCGACCAATCGGAGCAACAATCCGCTCAATCACCGCTAACAACTGGGCATCGTCGGTAAACGATGAATCCGTCTCAACCAGTTTCCCATTGAGCTCTACATAGATTTGGTCCACCCGATTGACCATGATTTCCGTAATGCGTTCGTCGGCAAGAAAATCTTCAAGGGGGCCTAAACCTAAGGATTCATCCACGACTTCTTTAACGATACGCTGTCGTTCCTTACGATCTTTTATGCCCTGACCAACGTCATCTAAAATACGAACGACCGCCTTTGTGACTCGCTCACGCAGAGCAACTTCCTCTTCTTCACCATCGCTCGTGTTGAGACGTTTCAGGTCAATGGTTTCCACCATTCTCTTGTGAATCAACATCTTGGCAGCAGTGCGATCATCGATTTCTCGCACATTGCGTGTCTTTTTTCCACGCGACTTCTGGTAGCTCTTGATCTCACTCGACACATCCACGCCACCGACCTGCAAGCCCGCCCGGCCGCTTTCCACATTGCCGAGTTCTTTGGGGCGAGAAACAGAGCCTAAACGCTCGAGAATTTTCTTCTCCACGACCTGACGAATAAACTCATCAAATTCTCGAGACAGAGCCGCACGAGGTTGATCAACCACAAAGGGTTTGGCGCTCATCACGGATGCATTGCAGACCGATTCATCATTCTGAAAAGAGACAAGAACCGCCCGCTTCAGCTTCTGCTGAGCGATCTCTGTGGTTACAACCGAGGATTTCGATTGTCGATTAAGAACAACTTGAATCAGTTCTTTTGGGAAGTGCAGCGCTTGAAGGCGATCCACAAATCGACACGTGTGATTGAGAACAAGCAAATCCGGCGTAGTCAGCACGAAAATGCCGGTGGCTTTCTCAAGCACTTTGACCGTGTGCGGGCTCACGCCCACACCACAATCCACAATAATGTAGTCGCAGAGAGGCTCTAAGAGCACCAACAAGTCTCCAAGCTGGTCTGGACTGACAGGAAGGGGTCCTCCAGAGTGAGGGCCACCCATCATGGGCAACACGCCAAGCCCCAAGGGATGAGCGGAAATATACTGGCGCATCTGAGCGGGTTTAAGCTTGTCCACATAGGGCGCGAAATCAGCGAGGGACTTCGCTTTTTTCATTCCCAGCAGCGCCTGTACATCACCACAACTCTCGGGATCTAAATCCAACACAAGCACACGCTTACGTGTCTCTTTAAGCAAAGAGAGTGCGGCATTAACCACAAAAACGGTCTTGCCGACACCGTCGCGCGCACCTCCTACGGCGATAATCCGGGGAGAGGCCATGTTAGTGCCGAACTTCCTGAAGATTGAATGCGTCTTTGATGGCTCGGTTCGCGCTTGAGCTCGATTCGTGAATCTTGGGTGTCAGAAAGACGAGAAACTGCGCCTTTGATTTCTTGTAGTCCTTGTTGGCATACAGATTAAAAATCGCCCCGGAAGAATCGTTGTAAGGAATGCGATTGTAGGCCACCTTGGTCAACACCCTCTGCAGCCCACCAATCACAATACTCTCGCCTGCACGGCAGAACTCAGACGTATTGATCTTCGACTTATCAATTGCTTGGAAGCCGTTGGGAGCCACCTCACCAAGGGAGGTCACATCCACTTCGATCTGCATGTCCACGTCGTTGCCCTGGGTATACGGCGTCACAGTCATCGCGATGCCCACATCCTTCCACTCTACGGATTGAACCAATCCATCGGAAACCAAGTAGGGATACTCAAAGCCGGAAAACAGATGCGCTGTTTCCCCGCTCTTTACCGACACGGTGGGATTCTCTAATACGCGAACATGTCCAGATGCACGGGCTCGCTCCATTCTTGGAATCAAGCTGGTAATTGTGCTGGTCAGCAACCCTGACGTAGACCAACTCTCCGTTCCTGGGCGCAACTCACTTGTGAGTGTGTACTCAAAGCCCTCCTGACTGGCCAGTGGTGTCCATTGCACACCCCAAAGCGTCGAGAGGTTCTTTGCCATCTCCACATAATGGGTCAAAAGCGTCACGGTCTTTGCGTGACCTGGGATGCGATCCACCTCTCGCACCTCGAGCACATTGACCGTATTTTCATGGTAGGCCTTCGCGATGGCCTCGGCGCGATCGCTGGCGTCTTCCGAGTGCACGATGCCCTCGAGGATAATCCGGCCATTGATCAACAATGCCCGGACACCAGGCACACCAATGTCTTGCTCAATCACGCCGGCAATAATTTTGAGAGACGCATCGGAGAGGCGTACTTGAGAGATCACCAAGTCTTCCTGAGAAGCCAAATTCCGAATTCGAGCGTACTCCTCTTCTAAAGCCACCTCACCAACAATAAAGACCCGGTCTCCCATCATCTGGAAATCAATGCCCGCAATATCATTGAGGAGAATTCGAAGGTTCGATGCCACACTGCGCAGACTTTGAGCAACCACAGTGATGTTGATTTCGTCTCGTAGAACACCCCGGGTGTCATAGATGAAAATATTGGTTTGAACTGGTTTTCGCGCTGAGAGGCGAATCTGCTTGGCCTTGGGTAAACGATCCACAAGAAGACCCTTTCCGCCAAGATTGATGTCCCCAAGATCATAGGGCACCGTGAGAATCTCGGAACGGTTCACCACCATCAAGACATCTTTCACGTTGTCTTCATCTGCTTGGGCCGTCTGGATTGTCGAGACCCCGAACGAGCAAATCAAAACAAGAAGAAATCGCACAACAAGCTTTGAGTGTGTCATTTAGTAGCTCCCTGGTCCGTATACGCCGTATTTCTGACGACGTGCTCTACGTCTCACTTTCTCTGGAATACGCAGGGTCTCCTTCACATTCACAGCCTCAAGTTTTTCACCCTCTCGCTTGATTTCCTTATTGAGCAGTGTTGCTCGGGAATTCTTGGCACACATGGGATCTTTTGAGTCCACCTTGCCATCACCATCATTGTCTTCATTGTCGTTGCAGCGCCCCTTGTCATACTTGCCACGAAGTGTCAGGGTCAGATCGCCAATCGAGTTGGCCAAAACCAACTTCTGGGCCTCCTCAGGCAACAACTCAAAGCTGATGGCGTAGCCGCGACTTGCAGCGCTTGTGGCTGCATCATCACCACTTGCTGCCGCATGGAGTCGATTACCAACGGACAGCACCTTGATGTACTCGAATAGCGTGGTGGTCCGCATATCCGCGGTATCACCCTGACTAAAGTCAAAGGTACCGAGAATATCTACGTGATCATATGGATTGATGTGTCCACCCACCGCCGTCGTGTCATCAAAATAGATGGCTACAGCGCGATAACCTCGAGCAGGGCGTGAGGAGAGTTTGTCCGCGCCAAGCTCGAAGAGCTTGTTCGAGAGCAACTGCTCACCCTGTGCAATCGGCACAATCGTGCGATGGCCTTTGAATCTGACGATGTCCTCACGGGCATCACCGGAACTGATTGCGCCAGGTTGGCGGTAAGTCTTCGGGACCTTGACCCTGACAAAATCCTCGGAATCAAGCGAGGTGTTCTCTGGAATATCCCGGATGGCTTTCCATACATACACCTCTTGGCTCAACTCCAAGAGGTTATCCCGGCTCTGCTTGACGTAGCGACACTGGGCAACTGTGGCGAGCACAGCCAGGATAAGGGCGATCAATAGTGCTTTCACGTTCTTCAAGCTGACCTCGAAGGCTAACGGATAGGGGGTTTCGGCACGATACCAGGGGAGAAGGCTCCTGCAAAGAACCCAACAGATCCCGCGTCAACGGGTATTGCTGGATCCGGGGGCTTGAGCATTGCTAAAAACCGTTTCTACATCCTTAGACATGTCATCAAAACCATCGCCAAAGCGGACCCCGAAGGCGATCCACGCCAACGCGACACTAGCCACAACAATCACAGAAATGTAGAGCATATATTCCAAGGTCGACTGGCCCTGACGATTCTTTCTCACCACTGTAAAACTCCTGTTGTGCGCGCCAGCAGTATTCCGAGCAAAACTACCGGCACAAATGCTACCACCACACGCTCATCCTCTGGGACTCCTGGCGCTGGGGTCACGGCCGCTCGAGCCGCCACATAGGCATTGCGCAATTTCTTCTTCTTCAAAAGGATAAAAAACGAGACTGGAATTGCTGCGGCGTAAGTGCCTAAACCCGCACGGAACGCCATTTGTGGGCCATAAAACGCCCCAACAGCCATAAGTAGCTTGGCATCGCCCGCTCGTATTGCACCACCAAGAATCCAGCCCGGAAACATCGTCACAAAGGCAATACCAATCCCACCCAATGCAAAAAGAGGATCGTGCTCAAGTGACCAGAACACAATTCCTAGAAGCATGGCGCTAAAAGTCAGCTGATTGGGAACCCGGTGTCGACTGAGATCTGTCCAAAGCGCCACCGCACAAATGGCAATCACGGCCAAATCCACTGGCAGTAGCCATTGAGGCATTAGGGATACGCGCCCTGTACATTCTCGCGCGCATTCGTGAAGGAGTCAGAGGTGGAATCACTCAAGTAAAAAAAGCCTGCCGCCATAGACATCACAAGCACCGAGATTGCAAGCATATACTCAACAACCGCCTGTCCTCGCCGAGATCGCGCTTTCCGAATCATTGACCGCCCCCACCTGCACGGTCTATGTGACCCGTTCCTAACGTATGTTTAATATCCGCTCCCATATCCTCAGTTCCTTCCTGGAAATAAGGGATAAACACATACGCCGCGGCAACAATGGCTATCACAACCACCGATATCAACATCATGTATTCGACCGTACTTTGACCGGAACGTTTACGAATCTTCATGTCTGCCTCCAAGAACAGTTCTCAATCATAGTTGCAAGGTCCAGGCCAAGTCCAGACTACCTGATCTCAGTCACTTGGGGGGGGGCTACCTCCAATTCGGGAAACAAGTGTCTCAAGATCTGCGACCTTCACGTCGCAGATCTGCAGGAGGTCGAAATCAGCCGAAAAATCCCGCATGCGCTATGCTGAGCTGGCACCAATGCTGGACAGGGGTTGCACAAGATGGCCAACAGTGCCGGCGCACAATTCGGCAAATACCAGATCCTTGAGAAACTGGCCGAGGGGAGTTTCTCCTCGATCTACAAGGCGCGCCTTGAAGGAATCGGTGGATTTCATAGGCTTTTCGCTATCAAAAAGCTTCCGCCAACGGTTTCGGAAAACCAGGCCTATGTGGATCGCTTGATCGAAGAATCCAAACTTTCAGGACTGCTATCTCACGCCAATATTGTGCAGATCCTCGATTTAGGAAAGATCGACGAGAGCTACTACATCGCCATGGAATTCGTCAATGGGAGAGACTTAGGCACCATTCTCCAGCGATGTCGTTCGAAAAGCATCACTTTCCCTCTTCCCCATGCCCTATTCACAATTCTCGAGTCCCTAAAAGGACTAGAGTACGCCCATCAGCGAAAAGTACTGCGCGGTGGACGCCCTGTTCCATTGAATCTGGTACACCGGGGCTTGACGCCCTCCAATATTCTCGCGAGCTTTCAAGGCGAGGTAAAGCTGACCGATTTTGGCCTAGCGCGTGCTCATCAGGCCATGGGTCGCCCCTCATTACGGCGATTCTCCTATCAGAGCCCTGAACAAATCAATGGTGGAACTGTCGACCATCGCTCAGATGTCTTTTCATTAGCCATCGTCCTCTACGAAATGCTCTGCGGCTCGCATCCCTTCTTGAAGAGAAGCATTCCTGAAACCAAAGAGGCCATCCTCGAACACAAGATCAAGCCAGCAAGCTCCATTAATCCAGATATTCCCTACAGCCTTGAGGTGATTTTAGAACAAGCCCTCGCAACCTCACCCGATGACCGCTTTCAAACCGCAGGAGCATTTAAAGAGAGTTTAGAGGGCTTTTTCCACGATGCTGGTTTCATCTTCTCGCATTCCACCCTGGCCGCTTTTCTCAAAGGTCTCTTTCCTCAAAATACAGCGCCACGAGCCCGAGGACAGTTCTCCGACCAAAAAACGGTTCCTCTTTCCGCAGACATGCCGCTTCTCGATGACGAGTCCGAAGAAATCCCCACATCTATCGACAACATCGACCTATTGGACTCTCCCACAGACAGCGCCGAATACCCTGCTGCCCCCCTGCACACCTCTGTTCCCATCGATACGAGCGTTTCATCCACCTCGGCAGCATTCGGCCCATCCGGTAGCTCAAATGATGACTCTACGCTGATTCTTCGACCAAACGCCCAACCCGATTGGCTCGATCAAACCCGCGTGGACAAAGACGACGACCACACCCAAGCACGAGCCAAGCTCTCGGAAGAACAAACCAGCGTACGTGCGATTCCTGCAGAAAAACAAGCGGCCACCCAAATCCTTACCCCTCCCCCGCAGCGGGTAGACCATGGTCCCTCTCATACGCCGCAGTATGTTCCTCAAGACGATCAAGAAACCCGCGCACTACCCATTCCTTCGGAGAAAACACCGGCTCCAGCACCACCATCGGCGTTCCAAGCGCCGCTCAACGCGCAAGAAACCGAACCATTCACCGTCGATCAATTTGAAGAATCTCTCTCTGGCACTCTCCCTCCAAAACCCAAAAATACAGCCCGACCACCTGAGCCAGTGCGGTCGACCACACCGAATAGTGTGTCGCCAGGGGCGCTGAGTGTTGCCATTGTGCTTGCGTTGATCATTGGCTTTCTACTCGGAAATGCCAATCCTTTCGGTTCGAAAGCTGTTCCAACAACCTCTCCCGCAATTCAACCCACACTAGCAAGGCCAACCATCGAGTTTGCAGGTCCACCGGGCACAAGCATCGAGAATACGACAGAAGCTTTGGAATTCACGCTTGATAAGTCCGGTGTAAAAGAGTTCACCCTGACTCCCAAACAGCCCACAGACTTCACCATCACTATGCCAAACGGCAAGTCGTTCGTGAAGCAGTTCACCCTCAAAGAAAATGAAATACGCTCCTTTAGAATCGAAGAGCAGACCATCGAAAAAAAGCGCTAACTACCCGAGTGCGTTTGTTTTTGATAGTTAGCTTGCTGTGCTCTAATTTTTCCTAGCTGAGCATCGATGAAGAGGAACTAAGAATGACCGCGGCTATTCGCGCCCTGCGCCCTAAGCAGTGGAGTAAGAACGTCCTGCTTTTTGCAGCGCTTGTTTTTTCCCTCAACTACGACAACAAAGAACTTTTTCTACGTGTATTGGCCGGCTTCGGTTGCTTCTGCTTGATTTCATCGGTCGGCTACATCTACAACGACATTCGCGATCGAGAAGCAGACCGACTGCATCCAAAGAAGAAAAAACGGCCCATTGCATCTGGCGAACTCTCTGTACCAGCGGCCTGGGTTTTGTTGTCCTTGATCGCTACGGCCGGCTTTGCATGGTCCTATTTGCTCTCCCCACTTTTTGCAGTGGTTGCTGGTGCCTACTTTATCAGCACGCTGAGCTATTCTCTCTTCTTCAAAGACCACGTCATTATCGATGTCATGATGATTGCTGGGGGGTTTTTGTGGCGTGCGGCCGCCGGAGCAGTGGTGATCTCCGTAACAATCTCACCTTGGCTACTACTCTGCACCGGCTTCTTGGCGCTCTTCCTCGGCTTCAACAAACGCCGTGGGGAGCTTCAATTGCTTGAAGACCAAGCCGGTCAACACCGCAAAAATCTCGCGGAGTACACTCCGGATTTACTGGATGAATTCCAGAGCATTACCACCTCCGGAACCGTAATTAGCTACGCGATCTACACGGTGTTGGCATCTCCCACACCATGGCTGCTTCTCACGCTTCCCCATGTGCTCTATGGCATCTTTCGATACATCTACTTGGTACAGGTGAAAAACGAGGGGGGAGCGCCGGATGAAACACTCTATAAAGATCGGCCCATTCTCATCACCTGCCTGCTTTACCTCGCCACGGTGATAGCGGTTCTCGCCTGGGCGCCACTCAGAGCCGTATGATTATTCCGAGCCCGAAAGCTCGGCTAAAATCTCCGGAAAAGACCACTGAGGCCAAAGGCTGTCACTATACTGCGCACAGCCAATACGTCCGCCTTTTTGAATCGATATCACCGCTGTGGGCGCAAAAAAACCGGACTCAATACGCCCAAATCCATGACTCCATGTCGATAGACCTTTTCGAATGCGTCGCGGATTAAGGCTCCGCACTGTGCTCTTGAGACACAGACGGCCCACCCCGTACTTTGAGAAGATTTCCCCGCCCATATCCACAATGGTGGGGAACAACAGATGATGTCGTGGGACAAAATCCTGGGCTATTTCCGGACGGGAGCGCGTAATGGCATACAAGCTGACACCCGCCAGATCAAAATCCGCTACCACCTGCTGCATTTGCGCCAAGACTCCCCGAGACATTGGAGTACCGAGGCTTGGTACAAACACCAACACAATCGGCCGACTCTCCGCATGCTCTAAGAGAGAGAGGAGCTTCCCAAAAACAGGCTTGGCCACGAAATCGGGCGCTTGGTCTTGCTCAGAAAGCCGACTCTCACTCAAAATGCCTCCCCATATGCCGCATACAGCCCCCACCCGGTATCACTGACCGCGAAATCAAGTCGGGAAATATTGCTTTCTTCTGGAGGAAGAATCAAACGTAGGCCCACGCCGCCGGCCGGATGAATGCCTTCTTGAGCGACCCACGCTGCATTGGAGAACAACACCAATTCTACCGGAGAAAAAACCATCCAGCGCTGTTCCACATCAATGGTCGAAATCCAGGGTGCTCGCCAGCGGTCCACATAGGCACCGCGGTGCAAATAGAACCCCCCCACCACGGGGAGGCGAAACTTCGGCACATCCGGATCAAAAGCATGCTGATGGGTCAAACGAGTCGCAAGAACGCCTGAAAACGCGCCCACAAAAAGCCGTGAGTCCACGAAGAGATTTTGGTGCGAATAGGAACCCCACAGCGCTGTTTCAAATTCGAGTGCAACAGAAGCACCTCGACGGTTGGCACCCCAGCCGCGTGTCGTGTTCCAAGATCCACCCAAAGAGAGACCGTGCCCGGACTGCCACCCTTCACCCACATCGTCTTTCCGCCAAATACCGTTCAAAGAGAATCTAAAATCCCCCAAACGAAGCGCTGGCCCGATTTCCGAAAGCAACAAGTCACGCCAAATACTTTCTCTTTCCGAATCCGCATAGAAGTACATCAACCCCCGAGAAGCACGAAGATACGTCCCAAGACTCATTTTCCGCAGGGAGCGCAGGCGTGCAATCACATAGCGATAGCCCTGAGTACTCGCGCCAAGAAAAAGACCCGCATTCCATCCACCGAAATCGCTGTGCCTCAAGCTCAAGCCCGCCCCGACACCAACACCTGGGGCTCCAGTGAAAGACAAGCCAACATTAAGGCTACCTGGATTAGGTGGAACGACTCCTTGGGTCGCAACCAGACCATCTCCAAGACCATCGCGTCGGGGCAGTTTGGCCAGCTGCTCTAGCCATTTGGAGTCTTGGGTACACAAATACAAACGCGCCATTGCCTCAGCCGGAAATCGATCCAAGAGTGCTTCAGCAAGCCGTTGAGCCTCTGCTTTATCCGCACCCACATAGGACGGAGCAAAGAGATGAAAATCCATAAGCGCAAGATCTTCATCCTCTCCGGAGAGCTCCCGCAATGCGCGCTCAATATTTGGCCAATGCACCCATGCGCCAAGATTACCCGAATAGGGAAGCAAGCGAAGGCGAGCCATTACCTCCGCGGCAGGCTCACCACTCGCGATGGCAAGCCGGTAGGCCGTGCGCGCAGTCCTGTAGTCGCGCTCAAAATGAGCCCGATCTCCATCTGAGACCGCATCTTGACCCGGAGAAGCGAGTGCAGATGACGAAAGAACAAAAAGAAAGAAAAACCAACGCACACTGCAGAAGTAGCACAAGTTCGGCGGGTGTGGTCCTCAAGCGGGATAAAGCATCACCCCATGACTTCATTAGAGCAACAAAGCTTACTGTCGCTTGATTGGCCCAAGATACTCGACGCGCTGTCCCAAGAAGCACGCTCACTACAAGGGCAAGCATTGGCGCAAGAGTTGGTGCTCTTAGACGACCTTGAAGCCATCCAAGATAATTTCACGATCATTGAGGAATTGTGGGATTTATCCAATGTTGGCGAGCATATTCCTACCGGAGGATCAGCAGACATTCGCCAGGCTTTGGACACAGCCAAGAAAGGACGTGTCCTCGAATTGGAAGACATCTCGAATTGTGCAGCGTGCTTGGTCAGTCTGGCTAAACTCCAAGGGTGGATCTCAGGGCATGCGCAACAGTGTTCTCGACTCGCGCTGCGTTCAGAAGCGCTCTACGTCGATGAAGCGCTGAAAAAAATACTGGTGGATAGCTTTGAAGAACCCGGTGTGCTTAGCGAGCGCTGCTATCCAAAGCTGAAGCGATTGCGAGAAGAAATCATCGATCGCAAAGCCCAAATCCAGCGCACATTGAATCAACTCATTCAAGAACCGAGAATCAAAGACGTCCTTCAAGATCAATTCGTTACCACTCGTGGGGATCGGGCAGTTTTACCTATTCGAGCGAGCGCCAAACGTACCGGCTTAGGCATTGTGCACGATAGTTCCGCATCGGGCGAGACGGTCTTTATTGAGCCCAATGAAGTCGTTGAGTTGCAAAACAAGAAGAAAGTAGCCGAGCTTGCTCTGATTCAAGAAGAGCACAAGATCCGGCAAGAACTCTCCAACCGACTCGGTGAATCGGAAGCTGAAATCGCCGTAAGCTTAGAGATAGCCTGGGAGTTAGACCTGTTGGCTGCCCGACTCTCCCTCGGCCAAAAACTCAATGGTTGTATACCCAACGTGGGTCTACAGGGCATCATTGATCTCCAACAAGCACGTCACCCACTGCTTGTGTTGGCCGGCGGCACAGTCGTCCCCAATGCACTCAAATTAGACAAATCACACCCGGGTTTGATTCTCACCGGCCCCAATGCCGGCGGAAAAACCGTTGCTCTCAAGACCCTTGCCCTCGCTGCGCTTTTTGTGCGGGCCTGCATTCCATTTCCCGCGAAATCCGGATGTCGGATTGATCTCTTTGACCGCGTGCTTGCCGATATTGGAGACGCTCAGGCGATTGCGGAGGGCTTGTCAACATTCTCAGCACACATCAAAACCCTCAAAATGAGCTTAGACCTCGCAAGGAGAGGCACCTTGGTTCTCCTTGACGAGCTTGCTGTCGGCACCGACCCCAGCCAAGGCGCAGCGCTTGCAGAGGTCGTACTTCAACACCTCATCAATGCTCATGCGCGTGTGGTCACGACAACCCACTACTCTGAGCTGAAAACTCTACCGGCAAGAGACAGTCGTTTCCAAAGTGCCGCCGTTTCCTTCTCGAAAGGACGGCCCACCTACAACCTAAAGATGGGCGAAACCGGTCTTTCACACGCATTCTCAATCGCTAGAACAATGGGGCTTCCTGAAGATCTGATCCAAGAAGCCAAATCAACCATGTCCACACA
>Ga0163179_10000609_pt1 | contig 25545 bp, 27 predicted proteins | sample AtlANTMetagenome_FD_109643 | JGI IMG/M metagenome (GOLD analysis project Ga0163179, IMG submission 109643) | Marine eukaryotic phytoplankton communities from the Atlantic Ocean - Atlantic ANT 2 Metagenome | ecosystem: Environmental > Aquatic > Marine > Oceanic | place: North Atlantic Ocean...
AAAGAAACTATATCTAAACAAAAACAAGATATAATGGATAAAAACCTTAAAATCATTGAAGATGATGTTTTTAGACTATCAGAAGAACTTGAAGTTCAATATCAAGAATCAGAAAAACAATTGGAGGAACAAGTAGCTCTAGGCAATATGATTCCAGATAGAATGGAGTTAGAACTATCTAATTTAAGGGAAAATATTGACAAACAGGTTACTCAGACGCGAGAACAGGCTATGATAGACGCTGGTAATGCTGCGCAAATACCTGGAGTAGAGATGAAAACAATGGCTCATCTTATTCAGGAAGGAGCAGTTGAATCTGTTCCAATTTCTCTCACGAAAGTGAAACAGTGCGTGATTATCGGTGATACCTATATTTATTCCAGGATTCTACCAACAAGTAGTTATCCTATTGTCCCAATTTGTAATTTACATACAAGAACACCTTATCCTATCTCTGATGTTCGTATGGTTAAAGGATTACAAGACTATATCAATAAAACCAGGTCTTTAATTATTGCTCACGCAACTACATCTACAAATATGAAGGTATTAGTTCCTTCTGGTAGTGTAGATATGGCGGAGTTTGAAGAAAAGTGGGCACAACCTGGAGTTGGTATAGAGGTTGACTTTGATATGGGGCAGCCTGTTGTCGCATCTCCAGCTCCTCTTCCGAATGAGCTCTACAATAACGAGCAGACCGCTAAAAACGACATAGACCATCAGTTAGGGCTATACGAGATGATGATGGGAAATTCCCAAGCTGCCCCACAAACTTATAAAGCAACTATATCGCTTGATGAATTTGGTCAAAGAAAGATTAGATCTAAATTAGCTGATATAGAAGGAGCTTTACAAAGAGTAGGTAAAGTAGCTATACAATTAATGCAAGAATTATATCAAGAAGAAAAAGTATTTAGAGTTGTTCAAGCAAATAACTCATTAAGTGAATATGCAATTAATAAAAAACTATGGGACGATAAAACTAATGAAATAAAGATTTTTAATGATATTACGGTAGGCAAATATGATGTAGTGTATGTATCAGGTTCAACACTTCCAAGTAATAGATACGCGGAACTTGAATTTTATATGGATGCTTATTCTAAAGGTCTTATCGATAAAGCAGAAGTGCTTAAGAAAACAGAAGTTTTCGATATGGAGGGTGTCCTTCAAAGAACAGATACTATCAACCAGCTTACGCAACAAGTTGAAGGTCTCACTAAGCAGCTTAAAAAATTAGGCGGCGACATGCAGACCATGGAACGAGAAAATGTTCACCTTAAGCAGAAGGTTGAAGTTGAGAAGTTTAAAACTGAACTCGACACAACAAGTCAAAAGGCTAAATTAGCTGGAACACTTTTTGAAAAGAGATTAGATGATAACTTATCAATGTTAAGAAAAGACGCCCAAGATGCAGCAAAAAAACCCGACGCACCTTCTTCCGCATCTAAGAAGCCGTCAAAAAGTAAGAGGAAATAGAAATGGACGCTAATCAAGAGAACGCGGCTCAAGAACAACCTGCTATTCCAGCAATGGAACAGGAAGCTATTGATACCCGTGTAGAACGAGATGACCAGGACTTTAGATTTGAACAGGATTTAGGATTACCTATTCCACAAGAGGGACAAGTGTCAGCACCACCAGTTGGTCAGAATACAGTCGAAGGGCAACCAGCACAACCTGCTGCACCTGCTCAAGATTTTTCCCAAAATGAAGTAGCCCCTAATCAAGAAAATGACCAAGTCCGCTATGAATACTGGCAGTCGCAAGCTGCCCAAATGAAGAATCAACTGGATGCCGTTAAAGAATATATGCCTATGGTAGATTATTTAAGAACGAATCCCGAGGCCGTGCAAAACATTACGCCAGGTGGGCAACCACCAGCGGAAGGTAAAGCACCAACAAGTCAGGAGCCAGAGGAGTTTCCTCCTCCACCTGAAAAGCCTGAGCAACCTCGTGGATTTTCTAGAGAAGAGGCAATGGGAGATCCTTCATCTGAAAGCGCAATTTATTTAGATACTGTTGAAAAGTGGAGAGATGATATGCAAACATATAATCAACTTGCTTCTCAATACGAAATAGCTAAAATGCGTGAGAACTATGATGAAAAAGTTAGTGCATTAGAAAAACAAGAGCAAGTACGAAACGCTAAAGCTGCTGAGGCAGAAGAAATGGGTCGTATTAGGTCTTTTGTAGGAAATAAATATGATCTGGGGGATAAATTAGATGATTTCATTAATACAATGAATGATCCTAAATCCATAAATATGGACGATTTGGTAGGCTATTATCAATATAAAAATGGTTTAGGTCAACCACAAGCTCCACCTGTGCAACAACCGCCAAGACAGCCAAGTAATAACTTTAGGCAGACTCAAAGAGCCCAAAGTGTTCCAAGGCCTATGGGGGTTCAGCCAGCTCAGAATCCACAAACTTCCGCTAATGGTGATAATGATTTCATGAGTTCTCTAATAAAAGACGACAATAACAAATCATTTCTCTAAGGAGGGAATAAAACATGTCAGACTATAGTAATGGTCAATTGATTTCTTCAACTCCTAGTAACGCCTTTAGCATTGGAAGCAATGCTCCAGGTGTTGATAATATAAGAAGAACGTTTGGTATTGGTGACAAAGTTGCGGAATTAGCTCCAGAGACATCAATTTTCTTCTCATACTTATCTAAACTAGGTAAGAAATCAACTGACGAAACAGTATGGAGACCATTGGAATACCGTAACCAATGGCAAAGACGTAATTTCACGGCAGAACAATATAAAGTAACAGGTGGTGCAGACCTCGCAGCAGACGCTATTACAGGGCTTGCTGATGGTGGTGCAGGCGCTTCTGCTGCTACTCACGTTGTTATTCACTGCGATTACGATAAATACGGTAAAACACAGATAAGTGGTGGCGATCTAGATGTTGCAAGTGATGCATTTACTGGATTCGCACCTATTTTCTTGACTAAAAACCAAGTACTTAGAATTGGTGGCATAGCTTATAAACTTATGGCTGACCCTAATTACTATAAGTATAATGGTACAGATGATGCAGTTGCATCAACTAAAGCTAAAGCAGGTACTGAAAAAGGTTTTGCTATTCTTACTATAGCAAATCTTGAAAAAATCGAAGATACGGCAGCAGGTTCTCCTGGTAACGTAGCGATTACAGCAGCTGAAGCAGCTTGGAATAAAAAAGGTCAAGTAATGGGATCACAATGGGGTGAGGCGACTGGCGCTCCTGACGGCTTCAGAGATGAACTATCAAGTGTAGAATTTTATACACAGATATTCAAAACTGCAGTTCCTTTAATGTCAGGTTCAATGCAGGCTACTAGATACAGAGGTTATGCTAATGAGTGGAAACGTATTTATACGGAACACTTAAAAGCACATAAAATGGATCTAGAAAATGCATTCTTATTTGGTCATGGTGCTTATCATTCAGCAGATGAACGTTTTTCATGGGGTATTGAGCCATTTATTAGAAATAAAGGTGGTAAAAAATACGAATTGAAATACGGTAATACTGCTGGTAGTGGCGCAGGTTATGATGTAAATGCCGCTTTCACGTACGATGGTATGGTAGATGTAATGGATAACTTTATGAACTATGAATCTGGAAATAGTGGTCAAAAACTATGTCTAACTTCTAGAAGTGTTATCAATTACCTACATAAAATGGGTGCAGATCAATTTGTTGGTAGTTCATTAGGAGGCGCTTCGTCTACTAATCCATTATCAAATGTATTTGCAGCTGGTCTAGATGTTAAAAAATCTAGTTTTATGCCAATCGACATAACATCAATCTCTACTTCATGGGGTAATATGAATTTCGTAGCACACCCATTATTTAGAGGAGATATGGAAAACACAGCAGTATGTGTTGACTTATCTAATGTCACATTAAGACCATTAGCAGGTAACGGAATCTCTAGGGATACTTTTATTGAAACTAATGTTCAAGAGAATGACATTGATGGTAGAAAGGACATGATCATTACTGAGACAGGACTAGAAGTAATGCTACCAGAAACTCACGCTGTTATCGATTTCGTATCGTAATAGTTAAAAGTTAATCAAGGGACGGGGTGATTAATTTCACCCCTAACCTTAAAAAAGGAAATTAATGGCTTATACAATAACATCAGGAACAATTGCAGAAAAAGTAATCGCTGTTTTAGGCGAAGAAAATACCGACTATCTAGACGATATGGTTGGATTAAGCCAATTGTTTGAAGATGCTATTTGGGATATAGCAACATCTTTACCCAAAAGGATGTTAATGAGGGAGGCAACAGTTGATCCAAATGGTGCTAGTTTGCTGAACCCTGATACAAATGCATGGTCAACTGGAAAAAGTACTCCTTATTCCGTAAATGATAAATTAGTATTAATGGTTATAAGAACAGCAGCTAATCATATTATGGATGGTGGAAGTATATCAACAGAAAGATATATACAAAAACCATGTAAAGAAATAGCATATGAGGATTCATTTAAATCACTAGATGCTTCTAGTATATTTTTTGCAACTGATAGCTCTCCAGTATATTGGATAGAATCAATATCGGATTCTGCTAATAGTTTGCAAACAGCCCCAACAACAACGGGTTGGGCTGCAAGCAACGCAGCCACACTAGCAAACGGAAATTCTACTGTACAGGTGTATTTATACGATAGACAAGTAGTAGCAGCTGAAGACACAACCGATACAGGGTGGAACGTTTTTACTAGCATTAGTAGTGTTCCAGAGGAATCAGAAGATATATTTATAAAAAGAATAGCATTAAAGATTGCAGAAAGAAAACTAGCAACTATGGCTACTCAAGAAGAAGATACAGAATTATACCAATTACTTCAAGGTGTTGTTGCTACTTTAACACAAGAAGTAAAAGATGGATTGTTAAAACTACAACAAGAATGGGAAGCTAACTAATGACTCAAAAAGAGCTAATAGAAATTATACAACAGCATTTTCCAGACCAAGGTGAATCTATAATAAGAAGCTCTTTAAACAGAGCTTTAAGTGATTTTACTGCTAAAACAGCAATAACTGATGCAGTTGCTACAGATACAATAGTAAAAGATAAAAGAATGTATGATTTAGACCCAGGTATGTTAACAATTAAAAGAGTTGAGATAGATAGTGTTCAAATACCTAGATTAGTTACTCCTCCAGTCAAAGGAGATTTAGATTAATGGCAAGTATAAGAGATATACAAGGTAAATGGAGATGGTTTATTGATGGAGAAAGAATTGCAATAGTAGAGGATAATCTTTCTGCTACAGATGAAAATTTGGAAGGTAAATACATATCTCCTGCAACAGGAGGTTCTACATTAACAGTTCATTATATTGCTCTTGCAACACCTTTTACTACAAACTTAGAAGATACCCCTACAGATGTTCCTGCTCAATTTCATGAAGCACTAGCTTTTAAAGTTATAGCAGATTTATACAGGCTTCCTGGGGAATCTATGAATTTACAATTATCTCAGTATTATGATCAGTTGTATGCTGAACAAGTTAGAGAAGGAAAGAAATATGCTAAAAGAAATCACATGAGGAGTGGGGTTATAACACCTCATACATATTAATATGGCATTTCAAAGAAGGCAAATAAATTCAACATCTACTTTTCAAACTGGAACTGATGTAACTCCTGTAACATCGCCTACTTTTCAATTATGGCAAAATACTACAGGAGAGACCAATACATGGAATTTAGGTCAAGAATGGAGCACTATAGCATCTAAAGAGAATTTAACTTTTAAAAAAGGTGTAAGTTCTGTTTTAACTCTTACTGCTCAAGGTGCAACAAATTTAACTTTTGTTAATCAAACAAGTGAGCCAAGCACGCCTGTTGAGGGAATGATGGCTCAAATTAACGGCGAATTAAAAATATACCTATAGGAGGGTAAACAATGGCAAACTGGAAAAAAGTCGTTACAGAGGCGTCTGCGAATACTATATCTCAAGCGACTTCTGGTAACGCCGCAACAGCAACAGCTTTAGCAACGGCAAGAAATATTGGTGGTGTATCATTTGATGGTACAGCAAATATTAACTTACCTGGTGTTAATACAAGTGGATCACAAGACACAAGTGGAAATGCAGCCACTGCAACTACAGCAAGTACAGTGTCAGATAATGCAATTACAATGGCAAAATTAGCAGGAATTGCTAGAGGTAAATTAATATATGGTAATACAAGTGGAGACCCAGCATTATTAGATGTCGGTTCAAATGGACAAGTTTTAAGGTCAGATGGTACAGATATATCTTGGGGAGCAGACGCAGGATTTAGCTTTCCTGGTGATTTAAATGCAGACGCAGGAGGTGGATTTACAATTGGAAACCAAGCTAGTGATTTATGTACATTTACAGGAGGTGTTCAAGTAGGCACTCAGCTGCAAGTGTATGGCCCTACAAGTGGAACAGAAGATGCAATATTAAGACTGTCTGCTAATAATAATTTAACTTCTGCTAGTAGATTTGATATTCTTTCAGACCATAGTGAAAATAAACTTACTTTTAGAAGGTGGATAAACAGCGGAACTAGCTCAATAATGGCTACTATGGACGGTAACGGTCTTGATGTAACTAATCAAGGGATTAAAGTTAATGATCTAACGTCAACTAGTGACTTTACTGTTTATGCGGCACAAGATTGCATTATAAAATTAGACCATGATGAAGATACTAGTGCACATACAGCTCAGTTTGAGATTCAAGACCATGATGGTAATATTGAATTTAAAGTAACCGAAGCTGGTGTAGTTACATCTACTGGCGGTATTACAGCAGGCGGAAATATATCTGCAGGAATTAACACTATTACAGGCCAAAGTGTACAGTCAGTTGGAGGTACATTAAAAGTAAAAACTAATACTAATGCAGAAAAATTCTCAGTAGATCAAAGTGGTAATGTTGTTATAGCTGGAGATTTAACAGTATCAGGCGCAACTATTACAACTTCTACAGAAACATTAGAAATAGCTGATAATACATTAGTATTAAACTCTGATTTAACTGGAACAGCAGCAGATGCAGGCATTGTAGTGCAGCTTGGAAACTCTGAGGGTAATAATGCTACCTTTTGGTATGATGTTGAATCAGGGGCACAAGATACTACTGGAAGATGGGTAGTAGGTTCTACTGATGATGCAAGTGCTGCAATAGGTGGTTATGTTGCTGATGTAATGCAAGTAAGGATTGACGGTGGTTACAACGCTAGTTCAACAGAAGTTCCAGTTGGACATATGCAATACGATGATGGGGTTTTGTATTTAAGAGTTGAAGACTAATAAAGGAGAAAAATGAGCGGAATAGTCAATAAAAATGAAAAGGTATCATTTAATATAGAAGAAACAGATTTATTACTCAGAATACTGAATGATACCGATTTCAAAGGTGCTCAAGTTAAATTGGCATCTAAATTAATGGAGAAGGTGTTAAAAATACACACTAACTTAATGAGCTATAGGACCAATATATAATGGCTAATTGGGAAAAAGTAGTAACTACAGTCCAGGCTGGAGGAAACAACTACGAAACAATAATGTCTCACAAAAGGTATGGCGGTTATACTTCTACTACATGGAGGGGCACAAGCATGACAGGCTCAACTGCTACTACTCAAACATGGAGTTTAGGTACTACTATACAAGTAGGAACTGTTCCTGTTAATTATTCAGATACTACCATGAGTTCTTGGGTAGGTATTCAGCATTGTATGTTTATGGCAACTGCTGATTGCGAAGTAGTTAATTGGGGTGCTGTTGGACATCAAAATACTTGTTCTAAAGGAATAAGACTTGGCTTATGGAAAGGTGACAAAGTAACTAGTGTAGAGACTAATCATTCAGGTGCTGGTCAAATTGTAGATTTTATTGGTTATGTAGATTTTAATGCAAATGCAGATACTAGTACTATACACCCTTACCAAGAATGCGGTAATTTTAACGGAACTGCAAAGCAATTAGAAGCAGGAGATATGTTGTATATCTTCGCAACTGAAATACCTGGAGAAACAGAGACTGATAGTTATTATTGGTCTGTAACTAATTCAGTAAGGATAAAATATACATAATGGCTAAAGTAGATAAAGAAGACTGGAAATCAACACCAGATAGTGATGAGCAAAGCAATAGAGAAAGAGGGGAGCCAACTATTCCTGAATTTGATCATGAACCTCTTGCTATTCGCTTAATGTTTAATAAATTAAATGAAGCAATCGACCTATCCAATACTCAAGTAGACTCTATAGCAGTAAATACAGCAAAGACTGGTATAACAACTGCACAAGCAAGTGCAATTGCCGCTAACACTGCAAAAACTGGAATAACTAATACTCAAGCAGATGCTATTAGTGCTAACACTAAAAAGACTGGTATTACTACTGCTCAAGCAACACTGCTTTCAAACTTAAATGCTGGAAGAGCTAGTGGATTAATGACAAACATTAATAAAGTAACTGCACAAATTACTGAATTAGTAAGTGTTAATGCAAAGACGGGTGCTGCTACATTAAATTCTACTATAGTATTGTCAAATGGTGATAGATATACATTATCTCAAGCATTAACAAAGGTAAATAAAAAATGATAGATACATTAAAAACATCAGCTGTAGGTATTGCGGGATCTACTACAGCACAAGTGATGCATTGGACAGAATGGGTTCCACCAATTTTTAGCGCATTAGCTGCGTTATCAACACTAATATTTATGTTAATTAAAATATACAAGGAGGTAAAATGAAACAATTAATAGCAGATTACTTATTTAACGATGAAATGAAAGAAAAAATCATCAAAGCTTTAAATGAGAATATCGATGTACCTATTATATCTGAAAAAACAGAAGAAAAGATATTAACTGCAATATATGATTCTGTGGAAGATGTAATTAAAGCTAAAATCTTAGAATAGTGGTAGGCAAGATTATCGCAGGTAAAATTCTAAAAGCTGCTGCAAAAGGAATTATAGGTGAAAAAATAAAAATAAAAATCGTGACCAGCTTAGGAGATCTACTTGTTAAAAGTTCTAAAAACAAATTGGATGATAAGGTATGGGCAAAAGTAAAATTGCAACTGTTAGGAAAAAAGTAGAATTGTTAGACTATACAGAAATAACTGTTTATTCAGATATAGTTATAAATAATAATTCTTCAACAAGACTTGGACAGGTTGGGGTTAAAAAAAACGATAAAGTCTATAAGAAAAAACCTGAATGCTGCAATAAATGTAAAAGCAAAAGGATAGTAGCTTTAGAAATATTAGGTGCTTGCAATAAAGACAATCTGTTTTGGATTTGTGATGATTGCGAGCACTTACACCTTAAATATACAGGAAAATACACAGAAAAAATGCTTGAGGAGGGCAGTAAACTATGGACCAACCCTAATGATTGGTTGGACTCAACGGAGAATATAAATTAATGAAAACATATATAGTAACACCAGACAAACACTTTCCTCTTCATGATAAAAAGAGTATTAATGTAGTTTGTAAAGTCATCGAGGCAATCAAGCCTGATGGATATATTGACCTAGGTGATACAGGCGAATGGTCAAGTGTTTCTAGATGGAAATGGAAAAATAAAGCAAAACCAAATCTAGAATGGTACTTACCAGAAGTTATCACAGACGTAAATGAAGTTAACAAGGGAATGGATATAATAGATGAAAGTCTAGACAAAGCAAACGTAAAAGAAAAACATTTTATACAAGGAAATCATGAATTATGGTTAGACTATTTTGTAGACACTTATCCATACCTTCCTCAATATTCTTGTAAAACAGCTTTAAAACTAGAGGAAAGAGATTATAAATTCCATAGGGCAGGCGACTTGTTAACTATAGGGGATATGACCTTTTATCATGGTCATAATTATGGTGGAATGCATCATGCTGCTGCACATTGTAAGCAGTATAAAAGAAATATAATGTATGGACATCATCATGATATTCAAGTATATTCAGATAGGTCGGCTGAAGGAAAAATAGCAGCTTATAGTATAGGTTGCTTAAAAGATATGAAAAGGGAAGCTAACGAATTTATAGGGGGGAGACCTATTAATTGGGCTCAGGCTTTTGCAATAGTAACTTTTCATGGACAAAAGAGTTTTGTTGAAGTAATTGAAATTAAAAATGGAAAAACAATTCTGGGCGGAGTGTTAATTGAGGGGTGATAATGGATCCAATAACTTTGCTCGAGCAATTTGGTGTTCCAGTTGCAGTAGCTGTAGCATTCGGTTACTTCATATGGAAGCAAAACAAATATATACAAGATGATTTAGCTAAAGATTTAAGTCAACAATTTACTAGATTAGAGGCTATAATAGTAAAGTTAATTGACCAGCAGAAAAAATTGCAACTTGAAGTAAAAAGAATGAGTGCATCTTATGAAGCTCTCGTTAAAATAGTAACAAACTTATTAAAGAAGAGATAAATGCCAAAGCAATTAAAAGAATTGAGGAGATTTCAAGCAGGAACTAAAAGTGCCGCTGCAGATACTGACGTACAAGAAGAATCGGCAATATTTAGCAAAAATATAGACCCTATATCAGAAGAAGGTAAGTTAAAGGGCGTTAAAGAGCATATAAAAGTATTACCTAATGAAGAGCTTATAATTTTTAAGTTAACTCACCCAGATGTAATCTCTGGAGGTAGCCCTAATTGGTTTGATTATGCATCAACTAGCACAAATGCTTATCGTGACGCAACAGGAAATTCTCTTATAGGGGGATGGCCTTATATTATATCTTTTAATCACGGAGGATTAGGAACCACACCTATTACTCATACTATAAATTGGTCTCCAGTAGATAATAGTAGCATAGCTGATATTACTGACGCTCAAATATTTAAAATGCAAAGTGACCAGCATTATGTTGATATAAAAACATATTTAGATGCATTATCTGCACCAAATTTAACAGTTCAACTTGCTAGGGGTGAAAGAGGAACAGAGTATCCATATCCATTAGATACTGTAACTGAGTTTAATTTAAGTAACGATAGGGAAGAGTTTGTAACAAACCACACATCTTCTCATGCTGCAGATAATGGAACATCTTATAGTACTGGAGATCCTGTACCATTAAGACTTCTTCCGCCTTACAGATCTTTAGAGTTGTTGTTTGATGAAAAATATACTAATAATAACACTGAGTTTGAAGTAAAGCATATGAATGTAAGTTTAAAAACTGCTGGTAGTTACGGAACTTATACTGAAGATGAAACAAGGCCTAATACTTTAGGTGAAAACATTGGAGGTTCTACAGGGCCATATAAAATTGTTGAAGATGTTACGTCGTATTTAGGGGTAAATGCTACAGAAATGGAGCTATTTAATTCTGAAAATAAAGACAATATAGCTTTTTATTCTGTAACTGAAAATGATGTAACGTTTCCAGGTTATGATCCAGAAACTGATACAGGTGCTGGAAAAACTTATAGAATGAAAGTTTTGTCAGATATATACGGCGAAAAAGAGATTATTTCTAATACTACTATAAATGATGAGACTGTTCATTTTGATATACCTAATGAGCCAGAAGATGTATCTTTAACTAAAAATAATGCTCACATATATATAGGCTGCGGAAACACTGAGGGAGCTAAAACTAAATGGTTTGGAAAATTAGACCATAAACAATTTGATGAGTCTGTAGGTGATTACAGGTTAGAAGATGCAGAAGTTTATCCTATAGATGATGGACAAACAGTATTTAATCTTTCTTGGTTATCTTATAATAGACACGGATCAACATTAGCAGAAGCTATAGACTCTGAAAAACTATATGGTATAGCAGATGGAATGATGGATTTATTTGCTATAGATGTTAGTGGCAACTCGACAGACAATACTGACTTAGGTGTACAGGTTCAATCTACTACTAAGCTTCCTTTTACTCCTACAGTAATTACCCCTTCTAAATATCAATGGGATAATAATTATAATAGAACATCAGAAAGTGATTGGAATGCAGCTGATAATACTACAATATATAGTAGTCACACACATGATGCTAATACTACATATTGGTGGGGTTCAAATAAATATAAAGAAGGAATACAACTTTTTTATTCCAAATTTGATACATCAGCAGACACCTTAGATGCTCAAACAGGTTTAAGTGGAAGTGCAATACAATTTAACTTTACAAGACCTCCAGGAGCAGGAACAAAAGTTCAAGATATAATTGAAACGTATGATGGTAGTACTTATAGGGTTTGGGTGTTATTTACTAAAAAAGATTTTGGACCATTTACTTGGGACCAAGAATTTGTTTATAGTTTTGATATTGCTGACATTAATTGGTCTGGTAATAGTGTAACTTTACATGAGCATACTCCTCCTGCATTAAAAATGAAAAAATGTAAAGCATGGGACTTAGGCTCTAATAGTGGTTATTCAGTATATTGTGATGAAGTTAGCCAAAACATAAATTTTGGAAGTCTTCCTTACGTATGTACTGAAGGTGCTGGTTATAGTGCTAGGCAAAATAAATTAAAATATAGAGGGGTAGACGAATTAGGAGATCCAGGAGATAACGATTGGAGTTCTTTAAATGGAAGACATTGGCATAGAAATAGTCATGCAAACTGGGATATGGGTTATGACGGAGGTTTTGATAAAAGCGTTGAATATGAAATAAATCCTCATCCAAAAGGATTAATTGATTTAGGTCATAGCCATAGAATAGGTATGTTAGCCCATTTAAAAGGTAAATATGTTACTGATATGGGTGAAATGGATACAAAAAGAAGAAGTAAATGGCCTAAAAGATGGTATTATGCTTATCCTGTTAGAAATTCTTCTACGATAGATTTAGATGAAACTATGTTATTTTTTATTGACCCAGAACATAAAGGCGTTAGGCATAGAAGAGTAGCTAGAGGAATGGACCCATCTACTGGGTATGCTTCATCTTGGGACAGTGACTCAGATGCACATGCAATTAGACAATCAAACTATAAATTACATAGCAGTGATGATAAAATAAACATGATGGCTAGAAGGTTTGCTTCTGCAACTATAGCTACAGGTTATCCTGGTTGGAATGATATAAATAGACTTCCAGACAATATAGCTAATATAGTTAGTACTAATAAATTAATGGCTCAAAGTTCAACTACCAATTTTTGGTTTTCCGTAAAAGGAGAAAAAACAAACTCTACAGTTTTACAAAGATACACTTACTCTTACCCAGATAGAACTGGAACAGAACCTATAGATTCAACAATTCCTGTAGGCCCTGTAAATGGAACTGATTTTGTACCTATGATTTTTGAAGATTTAGGAAGTTCTACATTTGCTCATGACTATGTAAGTGGAAATGAAAGATTCTTTTTAAGCCCTAGAATGGGCCAATATATTAATGCAGAGGCCAATTATAACCCTAGTACTGGGTGGATAGCTCCAGGTGCTGATTTGTCTACTAATGAACAAAATGATTTATATATAGATACTTATGCGCACTATCATGAACATAGTGAACTACCCTATGGTATAGCACTACAAGATGGAGACGCAACAGATGTTGTAGATGGTTCGGCACAGCCAGGAAACTTTAATGCTGGTACCGACTATTATTACAAGATGTCTGTTTTATATGATGGATTCCAAGAAAGTCCATTAACTACATTTTATTTTGTGTATTCTCCTACAGCAAATTGCAATACAGTTATTATGACAGTTAAACTAGAAAGTCCTCCACCAAGAGCGACTCATGTAATGATATATAGAAAAAATAATGTAGAAGATTTTTATAGAATGGTATCTGAATTAGACCTTTCAACAGGATGGGGTAAAGCAGGAGATATGTTCTTTAAGGTTGAAGTAGACAATGGTAATTTAAGTGGAACTTATGAATCTATTACTGGTATGCCTGAATCAATGAGAGGTACAGGTATAAATTATAAATTATCAACCACTGCTGGAGGATATTTAATAGCAGGAAACTGCTTTCACCCAGAAATAAAAAATGGTCAAAACTTTATATACAGAAGTCAGCCTGGAAATTATTCTGTATTTAATTGGGCTAGAGATTATTTAATATTACCAAATGAACCTACTGCTCTTGCTTATTTTGCAGGTAGACTATTTGCCTTTGATAGATCTAATATGTATAAAATTGATATAAATTCTTTAATAATAGAAGACGAACACAAAGGTGTAGGTTGTTTTGGTGAGCAATCTTATATAATTACTGATTTTGGATTTTTCTTTTGTGATGCAAACAATATGTATATGCATAACGGCTCTCAAGTTCAAGCAATAGGAACAGATATACTAAAAAATGCTAAATTCGATGAAACCAATACAATAAAGTCTAATTGGCATAATATAAATCACGCATACGACCCTTATGTAGCTTATGATGCTTTTAACCAGACAGTAATGTTTATGTGGGAAGATACTAATGGAGATAAAGGTTCTTGGAACTACAATATACCTAGAAATAGATGGGACTTAATTGATATACCAAAACCATTAGCTTTTTCTCAGGGTAAATTTGGCGAAAGATTCCTTTCTGACGGAACATATTTATATCAGTTAAATGAAGATTCTTCTAGAAGTAAATTTACTCATTACACTCCTAGCATAGATTTTGGCTTTGCTACAGTAGATAAAAAGATTAAAAAAATTAAGTTTATTATGAATAATACTGCAGATGTTGCTAATGCAGAATATCATCTAAAAGTTTATTCTGACGATGTTTTATTATATGAATGCAATCATGACGACTCATCTCACACTTCTTCAGCAAAGAAATTTAAAGATGAGGAGCATGAAAGAGAATATAAAATGCCAAAAAATAAAACTAAAAAATTAAGGTTAGAAATTATAGACTCTAACGTTGAAATTGATTCAATTGCAATAACATATATACAGCGTAAGGTAGATTGATGGGAGTAAGAGGTGCTTTAGGAAAATTAAGGAAAAGTGCTCCTAAAATCTCTGACCCAAAAGTACAGAGAGTAGTAGACACTATATATAAAGATTTAAATAGTGTCGCTGATGCTGTAAACTTTCCAAGTGGAACTTCAAATGTAAAAGGAATTATTGGTAAGCCAGGAGACATGCGTCTCTATAAAGGTTCGGGAATGGATGGATCTAGCGGCTATTTTTTACAAGGTAGATTTGATGATGGTTGGGCAACAGTAAATCTTACTTTAGAAGAGAAAAACCCTGATAATTCAGATATATCTACATATACTATGCCTGGACAAGGAATAGAGCCTTATATAACTAAATATGGCGTTACTTTTGAAAATTTATCAGGAAATGCTGATGTTGGTACTCAAGCAGATCAAGTAGCAGTGGGTAATCACACTCATGAACACTGGACTCTTAATAACCCTATTCTTTTAGACTTATCTTATACTGGTGGTAATATTACATATAATGATGAAAACAATCATCTAAACGTTATACACTTCCCTTTATCTCCACCTAATATAGCAGATAGTTTAGTTGACAATACTAATGCCGATACAGGTAGTCAAAATGTTGCAGCTAGATGGGACCATAAACATAAAATTGATCCTGAACCTGATTATGTATGGGAAGGAGCAAACACATTTGGAATTTCTGCTGGAACATCTGGTAAAAAGCTTACTATAAATGGTCCAACATCAGGAACTGATTGGGCATTAGATGTGTATGGAGATGTTAGAATAGACGGAGATTTAGTAGTTGCTTATGCTCAATTACAAAACAATGATACTGAGTTAGGTGGAAATGTAGACCTTAACAAAGGTAACTTAAATATTAATGTTATCGATTCTATGGCTAATAAAACTAGAATATATGGTCCTACTAGAATAGATGGTGGTGTACTTATAGATGTTGCTAGCCACTCAAACTTTGGGCAAGATTATCATTATTTAACAGACGACCAAAATAAGCCTGGTGTTATTATAAGAGATACAAGGTCTGTAGGTCAATTAAGAATTGAATATGATTCTAGTAAATACTTTGATTTTAAAGTAGATACAGGTGGTAATTTAAACCTTGAAACTATAGGTAATATAAACTTATTACCCGCTGGTAAGGCAGTTTTACCAGAAGGAACACTTCAGACTAATTTAGGTGATTTGGATAGGCAATTTAATAGTATCCACGCTGGAGAACTAGTTGTTCAAAATCTAGTTGCTATGCATGTTATGAGCACTATTGGAGGACAGCTATTAATAGCACCTACAACAAAATTAGTTCAGACTTTATCTAATACAGAAACAGGTTATATGGCAGTAGAGCATAATGATGATAACCTAAAGAATGCTTTTGTTATATTACAAGGAATAAAAGATGATGGTGCTCCTAAAACTGAAGTAATAAAAACAAGTGCAGTTGATGATGATACAAATTATGGTACTTCTTCAAATCCAGAATATAGAATACAAATAACCAATAGAGATGTGAATAACGATGGTGTTCAAAATACTTGGAATGCAGGTGAAGCTGTAGTTTGTTTATACAAATTAGGAGGAGGCGGAAATAAAGGATATATTGAATTAACCTCTACTGGCTCTACATTAAATAGTTATGGCCCTAGAATAAGCTTAAATGCCGCAAAAACTACTGATACAGCATGGGATGCTGCTAAAAAGGTAGTTGTATTAGGTAACTTGCGTAATATGGCAGATTATAGCCAAAATGAAGATATTGACTTTGGTATGATAATTGCCGATGATGCAACATTAAGCACATCTTATTTAAAAGGTGCTACTTTAGATAACAATAAAGGTTTAAGACTTTTTAATACTCCTTTAAATATATATAACAATGGAAACAAAAAAGTAGAGCTTAATGTAGATGGAACGTTTAGGTTAGGTTCTGCATTAGTTAATACAGGAGATACCAGTGACACTTGGCAAACCGATCAATCTGGTGAAGGTGTTGGTTTATCTTGGGACGGTTCTAATTTAATTATATCAGGAGATATTAATGTTACTGGTGGAGGATTGCAACAAGAATTAGATACTTTAACAGATAGTATAGGCGATTTAGAAACTGATTTAAATAATTTACCTAATTTTGATGCTCTTTCAAACTATCAAGCAGCAGAATGGATCAGTCAACAAATTGGTGGTAATATGATTGTTGATTGGAATATGGAATTTGACCCTGACTCTGGTTCCGATTATGATAATATGCAAATGTGGAAAGGAGGAGATGGTAGCAATTCAGCTTTATTTTCTAAGGCAAACTCAGGAGATGTTAACCCTTCCTCTGGAGATTATACTTTAAAAGGAACATCAGTAGCAGCAAATTCAAATACTAATTCAGACGCTTATCAAACTGATTTAACAGGAGCAGAAACAGTATATCCTGTTGTCCCTGGAATGAAAATTTCAGTATCATTTATGGGATATATTAAACAAGGACAATGGCAGCTAGAAATTAAAAACGAACTAGGCAAAGTTGGTGTAAAAATATATAATGCAGACAAGACTAGATGGGCTTGGTATGGTATAGCAAAAACAGACCAAACTGAAAATTCATGGACTCAATTTCAAGGTACATGGGTTATTCCTGATACTTGGGAATTTACTGGACAAGACCCCTTGCCAGATTCAACAGAGCCTATTGGGTGGGTAGTTCCTTGGATATTTGTAGATGAACATAGTAGTCAAGAATCCCCAGGTGTTGAGCATGTATATTTTGACCAAGTGCAAATGTATATTGATTCAAGTTTAGCTTTACCTGCAGCACCGCCAGCAGGAGCAGGATTTTATGCTGGTAGTGATATATTTGGAATACATGATGGAAGTAATTGGAGAACATATTTTGGGTTAAATGCTGGTAATTCTGTGTTCCAATTAAAAGACAGCTCAGGTGCAAATCAACTTAATTGGAATGGCACTAGTTTAATGTTTGGTTCGCTTGAACAAGGACAGCCTACTGTAGTTATAAGCGGAGAAACTGGAGATATTAGCATGCAAGGAAGTTTACGAATTGGTAATGATGCTCATATCATGAATACTGGAGGTGGATATGATACTAATGCTAGCTTTTTCTTAGGAACTATAAATCAAGCTCAAAAATTTAGTATTGTCGCTGACTATGGGGTAACCATACCAGGAACTGCTACTCAACCTAAACTTTTATTTGATTCAAGTACAGGGCAATTGCAATTTAAAGGACTTATTGACCAAAGTTATTTTAAGGAATTAGTAAATGGCGGCTATTCATATGGACCCAAAATAAGAAGTTTAAAACCAAATATAGAAACTGGTGTGTATTTTTATGTCCCATTGAGTGTAAGTAGATCATGTGAATGGTGGGATATTCATGACGAGTTATCAGACGATCCTCAAACAAACCATGAAAATGGTTTAAGTTATACTTTGTCTAATGTGGCTTATTTTAATGTGACAAAAGTTTCTATGTTTTTACACTCAGAACCATATAGAAATGAAGGTGTTCATGTATATGTACAGAGACGATATTGGAACGGTGCCGATTGGACTTCTTGGCAAATTTTTGATAGTATAACATTTGATGCAGGTAATGGCGTTACAAGTACTGACAACCCGTGGGACCACAATCATAAAACAAACTATGACTCTTTTCCTCCAATTATAAGAACATCTAGTACCTCTTATCCTTTGCATTATGGACAGTACAAAGGAAAGGTTCAATATACAGTTACAACAACTGACCATTCTAATGATACTTATGGAGTAAATTTAATTTTTGATGTTGACAATACAAGAGGATCAACCTAATGCCTAATTATGTTAAAAAAAATATAACTACTTCGCTCGGAATAGTTAAAAATAAAGTAATTGAAGTAGATGATCAAGATGTTGCGGATATGTATATAGATGACATGGGTTGGTCGTCGGCTACTGAAACTGAGTATAATACTTATAGGAATGCAAGTAATCGCTTAATTTTTATGCATACTAAGGAGTGGAAAGAAAACCCTAATTACGGAGAAAGCGGAACTTCGGTTTCTAGTGACGATTTTATTAATTTTGGTGAATTACCTGATTTAGATACAGCTTTTTATAGCTTTTTAAAAGAAGATTCTTCAAGATTGGTTCCAATTACTTGCGTATATTCGTCAACTTTTAATAAATATATAGCTTATGCATGGTCTCTTGAGTTTGGTACCCCTCAAAAACTATCATATCTTTTTGCCTACAATTATCACAATATTAATCCAGAGGTAGTTACTGCTCCTAATAGCGCAAAACTACAAGTATTTACCGCTATAATAGGTGAATATAATAAAAAAACCTTAGACCTCACGTCTTCTCAATACAATGGTATTGTAGCTGAAAGAAATGCCGCAGGAGGAATAACTGCTCTTGGTAACTATACAGACATGAGTCAAGCAAGGAATCCAGATCATGAAGCAAATTAATATATCTAATTATACAGACTTACTAAATGAAATAAAGGAAGAGTGCATTCAAAATCCTTGGAAAAAAGTTACTAAAACTGGTGACCCTATAAAGGACTATAAAAGCGTATTAGATAATTTAACAGAAGAGTTTAAACAAAAACATGAAAATAATTCTCACGTAATACTTTCTTCTAGAACAGTTTATAGGAGGCTTTCTTTAATTGGTAAATTAGAAACAAAATTAAAGCAAGACTTACAATGTAAAGGTGTTATAAGTAGTGGTATATTCCTTTATAAAAAAGGAGGCTACTGCGATTGGCACAATGATAATAGAAAGTACACTTCTAGACTATATTTTTCTTTTGCATCAAAAGACAAGGAAAGTTTTTTTGCTACATATGATGATAAGTTGAAGGTAGATTATGATAAAAAAGGTTGGCAATATAGAACATTTAACGTACCTATGTGGCATTGCGTAGGAAGTAATTGCAATAGGTTTTCACTAGGATTTAATATAATAGAATAATGGCAGGCACTATTTCACAAAGAGTTTATGATTTGGTTTCTAATTATACAGATGAAAGTTTAATTATAATTAACCCAACTGATGTTCAGAGTGCAGCCCAAAACTTGCAAGATTCTATGATTAGTGCTCATAACGATGGAGACATAAATGTATCAGGAAACTATACATATTATAGCGATATATCTTCAGTAAGCACTACTGATTTAGGCATAGATGCAATTAAAGAGGCTAATATTATAGCCAAGATAAAATCAGCAAATACAGTTTTTAACTTTAAAAATACAGTAAATAATAAGTATATTATGGTGTACGATCAAAAAGCATTTGTATTTGATACAGAAGCAGACTTTGATAGTACAATGACATCTTTTAACTGGAGCACTGGTTCTGAAGTTTATACTGGAGGAAATAGTAATACAGTAACACAGCAATATAACAACAGTCTGAGTCCCTGGATGACAAACTCAGAAGAACATCAATAAGGAGCAAAAATGGCGGATAGTAAAGTAATAGATGAGCAAATAGCAAGCTTAGAAGAGCAGTTAGAAAATTCTAAAACAATGTATATTAAAATACAAGGTGCTATAGAGGCTTTAAAACAAACTAAAGACCTATTGAAGGAAAAAACTACTAAAAAAGATAAAAAGTAGTTGTTTTCTTATATAAGGCTTTAATATATTATAATGGCTTAATGTAAGCTTTTATATACGTATACTAGGGGGTATTCATAAATGGGTTGGTTTTCAGCTCCAAAAAAAATAGATCCTAATAAGGTTTATGGAATGATGCAATCAGACTACACCAAAACTCTTGGTGATAGAGCTGATCAAATGATAGATCCAAACAGTCCTTTAATGCAGGCACAATATAATGCAATGCAACAACAAGGACAAGATACATTATATACCCAAAATAGAATGAATAGAATGAATATGGCTGCTTCAGGTATGGGCGGTCAAAGTGGTATTGCTAATCAAATGTCAGCTGAAGCTTCGTCTAAAACTGCTGGTAATTTAGGAACTGCTTTTCAAAATATGTTGGGTTCTAATTTAAACGCATCTAACCAAGTATTAGGAACAGCTCAAAGTGCAGATATGCAAGCAAGAGATGCTATGGCTTCTGCTTACGGGCAAAATATAACTAATCAAAATAATTATAACTCTGCAATGGCAGGTAACGTTATGAAGCTTGGTGGAGCTGCATTAATGATGTGTGATGCTAGAATGAAAAATATATTAGGTAAAGTTGGTAAAGCTAAAATGAAGAATGGTAAAACTGCTAACTTATATAGATTTACCTATAAAAATAGCAAAAAGGGTACCGAACGCATAGGCGTAGTTGCTCAAGATTTAATGAAAAGTAATCCTAAAGCTGTACATAAAGGTAAAAATGGAATTATGTACATTAAACCAGATGAGGTATTTTAAATGTTTCAAGCTTTAGGAGGACTATTAGGACAAGCAGCTACAGGCATAGGAAGTGTTGCTGGAAAATTAGGAATGGATAAATTTGGTGGCTTTATGGATAAAGCTGGAGGCTATCTTTCTGGTGGAAGCGGAGGCGGTGGAGGCGGTGCTTTAGGTACTGGCTTAGATTTTAGTCAAATGTCTCCTGACCAAATTAAAAAAGTTCAAGGAGAATTAGGTGTAACGGTTGATGGTATAGTAGGTCCAGAGACACAAGGTGCTTATGATACATGGTCATCTGGTCAACCATCTCAAGACACGGCTCAAGGAGCAGATAATGCTGCTCAACAGGCAATGAATGAAGCTAAAAAAGAAAGTAAAGGCAATCCATTGCAAGACGCTTTTAATAATATGGACTTTGGACACTACCAAAGTTATAAATAATAATAACAAGGAGAGAGACAAATGAGTTTAAGTAATTGGTGGGCAGGCAACGAAGGTTGGTTTCCCGATATTGGTGGTAAATCCACTACACAATCAATAAAAGATTTAACAGGTGCAGGTCCAAACGAAGGTTGGATTGCAGATGATACACCTATTATAGGTACAAAAGAAAAAGCTAAAAATGCAGCAGGAAATGCAGCATACTATGGAGCAGCAACTTTATCTCCTATGGGTTTGCCAGCTGCTGCGGCATTAGATTATGCTTATGATGGTGGTATGGGATATAATGAAGATCCAGGAACTGGTGGGTTTGGAAAACAAACATCTATCAGAGAATTTGATATGAATGACCCTGAATCAGTAATGAAAGTACAAAAAGCTTTAGGTGTTAAAGAAGATGGTAAATTTGGTCCTAAAACTGAAGCTGCATATAGAGAAAGAGTTGCTCAAGAAGAAGCTCTTGGAGGAAATGATCCTATAAAATATGATTATAATGATCAAATGGCTGCAGAAAGAAAAGCAAACGCTAGCACTAAATTAGGTGGTTGGCTTAAAAATGCTTGGTATAATGCAGATAAAGGTATGGGTGGAATACTTCCAGGGGGATATAATAGTGAAAACGTTATGACAGCAGAAGATTATAAAAATAGACCAGGACAGGCTCCTCAATAATGCCAGATTTCGGAACATATCAAGGACATCAAATCCTTAGTCAAGCTATGGATAATGCTGTTGGTAGTGTTAAAGATGCTTTTGAATTTCATGAACAGAAAAAGAATAATGATATAGCTCGTAAAAGGGCTATAGCTTCTTATGCTGCTCAAGAAAAAGAAAATAAAGCTCAAACTGCCAGAGAAGGTATATTGCAAAATATGTTTAGAGATGTTTCTGACTCTCCTATCATACAAACAGGTCCAGATGGTAAGCCTGTAGTTGCAGAAAACTATCAAGATGTATTAGATACATGGACTAATCAACATAGTTATTCAGATTATATAAATCAATCTGGAAAGGGTTGGAGTGGAGAAGATTTAACGTATGCTGATATGCAATATATTAATCAAGCCTCAACCGATTATGCTAAAACTAAATTACTTGGTCTAAAGAAAAGTCTCTCTCACTTAAATGAGGCCGAGTTTAATCAAATGTTTAAAGATAATCCAGGGTTTGCAAATGCAGTAGAAGGTTACCTTATGGAATTAGGTCAAGAAAAGTCTTCTGATGAAGATTTTTATGATGTATTTAATAAAGATAATGCGTCTAGTTCTTTGGCTGATGAAATATCGGCATCTAAATACTTTACTCCAGGTGATGATTATGATGGTTATATGACTATTCATGGAGATACTTCAGATTGGGGTGGTGGCACATACTTTAAATCAAACACTTTAAATCCAACAAAAGATGATGTAAGAGAAAAAGGTATATTACTTCAAGCTATAGAAGATATGCGTAATTATGAGGTAGGTCAAAATCAGTGGACTCAATTAGACGATATGTGGTTAGAAGCGCAAGGCGATGGTAAGTTTACGTTAGGTGAAAATGATGGCTGGAGTGCTAACGATTATTATGAAGTAAGAGTTCATGAAGGTAAGGCTCAAGTTAAAGTAAAGGGTAAATGGCAAGATATGTCAGGAAGTTCAGCATCAATATGGTAAGGAGAATATAATGCCAATAATGGGACAAATGAGCTTAACTGGTGGCCAAATGCAGGCTCCAATTACAGCTGAAGAAAGACAGTTAAAAAATGAAAGAAAAAGAGTCTTAGCTTATATTAGACAATATGAGCGTGCTCCCAATAACTTTAACAATACTATGATTTCTCAAATAGAGCGTATGGCTATGCAGTATCAAATTCCATTTCAAAGACAAGAAAAAACTGCTAGTTTTGGTGCTAACGCTTTAGCATTTGGAGGTGGATTAGCAGATTCTATAGTATTTGATTTAATGCCAGATAAATGGTATTCAGATGAAAGTACTAGAGTAGCTAAAAACACTGGTAAAATAGGTGGTGCCGCGGCTCAAATAGCTGCAGCAGTAGCCGCAACAATAGCATCAGGTGGGGCAGCAGCTCCTACAATTGGTGCAGCATTAGGTAATGTCGGTAAAGCAGGAGCAGCTCTTGCTACAGGTGTAAAAGGAGCTCAAGGTATGAGTAAAATTGCTCAAGCTGCAAAAGGATTAGGAGGAGTTGGTAAATCTGTAGGTTCTTTAGGAATGAATGCTATAGCTAAACTTCCTGTAGGAAGAATGACTAGTAGTGCAATCCAGTCAGGCAAACAAGCTTTAACACCTTATGGTGCAAATGCTGGATGGAATTGGGCTAAAAATGCTCAAACCGCAGCTAGTAGAAAAGTTCAAGCAGAAACATTGGTTAAAGGTAGACAAGCAATAGCTAATACTGGTAACTTAGAAGAAGTTGTTTCTGGAGCAAACTTAACTTCTGGTCAAGTTAAATCTTTAACTAATATGATTAATAGAACATATGGTAAAAATAGCAAGATTGCCAAAGAATATATATCTCAATTAAATACAGCTAATATGTCTGGTCCTATTAATTTAAATGGGTTAAAACCAGAGCAGATTATTAAAATGGCTAACGGATTAGATGGAAGAAAATTAGTGAATACAGCAAATATTAAAGCTGCTCTAGTAAAAGCTGGAGTTAAGAAGCCTACTAAACCTCAAATAGAAGTTATAGAAGAGTATTTAAAATCTAAAAATGTAACTAAATTAGATTCAGAAGCTGTAAAACAAATTGTAAAATTAGCTCAAAGAAAAGGAGCAACTGAATTACCTACTCCTGCATCTCTGGGTGATATAGATAAATGGCAAGCAGCAATGGCTGGTGGTATGGGCTTTGGTTCATTGTCTATGCTTAATAAAAGGGAACCAAGCAGACAAGAAATGGAAGATGCTGCGCTAGATCCTTTCAACGTATAATGGAGTAATAAATGTCGGAATATGCTGAACTCGACAGGCTGGTCGATTTCAAGCCTTTCTATAATCAGCAAACTACTGCTCGATTATTAGATGCTTACAAACAGAAACCTTGGGTTTTTAAACCTGAGTTAGTATCTCAATTAAAAAATCATGCCGTCCATTTTAAGATGGATATACCTGAACCTCCAACAGGAAGTCCTAGAGATTCAGAATTTGATTTATTAAGAGGTGTTAAAGGCATGGGAGAAGGATTTCTTTCAGGCTTTACTACTTTTAATGTAGGCGAACCTTCAGAAAATGAATATGAACGTATAATGCGTTCTATTGGTCAATTAGGTGGTTTTGTAGGTTATATACCTTCAGCACCATTTAAAGTATTGGGAATGAAAGGATTGGCTGATGCTGCTAGAGCATTAAAGGGCAATTCAGTTCCATTATGGCTATCCAAAAAAGCAACAGAAAAAGTTGCTCCTATTGTATCTAAAACATTAACTAAAGCTGCTACAGTAAAAAATAGTGCTTATTCTGATGTTGCAAAATTCTTAACAACAGATAAAGCTAAGCACGTTGCAGAAGGTGCTTTTAATTTAGGTATTGCTAATAGTGTATCTGCATGGCAGTTAGGTGTTAATGAAATGCTTAAATCTGGGTTGCATGGCGCTGTTACTGGTGGTGCATTTAGAGGTATAGCAAATCTAGTTAATAAAGGAGGTATACCAAAGCTTGATCAGGAAACAGGGAAAATGGTTTACACAGCTACTCAGAATGAAGATAGGCTCATACGTGCAGCAGCGTCTTCATTATATGAAGGGCTCCAATCGTCAATGCGAGGAGAAACAACTCCAGAACA
>Ga0163179_10000610_pt1 | contig 25542 bp, 27 predicted proteins | sample AtlANTMetagenome_FD_109643 | JGI IMG/M metagenome (GOLD analysis project Ga0163179, IMG submission 109643) | Marine eukaryotic phytoplankton communities from the Atlantic Ocean - Atlantic ANT 2 Metagenome | ecosystem: Environmental > Aquatic > Marine > Oceanic | place: North Atlantic Ocean...
CATCCTAAGAGACAGCCCATGCCTATTTCGTCTAACAGGAGGCAACGGGTAATTGAGTTTGCGACGCCCAAGGTCGCTGACCTTGTAATCGTCGAGCGCGTTGACTGTAGCAAAAACGTCAACGCCGCCGCTACCGCTTACGACAGCACTTACGGGACCTCACACCCCGACGATACCCGGTTCCCTAATTTCCGGTTGGCCCTCATCAAGAATTCTGATGATGACCAAGGACAATATCAGGACTGGTATTACGTAAAGGACAGGGCTAATCAAGACGACTACAACTGGGAGTTCCAAGCGGCAGGAGCCGACAGCCCACGATACGATACCGTTGTAAGGACATACCTGATACGTAGGATGGCGGACCCCGACAGCGACGGCGTGGCGGACCCTAGTCCAGCTGGAACAGGTCCGGTTCAGGGTGTAGATTACTACGATACGAACATACCTAAAATTGGTTTTAATACTGCATCCAACACGAACGATTTACTTAAACTAGGGCAACGGAAAGACGAATGCACTTATATGCCATCGGGGGACACCTCATTGACTCCTTTTAATGGGGTTTTCTTAACCGATACCACCCCCGACCCAGATTTAACTTCTTCCCCAAATAAGTTTGATACAGATTACATTTTCTTTGAGCGTAAGCAGGTCCGTTCAGGAGATGAGTTTCTGGATTCCTTATACGTTGTAGAGCAAAGAGTTTATGTTAAGCGGGTATCTCATTACCGCGTTGATGCTGATGACGCATTCCCCTATAACGATCCCGCTGACGGTTCATCTACTTCAAACTTCGGCGTCTTAATATCTAAGGAAACGATCCTACATAGGAATGAAACTGTTAAAGCCACTACAGCTTTTCTAGATGCTGACGCTGGTGATGAGGGGGTGCAGGAAGACGGTTCCCCCGGCTTGATAGCGGTAACGGGTCCAGTCTCCGATTACGGGAAGTCTGCTTCTTATGTTTTTACGAACCCCAACACTATATATGAAGTAAGCAATCAAGCTCATACCCACGATGGTGTAGGTAGTGACCAAAATTACAATTTTTGGGGTGTAGACGCTTATGGCATCATGCGTGAGGGTAAGCAGTTGTCCGACAACTGGTATGCTTTAGTTGAGCGTCAAGTAGTGGAAACTATTGGCGCTACTAATCAAATAAATAAATACATGACCTATCAAAACTATTCATGGCCCGCTGTTCTTGATGGGGCAAACACAGCGAATGAAGACGGGCAAATAGGAGGTGCGGGTGTAAGTGGTTTTACATGGACTAGAAAGAATGGTGGGGGCGACACGGTGGTATACCCCATTTATAAGAGACACGCTTATAGTGGACCTACAAAGGTAGAGGTGACCTTGTTTTGGAGAAAGGAGAAGTTCCCAGTAGACACCTATACTGACGGACGGGACGGGGGAAACTCTAAGTTAACTAACATAGTTACCATGCAACCCATTCCGATTAGTTTTGTGTCCCCCTTAGAATCTTTAAACATAGGGCCCACGTTGCATGACGAGATAGAAATATTTATTACGACTGGAACAGACCACCCCGTGTGGGAGTTAGCCGGGGCTAATTTTAGCTATGAGGCTACTAATTACATAGATTGGCCCACAAGCATTATAATTTCAGACACGCAGAAGCCATACCGTGGTGGTTGGTTGCGCGAACGTGTGAGGGCGTTCCAGCCTGAGTTGGGTCCGGGGGCCGATAAAGTAGAAACAGACCCATCTACGTCGCTCGTCACCTAATATGTTATGGCGGACTCTCCTACTAATGAATTTCCACAACACGGTGGGCAGGGTAAGGGACCTTACGGTGCGGGTTGGCCTGACAATCAGTTAACTACCCCCAACTTCCGTGGACGTAGGTTGGGTGAGCATAACCCGGACGTTTACACTACAAATTACCCGGACTACGCAACAACCGCAACACACGTCAACCCTCCGTCAGACCCGGAAGCTATAGGTATTAAAGTGCATCCGTTCAAGTTAGAACGGTATACTAAAATACTAACTAACGAAGAAAGATATTTGGGTCTTGGTGGTGATGCAGACCCCGCCACAGTTAAAACCTTGCGTGTTTATTACGGTGAGTTGTGGTCCACTGTATCCGTCATAAAAACTAAAGCCACTTTAGTTGCGGACGCTTCTTTGTCTCCGGGTGCTTCTGACCCTAACGTCAATGTATACGGTATTTCCAGTCAGTTAGAGATACCGGGAATAAACCGGACAGTTATCCCTCAGTTTTCCGATGTAGGCGGAGGAGATGACCCTAACGCTATTAGGCGAGAGGTCCATAAGTTCGTAGAGTTTTCGGAAAAGTTTGATAAAGCGTTTGGTGAGGCTGTAAGTGACGGAGGGTCCTACGGTATAGTTATATTAAAGTTTCATGTAAACGTAGATGAAAGTTCAGATACTCCAGTGGGCGAGATCACAAGAGCGTATATAGACTTAGTGCCCACTACGGATGACATTGGCGTTGATCAATTAATAGAGGAGTTAGCCGAAAAAGAAAAGGATGGGAATGACGGGCTTCGCCGTGAGAATGATAACGAAGGCATATATACCGTTGTTATTGGTGAGAGCCGAGACATGGAACTACAAGAAGACGACCCCGACAATCTCGGACAGAAAAGACTAGTCAACGAGGGAAAGTCACCTATAGACCAACAGGTTTACGACAACATATACTGGGCGGCTACTATAGTCACTGGTTCCGACAGTGTAAATGAACCTCAGACACCCCCGCCACCACCCCCAGTAACAACTACATACATTACACCATCATATCCCGGTCCCGGAGTCGTGGCTGTCGAGCCACCTCCCCGTAATATAGTCGTTATCAACGGAAACAAGAACGTCCAAGGGAACGAATAACCCACCCCTTGAAATAACCACCATTTCCCCTATATTAACGAGTCATGCCTACCGCAACAGTTTCTCAGCTAAGTGCTAAATACCTCAAGTATTTAGACAAGGCAGACCTTACAGGTAATGACGCGTCAGACCTGAACGCCTTCGAGGCCGCTCTGAACGAGGTAATGCCCCGTATATACCAGATGGGGTTATGGCGTGATATGCTTACCACCTTAACCGAAGTGGACGTTAGTAGCGGGACATACGTTCTGGACGACCCATACGATTGTATCCTGTCGGCTATATTAGGTGATGACCCGACTATTATTAATAGCGTGTGGCACGATTACCGATTATTCGGGGAGCCCTCGGAAGGCTCTTCTTCGACTACCCTGATGGGTGGTTTTATTGACGACGGGTATAACGCTTCCGGTAAACGCGTATACCGGGTAGGTCCAGTCAATTCAACGACCAAGGCCACCTTACTGGTCCGCCGCAAATGGGTGGACGTAGACGCTGGGCCCAATACGGTATACATACCGAACGACGCAACGGTCATAAAGCACGCGCTTCTGGGCAAACTGGCCGAGGATAACGCGGACGTGGAGCGTGCCGATTACCATTGGGGCACGTCCCAAAGATTAATGGAGGCTGACCTCGACTCTTACAGGGGCGGGGCCAAGCCCAAACTACACCTCGCGCCTGACGGGATAGGCGGAGGAATGGCAGGAATGTATTAATTTCAAACAAACAAGATAATTAGCTATGGCTACAAACAACATTGAAAAACAATCCTTCGGAGAAGCCGGAGCAACTTTTGAGGCTAGGGCGGGAAGCGATAGTGTTGCCCATGTGGGAGAATACTGCGCTATCCTTATAGTAGAAGCCGCTTCTTTTTCTACCCTTACATGGGCAGAATTGAATGTCGATTCTGCTGGAGCCGCTGTATCTCCTGCCGCTGACGCAATAACTGGACACACTTTTCCGGCGGGGGTTACTATCTACGGACAAATTACAGCGTTTACTATTACTTCAGGTAAAGTCCTCGCCTATCACGCCGCCTAAAGAACGATGGCCCTTGGAGCAGGATTATCAACGAGGGCTATTGTTAAGCCCGTCCCGCGTTTGCGGATGAAGTGGGTTATACCTTCAGGATTTTTTGAAGATAAGAAAATCGTATTACCTACCCATGCTAACGGGACATATGACTATCATGTTGATTGGGGCGATGGATCATCTGAGGATGTAACTGCGGCAGGCAATACCAGTTTTGGTGGGACTACTCTGAATGGTTTATATCACACCTATTCGGCAGCAGGGACGTATTACGTCACAGTCACGGGTAAGATAAAGGGGTGGAGCTTTAACGCTGAAGCGTCATCTTTTAATAATTACAAATCTAAAATAAAAGATGTTATGGAGTGGGGGCCTCTTGAAATTGGCCCGAACCCCGCTGGAGGCAGTTCTAGAGAAGGGGGGCAATTCAAGGGTTGCTCCGGTTTAACTGGGTCAGCAACAGATAGACTGCACTTAGGGGGTAATACTAATCTATACGAGATGTTTTCGGGATGTTCCGCTTTGGATGCTAACGGTTTAGTGAACATGAACACTTTGGCGGTAACCAATATGGGGCTGATGTTTTATCAGTGCGATGCTTTTAATAAAGACTTCTGCCCTGAGTTTTCCAGTGCAGGTATTACGGCGGCAAAATCGAATGGGCTTTGGGGATTTATGGCGGCGGCATCAAGTGGTGTCTTCAACAAGTCGTTCCCCAATGCGTTCACATCTAACATGAATCAAAATACTGACTTTCAGTTTATGTTTTTGAGACAATCGAACTTTAATAATTCAACTGTTCAGTCGTTCAATATGTCTGCGGCTATATCTATAAACAATATGTTTAATCTTTGCACTTCTTTCAATCAAGACCTTGCGGGTTGGGATATTAGTAATGTTGGAGGGACTTTTCCCGGAGATGATTCTCCGTCTACCGACATGACTCAGTTCATGGCAGGAGCCAATGCATTGTCTACATCAAATTACGATTATACTCTTGAGTATTGGGGAGCCGCTAGTGTCCAAAATGGCGTTAATATATCTTTTGGTGACGCTACTTTTACGGCTGATTCAGCCGCCGCTACTGCACGGGCGCATTTGGTATCTAGCCATAGCTGGAGTATTTATGATGGGTCATAGCATGACGAATATAACGAATAGCTCTAAGTGGGTCATCGCTACGGACGATGGCATCTCCTTTACAGGGGTTTTTAAGATGACCCCCAGTAATACATTATCTACAACTAAAGCTTATATTTTTACAGATGATACGGAAGACGGATTGATGGAACAAGTTTTCGTTAACCCTGAAAGAGAGGATATACTTTTCTTTTCCGAACCCCAGTATGTCATCGAAAATTTAACACCGAAACCGTTGCCGTGAACACCGGAGAGATAATCACTAAAGGAACGACAGGCATCGCTGGCTCAGTCTTGGCGGTTCTCTCTCCTTACCAAGAACATATGGAGTGGGCGATTCAAGTATTAGGAGGTCTTTTAGGAATTGCAGTGGCCGTGGTTTCGCTGTATCATCTACTTAAGAACAAGAATAAAAAATGAGTAAAGAAGCATTAATGGGCCTTTTTCGCCATCTGCTGACCTTCGGAGGGGGTTTCCTCACAGAACGTGGGATAGCTACCGGAGAAGAAGTCCAGACAGGTGTCGCGGCAGTTGTTACACTTATTGGACTGGTTTGGTCTGTCCTTAACAAGAAGAAGTGAAGTTCTTCCGGCTGTTAACCGCCGCGCTGGAGGCATACATAGCGTATGCGAAGTGGCGGCAGAGAACATACGTTTATGACTTGGAAGATAATATTGATGATTTGGCTTCCGACGGTAGCCCTGCTTCAAAGTTGCGTATGGAACGACTCGCCAAACGACTTAAACGAGAGCGCGATGTATGATCCCCCGACCGTGACCCTCATCGAAGGATTTAAATATCCTTTCGTTGAGGGGACACTAATGGGTAGGGGCCAAAAGTTTCATTCAGATTATAGTTATCGTCGCGCTGTAATTATAGGGGGAGGCGGTAAATGATCGCGTTGTGCGTAGGGCATAGCCGACAAGGGGACTGTGGCGCTTTATCCGTTAACGGGACCAGTGAGTATGATTACAATACCGGGTTAGCTGACCTTATAGAGGAACACACCCAACAAGAAGTTAGGATATACTCATCGTATGAGGGCAACAGCTACACTAGCGCAATGCGCCGTTTAGCCAAACGCTTGAGACGAGATAATGCAGAAGCCGCTATAGAGTTGCATTTTAATGCCGCGTCGCCTTCTGCGACCGGGCACGAATGGTTATATTGGTATTCGTCAGAAATGGGTAGGTTGATGGCCCGCGCACTACGTGATTCTATGGAGGACGCGTTCCCTCAACTCACAAGCCGAGGCGTAAAGGCCCGCGGAAAGGGAAGCCGCGGCGCGATGTTTTTACGAACAACCCACTGCCCCGCGGTAATAGCCGAACCTTTTTTCGGGACCAACCCTGACGACTGGGAGCTTGCCCTTAAACACAAGGAAGGATTAGCACACGCGATTGCCGGGGGTTTATTTTTATATAAGGAATTAGCGAGTAGATGGGAGTGATGTAATGAAACTACCAAAGACGGTCACAATCGCGGGTAAGCGGATTAAATTGGTAGTTGATAAATTCAGGGGTGAGGACAGCGGCACGTTTGGCGAATACGCTCACGACGACAAGGTCATTCAAATTAATACAGGACTCTCAGACGAGGTGGTCCTAGACACTCTCAGGCACGAGATGATGGAAGCCAGCCTGTTTATATCTGGTATTGCTTGGTCTGAACGCTATGAACAAGAGCCTGTTGTTCGGTGCATGGAGGAAATTTTTTTCCCGGCGTGGGAAGCAACATTAAAAAGGATTAAAAATAAACCATGAAGAACTTAGACGATTCTGTAGAAGAGGCTTTAAGCTCTATGCCTTCCTTAACCGGAAAGGACAAAAAGGACAAGGGGCCTTTTCAACCCCGGTTTCCTGAGACGGCCAAGTATGAAAGCGGCATTCTTAGAACAAAAGAAGACCCCTATGCCGTAGGAGGCATCTCGTCAGGAAAGCAGGACATTGGGCGTAGGTCTTACGGCACATATCAGATTCGGTCACAGGAGATAGGGGACTTTGTAAAGGGACTCCCGGGCACTGCCCCCTATAAAAAGCTGAAGAGTTTAGTCACTGACAAAGAAGACCAGACTGATGCCTTTAATAAGGAGCATAAAAGAGTAGCCGCTGAGCACAACAAAGAATACGGGACCTTGCAGGAAGATTTTCGTATTGCGACAGGGTCAAAAGCTCAGAAACGCGTAGTGGGAAACTTAGGTATACAGAAGCTATCCAGATACCCTGACAGGTTTATTGATTATGTATTTGGGTTCGTTAACCAATACGGCGCAAACTTAGCCCCCAAGGCCGCGGCAACTATGGGCAAAGACCTAAGGTTATCAGCGGAACGGAAAGGCAAGCCTCTCTCGATGAACGAAATCGTGAACACGATGTCAGATTACCGGGTAAAAAACGCGCACATTAACTTTGCTAAGACCCGTAAAAAGTTCGGCGATAAGGCAATACGAAACCTGCAAAAAAGATTCGAGCATGAACGCAAGTCGTTCAGTGACCCGAAGAAAGACTTCACGCCTACTGTGCAAGAAGATAGGTCACCCATTAAAGGGGTAGACGCTTACCAGACAGGAGGGAAAAAAGGGCACGCGGACACTCCTTTTAAGAACATGATTCGTTCTCTAGGGGCATACACGGACTAGTAGTCATGGGCCGTCCTCACATTAGGAAACGGTTTAAGGATATCGATGACATAGTAGTGTATTCAACGTCCAGTAAGGACATTGAGCAAGCGCATAAACGCGCTTGCAGACTAGGGGCCTCCGCGTCATGTAACGCGGGAATAAGCTCACGAATGGTTGGGTTTTTAGGAGAAGTAGCAGTTTGCCGTTTTTTAGGGGTGAGGAGCCGTTACGTAGGTTTTGAACAATCAGCTTACGATATAGTTTACAAAAAACAGCGTATAGAAGTTAAGAGTAAAAACTGCCAGATGCGTCCCTCTCCAGAATTTAATGCTTTCGCCAATGGCCGTAAGGGAGTAATCCCGGATAATGATATTTACTTTTTCACTCGTGTTAAAAGTGACTACCAAAAAGTCTACCTTTGTGGCTGGTTACCCACCCCCACGTTCTTTGACGAGGCAAAGTTCCTAGCCAAAGGTATGGCAGACGATTCCGGTTTTGTGTTCAAGCTAAACGGCTACCACATTAATATTAGTGAACTGCACCCCGCTAGAGAGTTTAAAAAGCAGTATTAAGCGTAGGGGCTCGCGTCTTCAGGCGTAGAAATATAGAAAGGGAACCCGTCTCCTAGAGCCCCTGCTACATTGAACCAAAAGTATTCGGTCGCTTCTTCGTGGCTCATGTCTTCCGCGAGGATGCTTATACACTTTTCAATAGAGTATACTGCTCTAGGGCCTCCTTCAGCCTCCATATGTATCCCAAGAAAGGCGTCGTCCATGCCGTCCGGAATAAGTATATCAACCTTAATATTAAGGCCGTCTACGAAGTCATCTATTTCTTCTCGCGTCATACTACTATTGCTTCCTGCTTTTGTGAGGCTCCGATATCATACCTCTGCTCAAGGCTGATTGTCCAGAGCTTTCCTCCGCCAAACCCGACTGAGGATACGGGCCGTATGGCCGAGTTTGCCTTACTGGTTTCTTCCAGTATTAGCATACCCCGACGCACCGTTTCTAAATTGTTGGACATACCAACGTTCTTACCGTCATTAAACGCGTGTAAACCAACTTGGAATTCCGTTAAGGTTCCGGTCCAAGTCATGTCACCGTTTGCGTCGAATGAGTTCTCGTCTGTTTCATCGACCCAAGTCCGGGCTTTCTTAGCAAAGAACTCAACGAGTTCAGCTACCGAGCTTCGGCTGGAATTATCGTAGGCCGCGCTGGCAATAGACTTGTCGATGAAACTAATAACGCCGTAACGAGCGTAGCCCTTAACCTTATCCGGAACTTCCCAGTCCAGAATATACCGGGCAAAGTATGGAAGTTGTTCCGCTATGGTAGCTTCGAGTTCATCGTTAGGGGGAAACTCGCTGTTAGCATCATCCCTAACGCGCAGGGCTATAATCTTATCCCTGTTGGACGAATCAAGAGACGGTATAACCGACAGGCTATTCGCGTCCAAATTAACTGATAGCATCACGCGTCCGGTCCACGGGATCGTGACCGCGTCAGCATACTTGGCATTGTATTCAATTCGTGGGTTAGCTACGATCCGTTTAATAACCTCTGTGGCTTTTCTCTGGTCTTGGAAGCTGGCCGCGCTCACCGTGTCATCAATTACCCACGCCGCTTTACCCGCGAGGTCTTTGTTAAAGTTAGTTTGACCCGCGGCGTATTCACTCGCGTCAGCAAAACCGCCCATGAGAGCCGATATAATTCTGTTCGATAACAGGCTTTTACCTCGGTTGGTTGGGCCCACAAATATCATGCACTGCCCTTGGTCACGTTTCTTGTAGAGGACGGCCTCGTATGACCGTTTAATCCACGCTTTTAAAACGTCTGTGCCGTCTACAAACATTTGATCGATGAGGCCCAGTATTAACGGGCACTTAGCCGGGTCTCCGCTATCGGCTGGTTGGACAGGGTCCACGTTCGATGTGTTCAGGATGCGGTGCGAGTTATACTCAACCACGCGCTCGTCTGAGAACACGACAGGAGCAACCTCATCGATTCTGTTTTCGTTACTGACGGCCAGTATGGCGAGCTCTACTTCGCTACAGGGTTTTCCTTTCTTGGGTCTCGCAGAGAACCCGTCCCTACGTAGTTCCATTATTAGTTGATCCCGGGGGACCGTAACGGCCCTACCGTGGTTGAGCTTATAGAAGTTTTTACCGTTGAACCAATACTGGTCTAATAGTGACCCATATTTCTTTGTCTCGTATTCCTCCACGAACTTTGGCCCGAGTAGGTCGCTCCACGACAGAAACCCTCTGCCGTCTCTGTCGGAGTAGCAGACTATGCCCTCTTCCGTCACCTGACACCCTTCCCTTTCTACAAAAGGTTCGACCCAAAACAAAGGCCCCCGAGAACCTACATTAAATTCACCGTTCCACCTGTCCGGCCATCTTTCTTCAACCTCCTTCGCTACCGCGTCAATAGGTATTGCGGTAGCCCCTGTTTTAGGCGGTGACTTAGACGCGGCTTTAAGTAATGCGGTGCGGTATACAGTAGGCTCTAGAGGATCGCCGATCTTTACCCAGTCTGTCCCGAGCTCAAAATATTTCGTAGGTTCCAATGTGGTCTTATCAAACCCAGCAAATATCCGCTCCACGCCCAGTAGAGAAGCCAACTCTTTCATAAACGGACCATACAGCTCTGGAGCTATAGGTAGCTTTTTCTGGAACTCATATACTGTTCTGATATAACCAGAGTTGGTTCGAGTTCGCCACGTAGGCATCGCCCCTTTGTAATTAGCTTCTATCTGTTTGTCGACGATATCCCAGTCGAGTGGCGCGTCGTAGTCGATTGCGAAACCCGTCATAGCATTAACGGGGTTATCCTCGGATATACGCTCACCCGGAGAGTCTCCCTCAGCTAATGAATAGAATACGTGGTCCGTGTCTGACTTCTTACACCACTCCCTGAACTTTGCCTTTGAGTCGAACTCAGGTTTACTAGGTTCTATTTTAGACGGGTCGTCTAGTTTGTGCGCTTTATGATCTCGTAGGTTTTTTAGGTATCTCATTATTTTTCGTATCTTGTTAAAACTTTGCCTTCTGCATCGAGCGGAATGTCTGGAATCCACTCGGGCGGTGTTTTGAAAATTTCTATTACCCGGTCCAGTTTTTCGTCCGCTTCATCCGCGTCCACTTCCACGAGGACCTCGTCATGCACATGGCACACGATCTGCATCCCTTCGTTATGCATACGGAGGAGAGCGTCAGAAAATATGTCGCGGGCTAAAGCCTGAGACGCATTCTCCGCAAGGAGCCCTCCGTAGACTTTGACCGGGCGTCGTGTGGAGTTTTTCACAATGTGTGCAAAGTGATCCCGTGCGGGCCTGTCCGGGTTGCCTTCCCGCGGATGGGACTGAATTACTCCGTAGTTCAAACGTCGTCCTGACGGTAGTCTCGTGATGTATTTTTTATCCATCAGGTTGGACTTACCTAAATCACGAGATAGCCTGTTCCAGTATCCAACCACCCTATACATCTTTTCCCTGTATAAGTCGACCGCTTGTTCGGCTTCGGCCTCACTCATCCCGGATATTAGAGCAAACTTTTTTGGACCTACGCCGTAACCGCACCCTAAGACCATGGTCTTAACCCGGTGTCTTAGTTTAGGGTCCGCTTCCTTCAAAGGCTCATCGCCTTCATACATCCCGAAGAAGTTAGCGAACACCTCGTAAATATCGTCAGAGTTTCTAATGTCTTCGAGAATGTCTTTAGCTCCCGACAACCAGCACAGCGTCCTAACCTCGATTTGCGCTAAGTCGGCGACGACAAGACGTTTATCAGGGGGCGTAGCTATAAGGTGACGTAAATTACACCCAAACATTTCGCCGCGTGGAAGGTTCTGTAAATTCAAAGACCCACCAGACCCGCTAAAGCGCCCGGTCATCGACGCCCCGAAATACATCAGGTTACCATAAAATCTTCCGTTTGACATTGTGGCGTAATCGAAGCTCTCGAGTTTGCGTTTCAGCGCATTTACACGCCTATATTTTCGCACTCCCTCAATCCACATAAACTTTTTGCCATTTACGCGAATCCAGTCGTTCGCAGTTTTATCTGACAGGGCCAAACTTTCAGGAGGCTCTAATCCTAACTTGCGGCACTCCGCATTAAATGCCTTCCTTGATAAAGGAGGAGCGTAGTCAATCCACGGTATACTGTTCTCCACCTCGAAGAGTTCTAGAGCTATATCCTCCTTTTGCTTTTTCAATAGTTCGGTATCGATAGGTAAACCCCTTTGCGAGCATATGCGATTGATACGGCTCACCCGCCTCTCGAACTCAGGCCATCTTTTATTTAAAGCGTCCCATAGTTTTAAACAATAGACCGAGTCAGACGTAGCGTATTCTAAAACCTCTTTCTGAAAGTCGGGGTCCATCTTGTCCCACTTCTTGCCCTTCATGTTATCACGAGTCTCCTTACTGAGGTCCACGCCTAACACTTCCTCTGACGCTTTCTTTAGGCTCCTTGGGTGGCCGCAGTAGACGGCCATATCAGCCGTGCAGTGCCATTCCTTAGCTTCGACTAAAGGCCACCACCCCCGGTCAGCTCCGAACAGGTAAAGGGTCTCGTCGAACCCAGCGTTGTGGGACAGGACCACTTGGTCTTCGAGAAGTGACCAGTCAAAATCACGGGGGTTACCTACGAACTCATACCCGTCATCCCCGACCACGCTCACAAGATAGGCGTCAAAGTCAGGATGATTAAAATAACCGAGAGGACCCAGTGTCCTAATACTACACTGGTTGTCGTAATACGTTTCAAAGTCTACTGCGTAAGTCATATATTAGTGCATAAAAAGCCCCGGCGGCGTCTTGGGCAAGCACCGCCGGGGCCGTTGCGGGAACGGGGAAGACAAACCCGATTCCTGATTATTTGGATTTCTTGCCTGTGTTTAGCTCAAGCTGAACAGGCTGTCTATCGAGCTCGTTTTCAAAGGCGGTGCAGAGGGCGTCCAGCCGTTCACGGGCCGCTTGCATCTCTCCCATCTTCTCGTCGAGGTCGTCCTTAATCTTGGTCACTTCTCCGAGCTCAGCCCGGATCAGCTCCGCGTATTCAGTGTCGTTAGGCATATGTTTATCCTGTTATACGTTCAATGAATTCACGGGCCTCAACAGGCGCGTCCTCTTTAGTAGCTGTCAGGGTTGGAATAAACCAGCTGTGACTACCTTTAGTGATAAGCTCAGAGCCAAACGTCCATACCTTCGCGCAAAGCGGCAGGTCGAAGTTAAACATCTGAAACGTGCACAGGCGCTTATAGGTGCAACGGTAACCGTCCTTGGCCACGTTAATTTTACCGAGCGCGTAGTTCGCGTTACCTACCGGGTATGGGTAGCTGTCGTCATCAGCTCCTTCGGGCTGAGGAAACAACAAGGTGATGTCCGCAAAAGGGAGCATTTCCCCCCATGTGCTATCCTCCTCAATGGATTCCTTCTGACTTTCGTTAGAAGCGATCCGCGGCATCTCGTCCGATCCGAACGGGATATTTTCACGCCACCCCTTTGTAGCGTTAACTACAATAGCTGGGCAGGTCTCGTCCTTCTCAAGCAGTGTCGATTTGCGGTCGATGACTACCCCTCCTACAGGGCCTTCGATTTGGCTCATCTTCTGAACCAAGTTAAGCCGCGGAATTTCAATGTCCGCTGGCGTGATAAGAAGCTGGGGGCCTGATGGCCGTGCCAACTCTTCTTTTTTCTTTTGGGCTACCTTACTCATTTTTAATGTGTTTATTTATTTATTTATTTATTTATGTGTTTTTACTTAGTCTCACTCAGCGTATAACGCGTCGCGGAGACGGCGACTATATCCGCGTCCTCTGTGGCCGCAAGGAAATCATTAGAGGCTTGGCCCTTCTCGCCCTCGGGGGCACGCTCCCCGGCCAGTGCCGCGAGCTTTGCAAGCGGTATATTTGCTAGGCTCAGGACGTCTTCTCGACTCAAATCAAAGTCTTCAGCGACTTCCATTAATTTTTTGTTATCCGTGCATTTTCGCGTGGAACCCATTGACCTAAGACGCAGGGTCGAAAACTCAGTCCCGTCCTTGGCCATATCAATAGCCTTTGTTTTAATACGACTGGCCCAGTTAGATACGATCTTAGCCACGGCCCATAACTGCTCAACGACTTCAGGATCGTCGGGATCGGTAATGTCAATCGCTGGGAGCATAGACACGCGTGAAGCGACCTCGACAGCGACGCCTCCCAGCGCAGGGCAGTGGTCCTCGTGCTTACAGAAGCGGCAGTTCACTGTAGGCGAAAGGAGGTCCATGTCCGGATACTCGCCGTCTCCCCACATGGGCCTAACTTTCTCACCCCGCCTGATGACCTTAGATAACTCCGCGGTCAGGGTAGGGACGTCCTCCCGGGTAAAGTCATCGTGAAGGACCTGCTCCCTTACGGGCACGTAGAACACGAACGTGAGATTCTCAATATCAGGATACTTCTGGAAAGCGCCCAGCACGTAAGCCTTTGCCTGCCAGTTATCTCTTGGGGAATCAATAACGGATATTCCTGTCTTGTAATCGGCCATCAGCGCATTGCTCCCGGCCAGTAATAACCTGTCACACGTCCCCCACGTTTCGGTCCCGTCCAACTCGACCGTAACTTGGATTTCGTTAAGCTCCTCGTAAGGATCGTCACCGAAAAAGTTTTCAGTAAAGGACTCTTCATCACTTACGATCTGCTCATAAATTGATAACTCTTCGTCGTCATGTAGGGCCGAAGGGTCTCTAACCTCAAGAGCCTCGTGGATACGCGTGCCTTTTTCAGCCGCGGCGCTGGTCCCTTCCCGCCCGTCATACCCGGCGCACCCGGATACGTATTTGAGTGATGATGGGGAGAACTCTGCGTGGTCCCGGCTGGTGTGGTCTGGTGAATTACTCATTTTAATAATGTGGTTATCTATTTTGATAATGTGGCCTCGGGTGTTCAATGCTGGGAGAATACAACAAAACCCATGTGCGGAGCTCTCTTCCGCCTCTAGTCCCGAGGCCTAATCGTTAGCCGTGCAAGGCCGTTAAATTGTTCAGTTTGTTTTTGATAGCGGTCATTACCGTTTCCTCGACAGAGTCAGCGGCAACAAGAATTTTTTGAAGAGCGTGGCTCTTAGCTCCGTTACGGTGAATACGACCAAGCGCCTGTAGGTGGTCCTTAGCGTTAAAGCTAGGGCTAATAAGCGATACGCGTGCGTGCTTGCCATTAACGTCGTGCAGGCTCAATCCTGTCCCGCCAGCCGCGATGTTCACGACAAGGACTCTCGTGTGGTCCGCTTGGAAATCGTCAATCGCCTGTTGCCTGTGTTCAGCGGACTGTCCCCCGACCACGCAGTCGCAGTCCAGTTGTTCGCACAGGGCCTCAGCCGTGTCCCGGAAGTTGACAAAGCAGACCACGGACTTCCCTTCGGAAACGAGGTCGGTCGTCATGTCGACCATGTCCCCTACCTTAAACGACTCGGCCAGTTGCCTCGCCTGTAGCAGGCGAACAAGAACGTGGTCACTTTCAGGCAGGGAATCTCCGTTCTCTACAAAGCTCTCGATAATGGCAGGCGTGATACCGAGCTCATCGTAGGCTTTGATAATCTTCGCTGAGTCCTTGAACGCGACAGGCTCCACAAACACACGGTTCTCTTTGAATGAGTCCGGGAAGTTGTCAATGACCAGTCTGCTCCCTTGCCCGTGACGCCCGTAGATTTTATCGTGAACGTCCGCTAGTCTTTTCCGGCTAAGCAGTCTCCACTGCCCCCACCTGTCCTGAGCGCATCCGTTGAGTTCCATCCACCCGTGCCAGTGGTTTGGACGTTTATTAAGATCATGTAGACCGAGCATGAACCCTAGCGCACGCATCTCGGTAGGGTCCTCTGCCGCGGTCGCGGACATGGCGTGGATTAAATGGCCCCCTGCTTTTGCCTGTTCAACTAAACTGATCAGGAGCTGAGCGTTCTGTGTCCACGGCGACTTACACTTATGGACCTCGTCTATCAGTATCAGGGTAGGTTCTTCTAGGTTCCACGTCATAATCTTCTTTCCTCGCTTGGACATGAAAGGCGTCTTGCCAGTGCGAATCTTCTCGTAGTTGAGCACGAACTCAGGCTCGACTCCCATCTCGATAAGCTCCCGGTCCCACATGGGTATGACCGCCTTAGGGCATATAACAGCTACCCTTTTAATGTCTCGCCTCAAGTCGTTCCGGTAAAACTTTTTAGAAAGCGACCGGGCGATGAACGAAGCGACGACGGTCTTTCCCGTGCCCACTTCGCTAGTGTCTAGCGTATGCCTCCCCGCCCTTAGGTGATTAAGAAAGAATTCGGCGGCGTTAGCCTGCGCTGGGAATAGTGTCTTCATAACTGCCTGCCTTACACGAAGATCAGTTAGCTGTCCAGAAAAAGTTTGAACGCTGGCGTTTTACGGTTGGCGTTCCGGAACTTGGCTTTTGTAGTCAAAAGCTCCATCCTCAAGGCCTCGCAAATCGCGTCCACTTCTTCCGAGGTGTAGGAGTAATTATTTTTATTCGAAAGGTTACCAAGAAGCTCCATCTGCTTTATGAGCTTATTAACGCGTTTCTCGGCCAGCCTTTTGAACCGTTCGTTCTTTGTCTCTTTCTTAGGCTCTGGGGGCTCTACTTGCTCCGCTTGCTCCGCTTGCTTGGCCTTAATGGCCGGGTTCACGAGGTCCCGCCTGAGGTAGTGGTATATCTTCTTAAAGCCCTTGCCGTGAGGTTTTCGATAGACTCCTTTGAAACGAGCCAACCGAGGCAGTATCCGGAACTGAACATGATGCGCTACCTCGTGAGCCGCGGTAATCATCAGGCGGTCGTAGATGTCCGACACCTCACAAGCGCCTATGACCGGGTGGTCGTTGAACGAGGCATACTCTGTTTCGATCCCGGGCTTGGTGCTGTGTTGCCAGTATTGCAGGTTGACCTGAATGACGTGAGCGCCTCCGTAAGTAGCGCCGCGGAAGTTTTTGTCGACGACCCGGGTTACCTCGACCGCCTTGTCGACGTCGGCCTTGGTGATGCCCAGCTCGTATTCTTTTTTCTTCAAGAGGTTCATGCATTTACGCACTGTCTTCTTGATGAATATCTCGTATTGTTTTTTACTCATGGTTTGTCTTCTGGTTTAGTTTAACTTTAGGTTTACTTGATCCACTCAGGTGGCCGCTTGCCGAACCACCCTGTCTTATCGACCTGCCCCTTGGTCGGCTTGTTCTTCAGGACCCGATACCTTTTCAGGAACGTGTCCAGATCACCCGCGGAAACCCACGCGCTTGAGTATTGTTTACTGCGCGGCAGGAGAAAGCCTCCCGGCAGGAAGACCGAGACGTGGTATGCCTTGCGGCGTTTGATCAGCTTGAGCTTGCTGAAGAGCCCTGTTGATTTTGACTTGAGATATAGGGTGTGTTGTTTTGTCATGTGCACACTATAGCAGATCGTGTTTTTGAAAATCCCAGAAAAGACTTGAATTAACCTAAAACGAACCGTGCAGGCCTTATAAAATAAAGGATAAAAAAAATTCATAGAAAAAATTTGACGTTATTTTAGAAGCAAAAGACGAGTGTTCAAAGACACGCTGGAGAAGGGTATAACTCCCTTGTTTACGCTGTCCGGAAATCTCTTCCGACTCTATTCCCGTCTTCAGCCTCTATACTATAGTAGCCAGAAAGGGTCTGTTTTTTAACCCCCTAAGTAATTTTTATTTACTTTTTTTCTCGCGTATGTATCTCGCTATAAGAAACGCGTCGATTAACCCATCGTGCGGTTTCTTTGCCCGGGAAGATTTTCTCCAACACTCACCCGGCACAAGCTCGTCAGCGACTTCCAGAGCCCGTGACTTTGTCTGCCCCTTAGGAATGAACTTACCAAGTAACGCCTTCTGCCAGTTACGGACCTCGACGCATTCCACGTCCCAGCCCCTGCTCTCGGCCATGCCTAGTATTTTTCCGAACGACAACGCCATCGACCGGACAGCTTGCGATGACCTAGCGTGCCTGAGCGGTTCTTCAATCGCTAACGTGAAGGGCGTATTGTGGTCAACTATCCAATCATAGACTTTGATAACGTCGACCTCGCGCTTACCTGACCTCTGCTTAGTGGGCATGACCATCTTAGAAATCACGCTACCGTCATGCACGGCCACGCTGACCAGTCCACCGTCGAGCCCGTTATCGATTCCTACGATCACAGTGAATCAATGGCCTTCTTCTTGACCAAAAGTCCTTCCCCGTCGCTGGGGAGAAACACGTCTATGTTTTTGCCGAGCATTTGTATAAAGTAAACTTCTTTAGCCACGCGAGGCACTACCAAGTAAAACTCACCGAACGCGATCTCGATCTCAAACTTAAAGTCCGCGGGAGAGACCTCACGCCGAAATAGCACACGCGGGTTTTCCACGAGTAACTTATCTGGAAACATCTGCGTAGGTTTCATCGTCTAGGAATACCGGGGTAGCGTCCCCGAAATCGTTACGGAGGAACTCGAACTCGTAACGGTTACGGGCTTCGGTAGAGCTTAGTCCTCCTGACTCGAGCAGTTGTAACGTTATCTTTTTGGAGTAACAGGCTACCGGGGCACACTTCCGAAAGGATTCTACGCTCCCGATAAAAGCGTCCTCAAGACCTGAGTATAATAGAAGGACCGAGTCCGGGTCTTCGTGCGTGTCTGACAAGTTCATTCATTCAGAGGGTTCCGGTTCTACGTCGATAACTTTTTTGGGGCTGACCTTTATGGCTCCGCCTCCTCTGTCCGCTTTTGTGTTGTTCAATATATTAATGTCTATCTGAACACCCCCACTGCCTCCTGCGTTCTTGGCATTAAGTCCTAAGTTCCTCCGGATCAGCTGGTCCAGTTCGCTCAGCTCACGCACGCTTCGGGGCCCACGTAAGTTTTTCATACTGTCACGCAGGAGCCTGATCGCCGAAGCCGCGACGTAGGATTGATACTTTTCCGCGGGGCTACTCTTCGACTCGGCCAGTTCCATCATCGCCTCGTCCTCGGCTACACGGGCGTCGTGCTTGGCTACCTTGATAGCCTCCTCGGTCTTGTTCTCTAGGTTATCCTCGAGCGCGGTCTTTAGAGGGTCGGGGTCGTCGGGCCTCGGATTCTCTCCGTGAGAGTTAACCTTTGGCGTGACCCCTTCTTTCCTAAGCCAACGGCGGAGAGTAGACACGTTAATGTCGAGCTCTTTGCATATGTTGACCATTGTATAATCCTGATTATACAACTCAATAGCTCGTTTAAGGAGCGTGGACTTTTTAGAAACTTTCGACAAGTGACTTACTATATACTACTTTTATAGTAATTTCTAACCAAAATGGCCGCGTCGAAACTAGAACCCTTCATTGATTCCAAAACGCAAAAAATGAACGTCGGAGGAATGGTGATACCACCAACCAACACGCTCACGGCTTTGCTTTACGGGTTCGCCCACCACAAGAAACCAAAAGCGAGAGAATACTATTTTTGGCGCGTAGCCGATGAGTTATGGAACAAGCCTGACTTACCGGCCCCCATGATGGTTAAACACCCGTGGGCGGAGAAAATGATTAGGGCCGCGCTGGACAACAAGTATTTGGCTATCGGAGGAGCCGCGTCGTCAGGAAAGAGCCACACGATGGCCGCGTATGCTATCGTGTCGTGGTTGTCGGCTCCTCGTGACACTCTGGTCCTGATCACGTCAACGACGCTTCGTGAAGCGCGGAAAAGGATTTGGGGAAGCGTCATATCATTGCTGTCCGTCATAGACGGTGCACCGTGCAGGATACGGGATTCAATAGGCAACGTGTCCTACATCAACGAGAAAGGGACCCTGATCGAGTCCAGAGGGCTGAGCCTGATCGCGTGTGAGAAGAGTAAGGAGCGGACCGCGGTCGGTAAGTTCATCGGCATAAAGAGCCGAAAATTATTACTGCTCGGCGACGAGCTCTCGGAGATCAGCGAGGCCATTTTAAACGCTGGACTTTCTAATCTCAGCTCTAACCCGGAGTTCCAGCTAATAGGCATGAGTAACCCGGCAAACAGGTATGACGCGTTTGGTGTTTGGAGTTGTCCAGAAGGGGACGGGTGGTCATCCGTTTCAAACGACGCTGACGAATGGCGGACTAAATACGGGGGTCTGTATATCCGGTTGGACGGTGAGCGGTCCCCTAATATCCTAGCCGGGGAGACCATATATCCGTGGTTATTAACCGAGGAAAAGCTGGAAGAGAACAGGCTGTTGCTAGGTCCTGAGTCACGGTCATACAAGCGAATGGTGTCAGCAGTGTTCTTTGACGGGGACGAGGACGAGAACGTTTACTCAGAAGCGGACATATCAAGCGGGCCCATGACCGCCGTTAAATGGAAAGGTAAGCCTATCCCCTGCGCGGGATTAGACCCGGCGTTCAGTAACGGCGGTGACAGGTGCATTCTTTACACGGGTCTTGTCGGGTATGATGAGTCCGGCCAATTTGTCTGCGAGCTTGGCGACGCGATACCTCTCCTAGACGATGCCACCAACACCGCGGTCCCTCGTTCATATCAACTAGTGAAGATGATGAAGGAGGAGTGTCAAAAACGCGGGATAGAATCGACGAATATCGCGGTGGACGCGACCGGAGCAGGGAACCCAATGTGCGATATAATCGAATCGGAAGGGATGTCAGGAATTTTAAGAGTGTCATTTGGGGGAAGGCCGACCGATAAGAGGGTCAGCGCCTCGTCTAAGATGTGTGGTCACGATGTATATACAAATAGATGCACGGAGTTATGGTTTGCAGGAAAAGAACTCATACGGACTAAGCAGTTGTTTGGGGTGACTAACGAGCTCGCTAAAGAGATGGTAGGCCGAAGGTATGACATGATCAAGACGGGATCGCTCAAAATGCGAATTGAGACCAAGCCAGAGTTCCGTTCTCGTCTGGGTAAGTCACCTGACTTGGCTGACGCGGCCTTTTTGTGTATTGACGTGGCTCGCCAGAGGCTGGGGCTTGTGCCTTCCGAACCCGTTTCTAGGGCCGGAGGCCCCGTAGGACAAGGGATACGCAAGTCTATAAAGAGCCTAACGTCTACTTTATCGGGTGAGGCTTTCCACCCTGACTAAAGCAGTTGAAAAGTTACATATAAAGGTGCTCACAGTTTACGCTGTTTACAGCATAAAACTGTGAGCAGGGTAATAAGAAAGTTTATATAGTGTATACGGAACCCTGTGTTGACTTTGACAGTTGAGAATTTACGTTATACAACCGCATTTATTTTTACTAATACTCTGATATAAAATGGCTAGACGATCACCTTTTGGAGCAGGCCGAGGACGCCGCCCCTCCCCCCGTTCTTCAACCCCCACCAGAACACAAAACCCGCAAACGACTCCGTCAAGGGGCGCTTATAATGATGATGACGAGGCCTTGCGTAAAGCCAAGGAGAGAGCGGCAGGACGTGCGCCCATGACCGGAAGGACTCCCGGAGGAGCTGTCGAAGAAGTAGTGGGCGCGAAGACCCCGGCTGACGCTGATAAGTTCCTAAAGAAAATGGAAAGCCGTTCAGTTGACTTGGGAGGAGGGAAGATTACCCCGGCCAAGGCGATGGAAATGAGGGCTAAGGGCCAAGCGGTCCCTACGAGTATGTTACCTCTTTCCGAGCGTGGTCCTAGTTACACAGATACCGCGAGGGGTCGTATATATAAAGGAAACTGGTATGATTCCAAGGGTCAACTACGCGCTCCTGAAGAGATCGACAAGTCAGGAGGACGTGAGTCTTCAGCCGCGCCGACGATGTCGCGTGGGGAAGGGACGAAGTTTTTTGGAAGTTTTGGTCAGCCTGAGAGGTTTCAGGACGCTGAGAAGACTATAAGTCCGGGTTCTCGTAAAACTCCTGCGTCGATAAAATACGGGGAAGACTCAACAGCTTTTGAAAAAGCCCAGACGGCGAGGGTAAATACCCGATCCGCTAAAAGGGCTCGCCGCCAAGCTAAAAAAGCAGGCGGGGTGGGACTCCCTCCCGGATACGCAAAGCCCAAGGGTGATCAGTTAAGACAAAGGCAAAAGCTGGCAGAGCGTATGATGAGAGACATATCAACAGGGGCAGAACCCGAGGAGAAACCAAAAGGTTTTCTCGCTGAACTAGGTAGCGGACTAATGAGTGGCGCTAGGACCCTACTGACCGGAAAGGACGCCGCCACACGACGCAGGGAAGCCGCGGATAAACGAGAGGCTAGTTATATCGAGGAAGGAGCCGACGCAGGCCTTGACGAAAGGTTAGTCAAGAGTTTCTTACAAAAACAGCGGGCCAAAGCCGCTAGTGCAAAGGCTAAACAAAATGAGGGCTCAGCCCGTCAGGCTTCCATAGACAAGCAAAATGAGCTTTTGGAAAAAGACGACGCGACAGCCGCTTTACGAAAACAGGTCGCTGACCTGATCAAGAAACAAGCTGACGAAGCAAAAAAGAAAAAAGACGAAGACGATAAGTAATGGCACTTTCTGACTTACTCAAGCCGTTCGGGACTTCGAGCATGGGCCGTAGGTCCATTACTCGTGAGTCGACACACATAAAAAACGCCGCGAAGAGAGCGGGACTATACACGCAGGCGGGCAAACAACTCATGGCCCGTTCCGCTGAGGTAAGGCTTAACGAAGAGCCTGCCGGGGCAATGACCCAAGACTGGCGAGAAGCTAGTCAGGCGGCTGAAGACATTAGGGCCTTACAGCAAACGGGAGGCTTTGACCCGATTAAAGACATTAAGCCTTTACAGCAACAGTGGTTTCAAACCGTCCACGGTTCCGACAAGTTGACCGAACGCGAAAAGCAACAGCTACGGAATAAGTATGACCGGGAGTTTAGCGTGCTCGGTGAACAACAGGCGAAGGAAGAAGAACGGGAAACGAAAGCGAAGCTGGACCAGTTGTCTATCTTGTCTGGTCAGCAAGGCTTACTGAGGGGCCAGCAATCGTTAGCTAGGGGAGAAATCGACATGAAGCAGGCCGAGCTTAACCTCGGGGCTTCGCGGCTGGACCAAGAACTGGCCCAACAAAGGCTCCGCGCAGGCGAACAGTCTTACGACGCCGGGACCGTGAGTTTAGACAAACTAAAACGAGACACTGAACGGGAGAAAGAAGCCGAAGATTTACTGCCAATACTGGGTGATTTCTTAACTCAGATTAATGACAAGTCTATCGGCAGACGAACCTATACAAATGAGCTTGGAGAAACTGTTTTTGAACCTACTGAAATAGCACGACCGGAAGATTTGCAGTCCGAGTTACTAAACTTTCTAAACCAAAACCCGCGCGTCCTTAACAGCCCGACAACCGTTAAGATGTTTGAAAACGCTTACGGTAGGGTCGGCGGAGACCTTAATTTCTTCAGGCAGAAAGTTTCCCGGGACGACGCTTTCATTAATCAGATGGCGGCTAACGCGTCCTCGGCTGGTATTTATATTTCATCTGAGCAAATGGCAGATAAGAGCGCCATTATGAAAGCCGTTTCTGACGGTTTTAAGAAAAAGATTACAGACGCACAGGCCTTAGTGACCGAGAAGAACAGAACATACGCCCGTGTCCGTGCGCTCGAGCATTACGTAAAAGCAATAAACGCGTGGACTGGTAGCATACCCGACGATGCTAAGGACATACCTACCTTAGACGTCAACTCGATGAGGGCGCGTCTGACCACCGACTTAGGCGCAGTCAGAGAATTCTTGGGCGCGGTCATCGCGGAAACCGCTACGATCAAAGAGGCTAAGCTCATACTAGGTAAAGAGATAGAAAGCGTGCAGGAATTAATCGACGGGGACAGCTATACCAAAAACAAGGTAACCGACAACCGTGCTGTGCTCGGTATTTTACAGCAGGTTAAGTTGCTCGCGCTTCGAGTTAACACAATACACAGCGCGAAGATGATTGAGCAAATGCAAAATCTTACTAAGGACGACGCTATCCTGTTAGATCAAAAAGATTCAAGGTTCCCCACACCTTAATAACCAGATTACATTTATGCCTGAGCAGACCGTATTGCCCACTGGGCCTAAGCAGGACTTGTCTCCTGACGGGGCCTTTATTCACGGTGAGGCCGTAGACCCGGCCATCACGGAATGGGAGACCCTCGACGATTACGCGAATTATACACGTGACGTTTACATCAGCGATTTATCAAAAGGAATTAGGAGATTCGACTCAGGAGACCCTAACCAATACGACCAGTCCCTTGATTACATAGCGGGCGTTTCGTATCAGGGGGCTTTAAAGTTTGACCCTGATCTACAGCCTCAGGACTGGTTAGCTAAAATACTACCTGAGAAAACGGACTCCTTTAAAAAGACACAGGAGTCTTTCCTTGCTACCGGAGGCGGGCAGGACACCGACATATACTTCTGGGAGCAGGGGCACGGAACTCTTGAGGAAACGACTTTTATTGACGCTTCGGGACAGCGCGTCACTGAATATAAAGAACCTGACGAAAACACGCCCTTAACGTCTCTAGAAGAGCTTATTAAGCTATCAAAAACAGACGATTCTGAGGAACTGCAAACGCGCATTAAGATGGAGCGGAAGCGGCACGCGCTTGGAATTGCCTCCACACAGAATTCTACGGGAGACCTAGATGAAATCCTACCGTTCTATGCGTATAACGATGAGAACGGCACGCGTCATTTGGTAGTAGGGGATACCGCACACCTACGTAAATGGCCCAGCCTTCAGGCCGCTATTAATACGTCTTTGGAACGCGAGGTTATACACCCCCGGGACATCCCAGACATTGCGCGACGCTTAGGGAGTGCGGACGGCAAAGTCCACACGGACACTTTAGCTGACATTTCCGTAGTCGACAGGCTGTCCGAAGTTCATTTCGGTTCTCAGGAACGGATACAAGCTGAACAAGAAGCGAATATTGAGCAGGCAAGAAGATGGGCGGGAGAAGGAGGAACCGTAAGAGATTTTGAACGTGTTACGAAACACCCGAACCCTGCCTTTTACGCTCCTATAAGGTCCCTTAAAATTTTATTAGGCATAGCGTCTTTACAAAAGGATAAGGAAATCATTAAGTCCGAAGGGACCGCGACCCAAAAGTTTCGTTTGTCTAAGCGCGACGAGGACATAGGAGGACTAGAGTTCTTTGCGGGTCTTGGAATCGGTTCTGAATTAGCGTCCGTGTTTGGCTCTGAAAAGGACAGGCCCATCGATTGGTGGTATCAAGAACACGACGCGTCCGACCCTTTCTCTAGAGAGGTCAGGCCCTCGGATGACCTTGTCGAGAAGGGTGATATTTCAGCCGACAAGTTAACTCCTGAATTTATTCTCAAAAACCTCCGGTCTATCTTGGGAGAACAGTCTTCTGACTCCAACATACTGAACGGAGCCATTTCGTTTACCGCGAACCACATGAACCTTCGCGGACAGTTCCATCATTTTACCGACCCAAAATTTAGGCATCACAACATCAGGCAGTTCGGAGACATGGTCGTGGCCACGCCTACCCTCATGGCCAACCGTGCTTTTTTTGAGAAGGCATTAGCCGACCGCCCTGACCTCAGTAAGTCCGAAAAGGAACAACTAATAGCTTATAGGCAAGCGTGGTGGACCCAGACGGCCAAGGATTATGAATCTATACTCAACATGGCCCCCGACTTTGTCGCGGACAAATGGTCAGAAGCTCGTGCTAAAGCCGCGGCTGAGGGTAAGGAATTAACAGAAGCCTTGGATGAATTCCTATCTGATGAGGATAATTATAACGCCTTAAAAGGAGGAATTAATAGGGTCACCAACAGCGTAACCGACAACTGGAACTCTATGGTTTGGGGCGTCATGGCCGCGGCGACGTGGGGCGATTGGTCCAAAACATTTACGCAAGCGCAGTCCAAGGTCCATAAGGAAATGGCGAACCGAAAGATGG
>Ga0163179_10000611_pt1 | contig 25540 bp, 20 predicted proteins | sample AtlANTMetagenome_FD_109643 | JGI IMG/M metagenome (GOLD analysis project Ga0163179, IMG submission 109643) | Marine eukaryotic phytoplankton communities from the Atlantic Ocean - Atlantic ANT 2 Metagenome | ecosystem: Environmental > Aquatic > Marine > Oceanic | place: North Atlantic Ocean...
GGAGTCGACAAGCAGCGTCGAGGACTGAACCGAAAGGAAAGCTTGCTCGACCTGGTCCTCGATGACGCCAAGTCGCTTTCCGGGAAGCTGGGCAAGGATGACCGGGGACGACTTGACCAGTATTTGACCGCGGTGCGCGAGGTGGAAATTCGAACCAAGCGGGCGGAGGAATGGCTCGAAACACCCAGGCCCAAGATCGATCCGGGTATCGCCGGAAAACTCAACCGCAACGTACCGCTGGAACGGCTCGGGGAATACCTGCGAACCATGTATGACATCGTGGTGCTGGCCTTTGAGACCGACATGACCCGGGTGGTGACCTTCAATACCGGAAACGAGGGTACCGGGCCTGCCGTTCCCGAAATTGGCGTCAAGCGTGACCGTCACTCGCTCTCCCACCACAACGGGAACAGGGAGGCCCTCGAGCAACTGAGTCGCAGTGACGAGTTCAATGTCCTCCAGTTCGCCTATTTCCTGGACCGGCTTTCGGAGGTGAAGGATGGCGAGGGGGCGCTGCTCGACTCCACCATCGCCCTCTACGGGAGCGGGCTTTCCTACGGTAACAGCCACGGGACCACCAGTCTACCACTGGTCGTGGCAGGAGGAGCGGGCCTTGGGATGAAGCATGGTAGCCATGTCGATTACAACCGGCAGGTCAAGGGCTTTGGTGGTTACGGCCAGGGCATCGGGGTTTACCACAGTCCGGTAAATTCCCAGGCGCATTTCAGTAATCTGTTGCTGACCATGGCACAGAAGATGGGAGTGGAAACCGATACCTTCGCCGATTCCAACGGGGTGATTTCGGAAATACTTGCGTGAACGGTTAGAGCTCAGCGCACCACCATAAAACTCATCAACAAGGAAGTTGATATGAAGCAGGCCATTTGCCGTATCCTCGCCAGGGTAGTCGTTGGGATCAGCCTTCCCGTGATGGGTCAAGCTATGGCACAGGCAGCACCCGTGGGAGAGAATTCGGTCGCGACATCGGAGCAACCGAAGGGGATCAACACCGGCGGTCCTAAACGCGGTGTCTTTCCGGAGAAAGGAGCCGGCATTCATGTGCATGGTGATTTGGTCATCAGCGATCCGGTCAATCGCCGGGGTGCCCTGCGCGAAAAGCTGCACTTACCGCGGCACTATTTCGCGATGCTCCCCTATGGCATGGTCTGGCATCACGGGGCACCGGCGGACATTCGGGATCTGCCGCCTGGTATTCACATGCATGGCCGGTTCCTGCTGCCGATGGAAGGTGAAGAGGAAACGATTCCGCTGACAGAGAAGCTGCTCAAGAACCATGAAAATCACCGCTACAACCATGCGATCCTGCTGGAGGACGATGTCAGCTTCTATTCGCGGCGAGGGCGGTCGTGGAAAGTCCTTGGCTTTGAGCAGGGCGGCGGTCCCGCTCCCCGCCTCAAGCTCTCCGTCGAACCGGTCGGACCGGAAATCGAGGGCGGCATCAACAAGGCCGCGCTCTTTGACATCGATGATTCCACCCGGGTGTGGAAAAACCGGCAACTGGTCAATAAGGACCAGATCGAGGAAGGCATGGACGTCCAGGTCAACCTGACCTGGGGCCCCTTCGACAGCCTCGCGACCACCGATGTCTGGCTGGACGAAAGCAGCTTGCAAGCCAACAGGGAAATACAACGGCAGCGCCATCTGCGAATGATTCGCTCGCGCTTCCTGCCGGGGTGGATCGATGCGGTCAAAAACAACGACAGCGGAGGTGGAGAAGTGACAGTCACCTTTTTCGGGGGCATGGACCGGGCACTCTATGACGACATCCGCAAAAGCCAGAGCCTCAAGATCTGCAATGCGGAAAACACCTTGCGCAGCTGGAATTATCATCAGGAGCATGCCTCACCCGCGACGATTCTTGAGAAGAAGGAAACCAAGGATCCACCACTGGGCAGCAGCGGTTTGCAGGTGCGCTTGAAAGTTACACAAATGCTGGATGGGTTCCGCCCCGGCTGGGTCGTCCGCGTTAAAGGCCCCTGGACCTACGTCCTGCTCCCCTGGGATGAGCACATCAACAGTGTCGAGGCCTATGAGAAATCAAAGAAAATGACCCTGCCATGATGCTGACCAGGATAGTCCTTAGCTTGGTCGCGTTCGCTTTGGTCTTCCAGCCTGCGAAAGCTGCCGACCCACTGGGTGCTGACGCACAACAATTCATCAAATCACATTGCATCAAGTGCCATGACGCCAAGAAACAGAAGGGCAAGTTTCGCCTCGACAACCTCTCAGCCAACTTCACCGATCCGCAGATTGCCGAAAAGTGGAATGAAGTGGTCTTCCGTATCAATGCGGCCGAGATGCCCCCTGAGGATGAGCCTCAGCCATCCGCTGAAGAGATTGGTCGCATGGCAGAATACCTCACGGGAAAAATTCGTGAGGGGGCAGCATCCCGCATGGCTCGACGCGGCCTCCTGGAACACTACCGGCTGAGCCGCGAAGAATACGCCCACACGGTCTACGACCTCCTCGGGGTGGTCTATGACGTCGAGGCACCGGGTGCATTTAATGAAGATCCGCGCTGGCATGGATTTGATCGTATTGGAGCGATGCTGGCCACAGCTCCTTCCCATATCGACCGGTATTTCAAAGCCGCGGACAAGGTCATCGAACTCGCCTCCCTTGGGGGTGAGCCGCCATCACGGGTTCAGCGGAAAGTTGCTGGAGAAGGGAAACGTTACCTGGCTCAACTAGGTGAAGGCTGGGATTGTTTTAACGTGCGCAGGCCCGGGCGTTATCGGGTGAGGATGCACCTGAGCAGCCTGCCTGCATTTACCGGTCGGGCACCGAGGCTGGCGCTGTGGCATAATGAACACAAGAAACCGGTCTGGGGAAGATATCTTGTGGCTGCCGAAGACAAGCCCGAGACGATTGAATTTGAAATGCTCTTCAATCAGGGAGCATACAGACTTCTCAATTATGCCCGGACGCAAAAGCATCCCAATGGGGGAATCCAAAGATTCCGGCATGAAGAGATCGATGCCTCCCGGCCACTGGCAAGTTTAAGAGGGGGCTTTAAATCCGATAAGACAAAGGTCGTCGATGAGCAGGGACGTCCGGTGATGCCGACCTTGCTGATAGACTGGGTGGAAATCGAGGGGCCCTTGCTGACGGAAAGCGTGCGGGCGAACAGAAAGGAACTGATGCCCGAAAAAGATGACCCGGAAGAGGTTCTTGCCTGCCTGAAGCGCTTCGCGCAACAGGCGTGGCGTCGACCAGCAAGCGATGCCGAGATCCATCCATACATCCAGTTTATTGAGGAGGAAAAGAAAGCAGGCGAATCGTTTGCATCCGCCTACAAGTCCACCCTGTCGGGCATGCTGGTCGCCCGCAGTTTTTTTAATCTCGAGGAAGGATCGCCAGAAGAGAATCGCCAGGAGGTGAACGATTTTGAACTGGCCAGCCGACTCTCCTACTTCCTCTGGAGTTCGATGCCCGATGAGGAGCTTTTCAAGACGGCGCGTGCCGGCGAACTGCGCAAGCCAGAGGAGCTGACAAAGGCGTTCGACCGGATGGTTGCCGATCCCAGGATCGAACGTTTCCTCAATTCCTTTCCGCACCAGTGGTTACAGCTGCATCGCGTGGGCATGTTCCAACCCGACCCCAATCTCTACCCGGAATACGGACCGTGGCTGGAGGAAAGCATGCTTCTCGAAACGAAGGCCTATTTCGCTGAAATGTTCCGCAGGAACCTGCCCCTCCGCGAAGCGATCGATTCCGACTGGACCATGCTTAATGCCCGACTCGCAGCCCACTATGGCCTGCCGGCACCCCAGGGTCTGGAGCTTACCCGGGTGGTATTGGAACCCGAGTCAGGGCGCGGCGGCATTCTCACGCATGCCTCGGCTCTCTCCCTGACCTCCGACGGCACCCGGCATCGACCGGTCCATCGTGGGGCCTGGCTTTCCGAGACCATCCTGGCTCGGACCCCGCCACCGCCGCCCCCAAACGTGAAACCCCTTGAACCGGTTGCATCCGATCAGCCCAAGACAACCATCCGCGCCCAGCTTGAATCCCACGCCACCCAGGCGGCCTGTGCCTCCTGTCACGCCAAGATCGACCCCCTGGGGCTGGCCTTTGAGAATTTTGACGCCATCGGACGTTGGAGAGAAACAGAGAGGGTCGAGGGAGGAACAGGTGAAGATCCTCCGGTCGATGCCTCCGGGAAACTGCCCGGAGGGAAATCCTTTTCCGGACCTGCGGAATTTAAGAAACTACTGGCACAGGATGACGAACGCTTGGCAAAGGCCTTCGTCAAGCAAGTGGCAACCTATGCCCTGAGAAGGCTCGTGACCGTGGACGACCAGGAGGAGATTAATAAGATTGTCTCCTCGGCCAAGAGCGGGGGCTATCGCCTGCAGGACCTGATCCGGGCACTCGTGCTCTCCGAACTCTTCAGGCGCCGATAGCCCGTCACCCGAAAGGGCAACTTCCGGACTGGCCCGTAAACGCCTCATCCCACTGGAGAAAAGCGCGAAACGAACCTCCACCCGTGATCCCGGATGTGGAGCGGACAGCTCTGCAGCGGTCCGTCAAACCGGGCTTCACCCCTGCCTCATGGATGCATCAGCTTCTTCAAGGACCGGGCCCTTTTTCATGAACAGCACGCTCGGCCGGTATCCATGAGAAACGCCCCCAATTCCTGCCTGCCGGCACAATCCCCAGTTCCCTTTCCCCTGAGTTCGTCTCTATCATCACTTTTGGGCCTCCCCTGTCTCGATCGGGAAAGGCCCGCGTGACAAACCCATCGGGCGACCACGAGGGATCATCTCCCGGACCGACTCGTCTTCGCTTCTTTCCACTCCTGCTCACAGCCCACACATGAAAGGTTCTGGCAATCTCGCCATCTCTTTTCGGATCGTTGACCCCGGTGTAGGGACTCATATGAATCATCTCAACCCCCTCCCAGTGGGCGATCCATTTACCATCAGGAGACCATGCCGGTACTTTCTGCTCGATTGGCAACTTCAGGTGCGGGTCCGTCCCCTGTTGAACGGGTGATGCCAGCCTTGCCTCACTTCCATCAAGCCTGCTCACCCAGATCCTGAAGGCCCCGCTCCGATTCGAGACAAAAGCCACCCTTTTGCCATCGGGGGATACCGAGGGCATCGCATTGCTATACCTGATCTGCTCGGAATCGCTGAAGAGTCTCCGACTCGCCCCTGTCCGCGTATCAAGAATATGAATGCGACTACGGGAAGCCGGGTCCTGGCGCTTATCTGTCTGCGCAACCTTCATCCAGACAATGTGGCGGGAATCTGGAAACCACGAGGGAAGCAGATTCATACCCTCCCGGACCAGCGCTCGAGCATTGCTTCCGTCAAGATCGGACAACCACAGACCAAGGGAACCCTTCTCCTGCTCGACATAGAGCACCTTTTTCCCGTCCGGTGAAACCGAGGGCATCCGACAGCCGGACTTGGAACGCGTCAGCTGGACACTGCGCGACCCGTCCTCCTTCATCCGGAAAAGCTGGAGGATTCCCCCTTCATCGGTATGGCTCACGATCACATCACGTAACTGCCCGGCCCCCAACGCACAGCCCCCGAAGAGCATCACGCCAAGAATCTGAATGGTCGGAAACGTTTTCAATTTGTGAGGGGGGGGAAACCGAACGAGGAGGCCACTTCCCGGACGGTTCTCGCTGATTGATTTCTGAGGCAACGCCATGGGAGGAGACGGCTTTCTCCTCCATCGGCCGGAAGACTTTGTGCAGCATTTTCGTGGGAGATGCGATATTTTCCGATTCCTCCACCGGAGGATCATCCTGCCTGCCAGGGCCCTCTTCGGCCGCAACTGCATTGGTATTGGACCATGCATGCCGAGCCCCCCGGATCGTACCGTAAAAGAGCCAGGAGCCTCAGGCTCTCCTTGCCCTCAGTGCATCGATGAAGAATTGAGCCATTCCTGAGATTGCCGGACGGATGCGAGTGCTTTACATCCTGTCCGGCCCGCTCGTCCCGCTGTCCGGCTCTGCTCTCGGGGCTACCCAGCACCCCTCTTCACCCAAATCCCGCAATAATGACCCGGTTCTTGCGCCTACTCCTGCTCACCGCAACGTTACCAGCGGCCCTCCTCTCCGCGGCCTCCCCGGGAGCCTTCCCCGCCAGCGCAAAAGCGGAAGCGATCGGGGGACACTTCCAAAAACTCACCGAGTGGTTGAACGGACGCATATCCGTGTCCCCGGGGGGCCTCACCGAGGAACGCATGCAGAAGGTCCTCCGCGATCCTCATTTCGCCTCCGCCCTCGCCCAACACCGCTTTATCTCCAAAACAGGCGTCCAACACCTGACATCCTTCGCAATGGCAAGCGAGGATCAGCAGCAGTTCCTCTCCTGGCTCCTCGGGCACACCGAGGCGCTGGAGCGATTTCTCGAGGGCGCGACTCCCATCGGCAAGAACAACCGGGAAGCCGATCGATGGACTATTGATCCCGCCGCGCTCAGGATCTGGTGCCGAATCTTCACCGCCGACCCAGAATCACGATCCGGCTTATACCTGCGTCTGGCGATGGCAACCGGGCTCAATCCTCCGGGCACGGGTAATCAGGGTGCCGGGCAGGCAGCGACCCCGGATTCTCCACTCTCCCGCTTTCAACACTTCAAGTCCGCCCACCGGGCCGGCGCTCTCTTCCCCAGCTTTGATACCCTCTCGGTTTGGGAGCTCCGCCAGATCGTATCCTCCAACGCCTCCAATGCCGACCTCGCGTGGGGCCGGGATGCCATCAATACCTGGCGTCCCGATCTCCGTAGCAATGAGTTAGTGGTTAATTCAACGAGCGAAGTGTGGCGGCGGAACTCCCCTATCCCCTTCGAAAACAGCTTTCGGAACGTCCTTGCAGGCGGAGGTAAATGCGGACCACGTTCATCGTGGGCCATCTTTATCTGCCAAGCCTTTGGCATTCCCGCGGTTGGCGTGCGCCAGCCTGGGCATGTCTGCGCGACCTACAAATCCGCTTATCCAGATGTGCAACCACAACCCGGACAGGCCTGGAAAGTGGTATACGGCAGGGGTTGGCACGTCTCCAAGGCCAGCGGACTCCCCGGAGAAGAATTCATGAGCGAGATGGCACTACGGGGAGACGAAAAGAAATTTTTCCATCTCGAGCGGCACCGTTGGCTCTCCGCCGCCCTTTCCTCCCCAGAACGAGCTGCCGCAATTAAATCCCTTGCGGACAGGGTATCCATTCCAGGGGCTGGAGTCATCCCCCTCCAGAAAAAGGCCGAAAAGTCGCCTGTCCCACCGGGAACAGGCTCCCCCGAAAATCCTCCCAGGATTCCGGAGGGGGTCATCCATATCGAGGCCGAGGACTTTGCAAAGGCCGCCGGCATCGCGATTCACGAGTGCTTCCTCGGCGGAAAGCAGCTCTACAACGCCAAGTATGCGCCCGGCTGGGGAACCGCACCCCGGATCTCCTACAAAATCGACATCCCGGCAGGAGGCACCTACCAGCTGACCCTGCACGCGGCAGTGGCAAATCGTGAGCAGTTTGTCCATGTCGCCCTCGACGACGGAGCACCCTATTCCCTGCCCGTCCCGAACAGCCATGGACTCTGGAGCGATACTCCTCCTCTCGAATTGCGCCTGCGCAGTGGTACACAAACCCTCACTCTTACCCGCCCAGCGGCCCAGCGCGGTCTCGCGCTCCGGTATCTGCAGCTCAGGAGAACCCCTTAACAGGCAGGCATTTGGCTCCCCTCAGTCGAGAAAGTCTCCGCCCCCCTCACACGTCTCGCGCGGACTTGTTCACAATAAGGGCGAGATGCAAACCTTGACTGGATTCCATTCCCCGGGATTTTAACTCCGTGCCCGCCCCAAACCCGGCTCGATTCCAGGGCGGCTCCACGGTATCGCGTAAGATCGGCCCCCCCGGCTGGATCTAGTCGCGTCATCCCGGATTTACCGCACTAACGCTCCAAGCTCACAACCGATAACCGCACGACGAGATCATGTCAGAAAACGCAAGCAAATGCCCGTTCGCCCACTCCGAAGCCTCGGCTGGAGGAGGAACCAACAATCAGGACTGGTGGCCGAACCGCCTCAAGATCGAACTCCTGAACCAGCATTCCACCAAGTCCGACCCGATGGGCGGAGATTTTAACTATGCCGAGGAGTTCAAGAGTCTCGACCTCGCCGCGGTCAAGGAGGAGCTCACCACGCTCATGACCGACTCCCAGGAATGGTGGCCAGCAGACTTCGGTCATTACGGCCCTCTGTTCATTCGCATGGCCTGGCATAGTGCAGGCACCTACCGGACGCTGGACGGCCGCGGCGGAGGTGGTCGGGGACAGCAGCGTTTTGCGCCGCTCAACAGCTGGCCGGACAACGTCAGCCTCGACAAGGCCCGGCGCCTTCTCTGGCCCATCAAGCAGAAATACGGGCGCAAGTTATCCTGGGCCGATCTCATGATTCTGGCAGGCAACGTCGCCCTCGAGTCTATGGGGTTCAAAACCTTCGGATTTGCCGGAGGCCGGGAGGACACCTGGGAGCCCGATCAGGATGTCTACTGGGGACGGGAAACGACCTGGCTGGACGGGGACCTGCGCTACGATGGCGAGGCCGAAGGACAGGACCGCAGTGGAACGCTCGAAAACCCGCTTGGTGCCGTCCAGATGGGTCTCATTTACGTGAATCCGGAGGGTCCTCAGGGAAATCCCGATCCCGCGCTCGCGGCGCACGACATCAGGGAAACCTTCGGGCGGATGGCCATGAACGACGAGGAAACGGTCGCCCTCATCGCCGGAGGCCATTCCTTCGGTAAGACCCATGGAGCTGGACCCGGTGATTCGGTAGGGCCGGACGCGGAAGGCGCTCCCCTCGAGGAACAGGGCTTCGGCTGGAAGAGCAGTTACGGTTCGGGAAAGGGCGGCGACACCATTACCAGTGGTCTCGAGGTGATCTGGACACAGACTCCCACCAAGTGGAGTAACAGCTTCTTTGAGAACCTGTTCCACTATGATTGGGAGCTCGAGAAAAGCCCGGCAGGTGCACAGCAGTGGGTCGCCAAGGACGCGGAGGCTGTCATTCCGGACCCTTTCGACTCCACCCAGTCCCGCAAACCTACGATGCTGACTACCGATCTCGCTCTCCGTTTCGATCCGGAGTATGAGAAGATCTCGCGACGCTTCCTTGAAAACCCCGATCAATTTGCGGACGCCTTCGCCCGCGCTTGGTTCAAGCTAACCCACCGGGACATGGGCCCAAAGACCCGCTACCTCGGACCCGAAGTGCCTGCCGAGGATCTCATCTGGCAGGATCCGCTCCCCACGGTCGATCATCCCCTTCTGGATGCCGACGACATTGCAGCGCTCAAGGAAAAGATCCTTGCCTCTGGCCTTTCCGTCGAACAACTCGTCTCCACCGCATGGGCATCAGCCTCCACATTCCGGGGGTCAGACAAACGCGGCGGAGCCAATGGGGCCCGAATCCGCCTCGCCCCCCAGAAGGACTGGGAAGCCAATGACCCCGCGCAACTGGCTCACGTTCTCGAGATTCTCGAGGCGATTCAGGGCGAATTCAACGGCGCACACTCAGACGGGAAGAAAGTTTCCCTCGCAGACATCATCGTGCTTGGGGGCTGCTCCGCCATCGAACAGGCTGCTCAAAATGCCGGCCACACCGTAGAGGTTCCCTTCCATGCCGGGCGCACCGACGCCTCCCCCGAGCAAACAGATACCGAATCCTTCGAGGTCCTCGAACCCTGTGCAGACGGCTTCCGCAATTACCTCAAGGACAGCTATGCCATTCCCGCCGAGGCCCTGCTCCTCGACAAGGCCCAGCTCCTCACCCTGACGGCCCCGGAAATGACCGTCCTGGTCGGCGGCCTGCGGGTTCTCGGGGCAAACTCGGGAGGAAATGCGGCAGGGGTGCTGACCAACCGTCCCGGGACACTCAGCAACGACTTCTTTGTCAACCTCCTGGACATGAGCACGGAGTGGAAAGCGAGCTCCCCTTGCGGAAACGCCTTCGAAGGCTGTGACCGCGACAGTGGAGAGAGCAAGTGGAGCGCTACCAGAAGCGACCTCGTCTTCGGAGCAAACTCCATCCTGCGCGCACTCGCGGAAGTCTACGCCTGTGCTGACGGGGAAAAGAAGTTTGTGCAGGAATTCGTAACCGCCTGGAACAAGGTCATGAACCTCGACCGGTTCGACCTCCAAGCCTGAGCGACAGCCTCTACTTCAGCTCCTACCTCGTCGCCTTCAGGCGGACGCCCCCACACCCACCGTCGGCACACGCCAGGACGGCAATGGTGGGGAGGTTGCTGTTTTCCCGCCGCCAGGCCCTTGGCCCAGGGAACACCACCTTTTCCGAGAATTCTGGAAAATCAACCCCGCTTGATCCGGTTGGAGACCGCAGAGAGGGTCGTGCGAGGCGCGGCAGCACTGCTTCCAACCACACGTCTGGGCGTTCTCGAAGCCTCGACTGATCCGCAAGACCCTTCAATTTTCGCAAAAGCAGAACAGGCCGTGGAGCCTCAGGGTAACGCCTGAAAATACGAGCCCGCCGAATTACCCCCCAAGACGAGAGAAGGGCGGTGGCGATTGTCGCTACCGCCCTTCGATCTTGCCTTTACCTCTGCAGGGCAACGCGATCGAACGCCGGCGTCTTGACCACCGGATCCCCATTCGCCCCCGTGTGAGCGTAAGATTGGTCGTCTGAACTACAGAACAGGATATTAGGTCGCGAATCAGCCAGCACCGACAGCGCGCCGAACGCCAGCAGGGAAAGAAATGGCATCTGCGCTTTCAATACCTTCGCCCATAAGCGACCCAACCCGGATAGCCAGCCCCTAACACCGAGTGGTTCCCGGGAAAATATACCGTATCAACAGTTTTCCATTCAATGGCCCACGCCCTATCATGCACCCATGGCGGCATCCATGAACCGGCGAAATTTTCTCTTCTCCACCAGCATGCCTGCAGTCGCTGTTCTGGCGGGCGGAATCCAACAGGTTCATGGCAAACCCGTGGATCCAATCGGGGTCTTCAGGCCATTCATCCAGAGGGATCGCCTTCCGGATCCGGTGATTATCGAGTCCCTTGACCTCCATGAACGGGATGGCAACTGGCTCATCCGAGCCCGCTCCCGGGATGGCGCGGAAGGCTGGTCCGTTGGACATCCCGGCCAGATGGAACTGAGTCAGCGCGTCTTCACCAGGGTGATCGCTCCCTTCATGCGAGGCAAGGACGCACGGGATCTCGATCAACTGGTCGATGGCGTCTTTCTCAGCGGAAGCAATTACAAGATGCAGGGGCAGCTGTTCTGGGTCCCCCTTGCCGCAGCTGAGTTCGCAATCCTCGATCTCCTCGGCAAAGTCGCCGAGTGCTCAGCGGCGGACCTGCTGGGTGGCCAGCGACGCGGGAAGATCGACCTCTATATTGCCAACAATCATCGTTCGAGAGAACCCCGGGAATCCCTGCGCCGCATCATCAAATCAGTGGCGAGCATCGATGCCAGAGCATTGAAGATCAAAATTGGAGGGCGGATGAAAGTCGTCGACCAGGTACCTGACCGCACAAGGAAACTAATTCCCATGGTTGCTGAGGCGCTGGGCGAACGTTGCACCCTCTACGCCGATGCCAACAGCTCCTACCTTTCAGTGAAAAAAGCCATTGAGGTCGGCAGGATGCTGGAGGCAAACAATTACTCATTCTATGAGGAACCCGTACCCTTCGACTACCTCGACGAGACGAAACGGGTCGCCGACGCATTGAACATACCTGTCGCCTGGGGAGAGCAGGAGAGCAGCCAGTGGCGCTTTAAATGGATGATTGAAAACAGCGGCGTCCGCATCTTCCAGCCTGACCTCTTCTACTACGGTGGCCTGGTCCGCTCATTACGTGTTGCCCGGATGGCCGCAGCCAAGGGCCTTGACTGCACCCCTCACATTTCCGGCGGAGGCCTTGGATTCCTTTACATGGGAATCTATGCCGCATGTTGTCCCAACCCTGGCCCCCATCAGGAATACAAGGGATTGAGCAATAATTTCCCGTGGGAATCGACCGGCGACAAAATCACCGTCAAGGGCGGCTCCATGACCGCACCCAATGGCCCCGGCATCGGGGTGAATATCGACCCCGGCTACCTCGCGAAAGCCAACCGGATCAAATAGCCCCATGCCGGTCTGCAAACAGGCTGCCGGAACCCCTTACGGGCGGCTACTTCCGCTTCACCTTGATGACGTCACCACCCTCTGGCTTTCCCTTCGCGTGGCAAACCATGTCGAGGAACTGACTGAACGCCTGGTGGGTTTCCTTGTCGCGAGTCTTGGGACTGAACAGCACCCGCTTGGCGGGCACGTGTCCCATGTGAGCAATATAAACCATCTTGCTCCACACCTTGTGTTGCTTCAGCGCGGCCTGAATCTGGTGACCTTGTGACGCCGGGGTCTTTGGGTGCTCCCTCCCTCCATACATCACGAACCCGGGAGGATCTCCGGGCCCCACCTCCTTGATGATCGCCGGGGGCAACCCGGGGCTGTTCCCGAACCACCCCGCGACATTAAGCTTCTCCGGCTTGTGCTTGGCACCCGTCGGCCAGTCCCATTTTTTACGGTAGGCGATCTGGGCACTGATATGCCCCCCGGCAGAAGCCCCCGTCGAAATGATTTTCTCGGGATCGCCGCCAAACTTTCCCGCATTGGCCTGGATATGTGCAACTGCCATCGCGACATCGAGGACGCAATCGTTCGGGGTGACCGACGAGCCCTGCTTCATCAGGCGATAATTCGGTGAAACAACAATGCAGCCCTTGCTCATGTAGAGATCCTGCATGTCCTTGTTGCAATAGGCCTTGCTTCCATTCTTGAACCCACCTCCATGAATCGTGAACACGATCGGAGCGTTCTTGTACTCGGTCTTCCAGTAGACATCCATCACGTTGCGTGGATGAGGCCCATAGCGGACATCCCGTTCCACCTTGACCTCAGCTGAGAGGGATGGAGCAGGAAGGAGCAGGAAGCCCGAGGCCGCTGCAAGAATCACTGATACTGCTGAACTGTCTTTCATTGATATCGGGAGCCATACCCCGGCTTTGCACCCATTTCACTAAGAATCACCCTCCCGGCACCCTCCGGGGTTGTTCGGGTAAAACTCTTCTCTGGATCGCCCGGGCGAAAGCCCCTTCATCATCTCGGCGCATTTCGCACGAAACCTCACCTTCCGCCCATGCCCCGCCACCCGTATTTCCCGGGTTACTTATCCCTGCCCTGGATAATCTCCATCCTTGCCGCCTCAAGCTCTTTGAGCCGTGGGTCCGCGTCGTGCAGGTAATTCTTGATTGCCTTATTGGCTTCAGCAACGGCCTTTCGACCCTTCTGGAACTTCCCGTTGCCCCTGAGGCTGGCGGCATAAGCATTTCTTTGCTCAACCAGAGCCTCAACCTTCTCGAAGGCCTCGGGGAACGCCTGGTGCAAATCCCCCTCAAGCCTGAGGGTGGCCTTTTCAAGAGCCCGCAGGCGAGGGTCCTCTTTCATTGATTCCCGGCCCTCCTCAAAGGCTGCATGGTAGAGATGTCCCGGAAGATTATTCAGCTCCGGACGCCTTGCGTGAATATATTCCTTTTCTTTCCTCCGGGCTCTGTGGACCGCGCTTTCCATCTCCTTGAAGCGAGGCTCCCGTCCCTTGATTTCCTTGCGCTTCCGCGCGATCCCCTTGGAGAGCTCCTTGTGTGTCCGGAAGGCCCGAGGGTAATCTTCTTTCAGGGCTGCTTGAAGATTCCCATGACGCGCGACGAGCTCCCTGTATGTTGCGTCCTTGCGACTGAGTCGATCCTTCAGGTTCAGCATGATGAGGTCGTATTGCTGTCGTGCGTCGCGCTGCAGGGCTGGAGACCGGCCTGCCTGCAGAGCCCCTAGGGCGGCCCGTCTCTCCGGCCAGTTATCCCTTGCTACAGATTCCCAGACGAAGAAATTGTCAAAGGAGGCTCCCGCCCCGGTGACCTGAAAAGCCAGGTAAGTACGCCGGGTATCAATAATGGGGTGGCGACCAACCACAAAGTGCTCCTTGTCCACGTGGGCAACGACTTCCTCACCGTGAAACTCCACCGTCATGGTATGCCATTTCCCCTCCTTGAACCTGAAGGCGCACTCGCCCTGCATTGAGGGTGCGAATTCATTGTCTCGTTTTGCGGTGTTCACCTGGAAATGACCCGGAGACACCTGGGTCACGGTATTATACCCGCCGCCACCACCGGTCATCAGCCGGATTTCGGATGCCCCTTCAAACCGGAAATCAAACCGGAAGATCACATTGTGAAAGGCGGCCTCCTTGAGGAAGACTCGGGCCGTTTCCCGCGGTTCATGTCCTGTCCGCGTGAGGATTCCGTCGTCAATCTTGTAATGGGCGCGAATGCCCCATCGCTCACTGACGGTAGCGGGAGCAAAGGTTTCACTGAAAACGACCTCTCCGGGGGAGCACATCAGGAACCCATCGTCCGCTGGCGTCTTGGCCTCCAGCTCTGGCCCGGCAAAGGCAAAAATGCTGAAGTATCCACAGATCCCCAGGGGGGTGGGATATTTGTTGAGAAGATTCACGTCACCCTGTGTTTTTTCAGTTGTTACCGTCACTAGACATCCTGCCCCGACTGTTCATTGTCCCGCAGCCTTGAGGATGGTTTCCAGGTTCTGCTTCACCCGCTCGGTATGTTCAGCAGCCATCTTGTTCGCCTCGGCCAGCGGCCTCCCCCTTCCCATCGGGCGCTTGTGTCCGATTTCAGTCAACCAGGCATCGCGCTTCACACGCATTCGCTCCCGCAGGGATATCATCATGCGGCCGTAGGCATTCGGATGCGGATCCCCGAGAGGCGGCTTGATTGCAAAGAAGTCAATTATCTGCCGGGCTATCAACTCATGTCCCTCGGACCCCGGGTGAACACCATCACGGGAATACTTGAACTTCGCATCCTGCCTGCGCTTCTTTGCGAGTTCCCGCTTCATGGCGGTGTGCACATCAATCACCTGCCAGCCGTCTCCCCGCTTCGAGACCAGCCACCTGGCATAGGCCGCCATGACCTCGTCGTAATCGAACTCCGGACTCGGCTTGTCATGGACGGGCGGCGTCATGAAGATGATCTTCGCCCCGTGGGCCTCCGCCTTTTTCTTCAGACGTTCCAAACCTTCCCTGTAGCGCGCAAAGCGCCCCTCCTCGCGCGGCAAATAGATCCCGCAGTTGATGCCGTAACAGGCGATGACCAGATCGGGATTTAGAGCCTTCAATGCCCGGTCCAATCGCTCATGCAGGTCGGGCCGGGGGAACCCGTGCCTCAAATGCCCCGCCTCTGACAGGCCAGACACTGTTTCGCTCGGCAGGCCCTGGTTCAGGACCTCCAGGTTGAGCTCCGGGTGATTAACCGTGAGCCATCGCTCGAAATACACGACATACTCTCCCCCCCAGGTAATACTGTCCCCGAGGAAGACGAGCTTCCTTGCGCGCTTGAGAAGCTCGAACTTCTCATTGGCTCCTGCAGGACCGGGCACCGCAAGAAGAACCGGAAGAATCCAGCGGGAAAGAACCGTCTTTGCATTCATACGCGATTACTTGTTCGCCCTGAACCCATGCCACACCCACTCAATCGCATGGGGGAGGAATTGAATCTTGGCGTTGCCGACCCCATGGCCGGAATTCTGGCAGAAAAGATACTGGTAGGAATACCCCTTCGCTTTCAGGACCTTGGCCATCCGGTGGTTGGCTTCAACCCAGTCGTGCATTCCATCTCGCATGACATTCGGGTTGAGAAGGTCGTGATCGCCTACCGCGAGAAACAGCCGGATGGGTTTTTTCTCGCTCCGGGGAATAAGCCTGTCGTGAAAATCCCAGGCTCCACCCGGCGTCTCCGGGTCAAAGGGCCATTGCTGGTTCACAAACGTACCGGAGGTGGTCAGCACCCGGCGGTAGAGATCTGTTCGATACCATGCCATGATAAGGCCCGCCGCCCCGCCCGAACTGCTTCCCATCACAGCCCGGCCATCCGGATTACTGGTCAGCTTGACCCCGCAGTTCTTCTCCACGAGGGGCAGAACTTCCGTCTCGATATACTCCGCATACAGGCCTGACATGGTATCGTATTCCCTGCCCCGTTGATGCCCCTGGGCATCACCGCCACCATTGGCCACCATGATGGCAATCAGCGGCGGCACCCGCTTCTGGGCAATCAGGTTATCCAGGATATTCGGGATGACCCGGTTGGGTTTTCCTTTGGGGCCGTCATGACAGACCATGAACGGCGCGTCGGTGCCGACCTTGTACTGGGCCGGCACATACACCGTGACCTGGCGGGTATAATCAATCTCATGAGTCTCAACGATCAAGGTCCTGGGATTCCCGGGGTCGATCTTTCCGAAGACCTTCCGGGCTATGCCGGGGTTCAGCAACTTGGTTGTCCTCGAGTCGATAATGAACTGAAGAACCTTTCCCCTTGGCGAATCCTTGGGGACCCTCCTCTCCGGGGCTGGCAGGTAGTCGGGTCCAATCAGATAGTTTCCCACTGCATCAACTGGTGGATTGATCCCGGGCTTTACATCGAGCCGGAGGAACGTCGGGGCCCCTGGCGCATCAAAGGCCCGGATCGGCGGTTTCGGACGCTTGGCGAGCAGGTCATGAGACGAAAGCAACACTCCCAGCGCGAACAGGATGGGCGGACAGAGATATTTCATTTCAATAAGGTGGTATTACATGGAACCGGGGCTCACGTAGAGGCACCTGTAGAAACGGCAGGATGCCATACCGTCTGAGCATCGGCAAACCTGACCTGTGAGCGAAATGCACCATTTCCCAAACAAGCTGGCTCCCGCCCGACGGAATCCACTCCCCGGATTTGAACAGACTGAAGCAACCGCCTTCCGCGAAACTCCCGCATTCGGATATCCGCGCCAGCCCGTCCAGCAGCGTGTGAGCCCTCCCTGAATGGCGGGAGACAGCCGGGATCCTGCGTCCACCATGGAACACCCCCCGCGACCGCTTTGCGGTCCCGGAGGGCTCGCGACGTGAAGATCTTTGGCTTTCCAGACAGGCGTCGACAATCGCACAAGCCCGTGACCTCCAGCATTGTCGCCGACAGAAGTCCGCCCTAGCGTGTCCCTGGTGGACGGACTCTTTATGGAATCACCCGAGGATCCGCAGGTGCATTCACCTGGCGCACAGGAACCACTGGCCGCCCGAATGCGCCCCCTGTCGCTTTCCGAGATCGCCGGACAACACCACATCCTCGGAGAAGGAAAGCTTCTCCGTCGTGCCATCGAGGCTGACCGGTTCACCTCCCTGATCTTCTACGGCCCCCCCGGCACCGGCAAAACCACTCTCGCATCAGTTGTTGCCAACTCCACTGGCTCCCGCTTCGAGGCTCTCAACGGCGTCGAATCCAATGTAGCGGATATCCGGGCCAAGATCGAACAGGCCCGAACCTTCACCAAGCTGAGGAACCAGAGCACGGTACTCTTCATCGACGAGATCCACCGCTTCAACAAGGCGCAGCAGGACATCCTGCTTCCACACCTTGAGCGCGGAACCGTCCGTTTCATCGGAGCGACGACCCACAACCCCTATTTCTACGTAAACTCCCCGCTCGTTTCCCGCTCCCAGGTATTCCAACTGGAACCGCTCGACCCCGTCGACCTTGTCGAGCTCCTCCAACGGGCCATCCATGACCCCTCCCGCGGGTTCGGGGAGCGCCCGATCAAGGCAGATGATGACGCGCTGCAACATCTCGCGGAAAAAGCCGATGGGGACGCCCGCAAGGCTCTCACCGCCCTCGAACTTGCCGTTCTCACTACTCCCGAGACCGGGGAAGGTATTCATCTCAATCTCGCTATTGCCGAAGAATCTATCCAACAGAAGGCCGTCGTCTACGACTCGGACGGCGACCAGCACTACGATACAATATCAGCTTTCATCAAATCCATCCGTGGATCCGACCCGGACGCAGCCCTCTACTGGCTCGCTAAGATGCTGCACGCTGGGGAGGACCCTCGCTTCATTGCCCGGCGCCTTGTGATCTCCGCCTCCGAGGACATCGGCTTGGCGGATTCCAACGCGCTGCGTGTTGCGATCGCGGCCCAGCAGGCCTTCGAGTTCATCGGTCTTCCGGAAGGCCGCATTCCCCTCGCCCATGCAACGGTCTACCTCGCAACCGCTCCGAAATCCAACAGTGCCTACGCCGCCCTCGATGCCGCAGTGAAGGACATCGAGCAACAGCGCACCCTTGCCGTACCCGAACACCTCCGCACCAGGTTCCGCAAGAAGCTTGCCGAGGCCTCTGGGGCGGATACCGCCGCGATGCAGTATCTGTATTCGCACGACTACGAAGGCAACTTCACCCCCCAGGCCTACCTTCCGGAGGGACGACGCTACTACGAACCCACCGAGAACGGCCTCGAGAAACGAATCAAGGAACGCCTCGACTTCTGGAGGGCCCAATTCGTGCCCGAACAGTAAGCCCCCGGAACAAGGCCAGCGCGTAGGTTCACAATGATGAACTTGCTGCCTGACTTCAAGAAAACGGCAGGACCGAAGTCCTGCCGTTTCTTTGGGGGGGTTATGGGAGGAGATTGTCCGCTGCCGCTCTTAATTTGAAAGCGCTATGGAAAAATCGTGCCGGACCATGTCTATCGCATCACCGCAAAGTTCCGCGCAGCGCAGTGCGGTGACCGCTTCGGCGTGCACGCACTCGTCGGCGAGATTCGCGCAGGCCGCCACGCAAACCTCGGCAAACTGGATGCAGAAGCGGGACTGCCGGACCATCGCGCCGGTCAGCTGTTCGCAGGCCACGATGCACTCGTTGATGTGCTCATGAAGCGGATGGGTATAGGTCTCGGGACCGAGCTCATCGGCAAGGACTTCACAGGCAGACACACAGCTCTCCAGGAGCTGAAGGGTCGAATAGACCTGAGAAATACTTTCCGTTCTTTTTGAAATTTCGGCCGTGATGGCCGAAGAACTAGCAGGCTGTGCAGAGAGATACTTAGTGAGCATTTGTTGTGTAGGGGTGAATTTGAACTAAGCCTGAATATCGAATCACACGTTTTGCTAGGCGGTAAATACCTTTGTTCTTCACGACTTGTTAGCGCTACCGGATACTAAGGACGGCACTATATTTCGGCCTTCTCAAATAATTGGCCGAAACCCTTTGGTTTTCGCGGTTATTTTAAAAAAGCGCGCGAGCCTTTACCCGATCACCTGCTCAAAAACTCCTCCCCCAAGAAGCTCACCCCCCTCGTAAAAAGCACATATCTGTCCCGGTGTCAGAGCCCGTTGGGGCCGCTCGAACTGCACTTTTAGCCGTTTTTCATTCCCCTTGAGTTCGACCATCTCGGCCTGCGATCGGTAACGCGGCTGCGCCTCGCACCTACGCCTTGCACCCGACGGAAGAATTGGCTGCCGTACCGCAGAGAGTGATCCAACCATGCACTCCGTCGCATACAGCCCCGGCGTGTCTGGTTCATCCCACCCCACCACGAGCCGGTTGTTTTCAGCCTCCTTCGCGACGACCACATAGGCCATTCCTTCACGCGGCGAGGCCACGCCATGCCCTCTTCGCTGTCCGAGGGTATAGAGGTGCAAGCCATCATGTTCTCCAACGACCCGTCCATCGAGGTCGACGATCTCGCCTGGGGAATCCGGCACGTAATGGCGAAGGAACTCGCTCATTTTGATGTTCCCGATGAAACAGATCCCCTGACTGTCTTTTTTGCGGGCGGTGGGCAGGCCGAACCGTTCCGCTTCCTCTCGAACCTTGGGCTTCAGCATTTCACCGACCGGGAAGAGCGCATGACCTGCCTGCCGTTGAGTCATCAGTGCCAGGAAATAGGATTGGTCCTTGTTGGGGTCGGCCCCACGGAGAATCACGGCTTTCCCGTCAGGAGCCTCGCGTCTCCGGGCGTAATGCCCGGTGGCTACCTTCTCAAACCCCTGTGCGAGCGCATAATCCAGGAAGACTCCAAATTTCATCTCCCGGTTGCAGAGAACGTCGGGGTTCGGGGTGACTCCCGAGCGGTAGCCTTCGAGGAGGTAGTCTACAATCCTCTCGCGGTAGTGATCGATCAGGTCGACAACCCGAAACTCTATCCCAAGTTTATCCGCAACCGCGGCGGCATCCTCGAGGTCCTCCTCCCAGGGACACTCCCCGGGAAGGCCCTCATCATTAATCCAGTTCTTCATGTATGCGCCTGTCACCTCGTGCCCCTGCTCCAGCAATAAAGCGGCCGCCACAGAGGAATCTACTCCCCCGGAAAGACCAACCAGCACCCGCGCCATGTCCGGACTCTAGCATCCCGCGTCCGCGCCCACACACAATTACCATCAGCCCTTACGCAGGCGTTTTTTGACAGTTCGGAGGCCTTTTTGCCTGGCGGCCGTCGTAGGTGTTCCCAAAACCGCTCCCACCCGCTACATCTCACCCGTGCCCGAGAGCGAGCCCAGCCCAGAGCCTCCGACGCCCCCCCCCTCCGACAGGAAAAAGACGCCTGCCACGGCCGATCCCACCCGTGCCCAGAATCCGGGAGCGGGCTGCCTCATCATGATCGTGGCCCTCGTTTCTCTCGCTTTCCTCGTCGGTTTCGGCATCTGGAGCCTCTTCAAGCAACACCGCGAAATCTCCAAGTTTACGGATCCCGCCCCTCAGGAAATCGCCATCCCGGACCTCGAAGCAAACGCGCAGGCGGTCATCGGTCTCAACGCCAAGCTGGAAACCTTTCGGACGGAAGCAGGCAACAAGCGGGAAGCCCTTCTGAAGCTGAGCGCCGAGGAACTGAATCTCGCCTTCGCCGCCTTCAAGGAATTCGAGGAACTCCGCGGCACCTTCCTGGTAAAGGAGATTACAGCCGAGGAGGTGCATATCGAAATCGCCTTCAAAATGCGGGGAGCACCCACCAAGCCAGAAGACTTTCGCTACCTCAACGGGACCATGATTACCAAGCCGCAGCTCACCGGCGGCGAGATTATCTTCGAGGTGACCCGCATCGAGGTTTCAGGAAAGACCGTTCCCGACGGATTTGTGGGGGTCTTCTCTCCCTACCGACCCGCCCAAATGTATCTTGAGGACGAGGCCCTTGGCCCCTGGATGAAGAGGCTCACCTCTCTCACTCTGGAGGACGGGTTCGCCACTCTCGCGATCATCCCGGCGGACACTCCGCCGGCGGCCGAGCCACCCGATATCGAACTCCCGCATATCCTCCGCGCCACGGTCCTCTTCGGGGCCATCCTGCTCGGGTTCACTGCGATTGTCATCATGGCAATCAAGCGGGGGCGGCGCTAGGGGAACCCCTGCGTCATCTCGTCGGGTCAAATCGACCCGGGTGGGACGTTTTGGGTCAGCATGGGGATTTCAAGAACCCCTGCAGAACATCCCTCAAAGCGCTTATAGTTAGATCCTTATGATCATCGCGGGACAGTTGGCGCAGACCCTGCGGGAGGAAGGCAGCAAACCAAACCAACTTCAAACCATGAAACTGACCAACCGAATCTACCATCCGGCCGCGCTCCTCACGGAGTTCGACAGGATTTTCAATGGATCCTTTCCCCGAAGATCGGACACTCATCCGTCCGACGTGGGAGTCTACGAGGCCGAAAACGCCTGGTTTCTCCGCATCGATCTTCCGGGCTGCGGTAGGGACAACATCTCCCTCGCCTTTGAAGAGGGCACATTGACCCTGACGGCCGAACAGACCAGCGACGTTACTGGCCTCCCTTTTCCACCCACGCGCAGTTTCCAACTGCCGGAGAACGTCGACGCCTCGAAGATTTCGGCCCGCCTCGAATCGGGCGTGCTCGAGATGACCTTGCCGAAACTCGAAAGCACTCCCCCGGGTCGTCTCAACATCGACGTCCAGTGACCGCTTCCCCGCACTCGTTCACAACCTCGCAACCTCTCTTTAGACAAAAGACATGATCACCAACGAAGAGCACCCCAGCTCCCGAACCGCTACACGAGCCAGTAATCTCGTCACCCAGCCCGCTTATCGTGTGCAAAAGAACGAGGAGGGCCTGACGATTCTCCTCGCTGTTCCCGGCGTGTCCCGGGACAAACTCGTGGTCTCCACCGAACAGGCTACCCTCACCATTACTGGTCAACGGCAACCCAATATCCCACCGGAAGGGAAATGTCACCGGAGCCCATCCCATCCGGCATCCTATCATCTCGTCCTCAGGCTCCCTGCCGACCTCGACCCCTCCACCACCCACGCACACCTGAAGGATGGATTACTTACCCTCAAAGTCAGACACCAAGAGTCCGCACGCCCCAGACGGATCGAGGTCAACTAGGGTCAATTCATTCCCCGCGACCTACCCTGGACCCGTCCCACCCGAGGGACGGGACGGTTCATTCTCCCGCGGAAGTGCCTGCCTCAGACCCCCCAGAGCGCGTTCAGCGCGCGCGCAGGCTCATGGCCGGCGGGTTTCGCTCGACACCAGTCCAATCTCACGCGATTTAAGGGGCCCCAAGAAGAACGATGCGTGAGGTAACCGATCAAATCCGAGGATTCCTGCAGTTTATTGCCCTGCAATTCATCGAACACCCCGACCAGGCCCAGCTGCGGGTTGCCGAGATTGACCCTCAGCACCTCTCCTTTCGGCTTATCCTCGATCACAGCGACGTCGCGATACTCATTGGTCGCGGCGGATTCACCGCCGGGGCGATCCGGAGCGTTCTCAATGCCGCCGCCGAGCGCAAGGGAATCAAGGTTACTCTCAGGATTCACTCCGTCGAGGAAGAGCAGCAGCGCCTCGCCGAACTTGAGGCACGCGAGATCATCGACGACAACCGGGATTGATTCCTTGACCGCCAGCAAGCGCTCCGGCCTCTTGACCTCATCAGGCGGGCTCCAAGGCGTGCAACGAGATCTTGTGCCTTTCGCAGAGCCGCTGGACTTCCTCCTTTCCGAGCAGCAGCGTCTTGCCGGCCTCGATCACGACGGCTGAGACACCTGCCTCATGGCAGGAGATGATCGTGTGCGGACCTACCACTGGAACATCAAAGCGGAGGTCCTGGTTGGGCTTGGAAACCTTTACCAGCTTGACGTGCTTCCCACGCCCCAGGTCGCCACCGCGTCGCACACACTTATTCGTGCCCTCGAAACCCTCTACCGCGAGAACGGTCCCCTCGCGAACTACCACCGACTGTCCGATATCGAGCCGGCTCACCTCCTTCGCAATTCGCATTCCAAAGACCGCATCCTCCAGCCCGCGCTCCTTCAATGCAGGCCCAAAGACCGGCCCGGCCCCGGGCAGGCATTCCTCGAGGTAGGTCGTCGACGCAAGGACCGTGATCCCTTCGCGTTCGAGTTCATCAGCGACTGCCCCGAAAAGGGACTCCGCATTGCGCTCCTTCAACTTGGCCAGCAACGTGATGACGCGCACATCCGGTCGCAAATCAAAGAGCCTGCCGGGAGAGATCTGACCCATCATCACGCACTCCTCCACGCCCTCGCGCTGGAAGAACCTGATCATCTTGACCAATTGCCCGACCCGGAACCATTCCAGCACCTCGATCTGGTCTGCGAGTTCCTTTTGGGTTTCTCCCCGGAAGGCCGCCGCCACGATCCGGGTTCCACGGACCTTCGCCGCCTTCACAAAGGTCTCCGGGAAAAGTCCCTTTCCCGCAATGAGCCCGATTATCCGCTCCTCCGGCACGGGGTGATTCAAACGACCCCTCCTCTCACTGCAACCCGAAAAGTAGCGGGCCCTGCTTGCATCGGCCAAAGCCTCTCCTATGCTCCTCCCGACTCCTCAAGATCATGAGCACTTTTCTCCCTTCTCAGTATCTGGCAAAAACAGGCGACTACATCATTTTTGGCATTGTCGGGGTGGGTAGCCTGCTCACCTTCATCATGGGCGTTGTCCTCCTGAAGTTCTTCACCACGTGGTTCAGGGCCCGCCTCGCAAACGCCCCGGTCAGCTGGGGCAGCCTGATCGGGATGTTTTTCCGGAAGGTCCCCTACGGGATGATCACGGATAGTCGCATTACCGCGGTCAAGGCCGGCCTGTCCTTCACCACCGACCAGCTTGAAGCCCACTATCTGGCCGGGGGGGAGGTCAGCTATGTGGTCCTCGCCTGTATTGCATCAGACAAGGCCGGCATCGACCTCAGCTTCGATCGGGCCTGCGCCATCGACCTTGCCACCAAGGATACCGGAAAAACCGTCCTCGAGGCGGTTCGAACCTCCATCAACCCGATGGTGATCGACTGCCCGAACCCCGCTGCAGGGGTGACCAAGATCACCGCCGTGGCCAAGGATGGAATCGCCGTCAATGTCCGCGGACGGGTCACCGTCCGGACAAACCTCGACCGGTTCGTGGGTGGAGCTACAGAAGAAACCATTGTCGCCCGGGTGGGTGAGGGCATCGTCACCTCGGTGGGCTCGGCCGCTTCCTACAAGGCGGTCCTCGAGAACCCTGACAACATCTCCAAGCTCGTTCTGGAGAAGGGCGTCGATGCCTCCACGGCCTTTGAGATCCTCTCCATCGACATCGCGGATGTCGATGTCGCTGACAACGTGGGTGCCCGCCTGCAGGCTGAACAGGCCGAGGCCGACAAGCAGGTCGCCCAGGCTAAGGCGGAAATGCGGCGAGCCGCAGCGGTCGCCTCCGAGCAGGAGATGGCCGCCCGGACTCAGGAGATGCGTGCCAAGGTGGTCGAGGCCGAGGCTCAGGTTCCCCTCGCCATGGCGGAAGCCTTCCGATCCGGTAATCTCGGCATCATGGACTACGTGAAATACCGCAATGTTCAGGCCGACACCCAGATGCGGGAATCCATCGCGACCGACGCTCCGGACAACGATCAGCCCATCCAGTAAGGGACTCGTCCCAATCTTGCCTTCCTCAACCTGGAATCCCACACCGTGGAGCTTCTCGAACAACCGCAGGCCATCATCCTGCTCGTCTTCATGGTCATTGCGGCCTTGAAGTACGTACTCGAGAACGTCAAGGGAAAGAACGCGAACGAGGAGCAGCAACAGTCCTTTACCGAGCTCTACGAGGAAACCCGGCAACAGGTCATCGAGCGTCAGCGGGGCGGGACGCCCCCGCAGCCTGGTTCCGGGGAACAGGCCCGGAAGGAGGCCCCCAAGCAATTGAGTATCCTCGACTTTTTCGGTCCTCCAGTGGGCTCCCGGTCCGAGGATCCCGGCACCGCGGCCCCTCCACCACCACCCTCGGGCCCGCCACCGGTGCCGAAGACGAATCCCGCCGCAGCACCTGAACGGGAGACTCTCACCGCCGCAGAGACGGCCGCCTTAAGACGAATTCAGGCCAGGGAAGCTGGTTCGGAACATTCCCGTCGCCCGCGTCGCGGTGGTGGACGCACTCCCATCCGCGAGATTCTCTCCACTCCATCCTCCGCCCGGGATGCGATCGTCCTCCGGGAGATCCTTGGCCCTCCCAAGGGTGGGCTTTGAACACCGCCACCCCCCCCGCTTGACATCACGAAATGTCGTCCCGAGACTCCCCGACCAGCCTGAGCCGGTGTGGCGGAATTGGTAGACGCGCGCGATTCAAAATCGCGTTCCCTCGGGAGTGTGGGTTCGAGTCCCACC
>Ga0163179_10000612_pt1 | contig 25534 bp, 12 predicted proteins | sample AtlANTMetagenome_FD_109643 | JGI IMG/M metagenome (GOLD analysis project Ga0163179, IMG submission 109643) | Marine eukaryotic phytoplankton communities from the Atlantic Ocean - Atlantic ANT 2 Metagenome | ecosystem: Environmental > Aquatic > Marine > Oceanic | place: North Atlantic Ocean...
ATGCTGAGTTTGAACTGTATCGCAGCAGCGTATAAGAAACAGTTCAGGCAAGACAGCGTTCTTATCTCACAAGTCCAAACCAACAACGCATTTATTTAAATGACATCATCAACAGCAATCCGTTATTGGACACCCAACGACCAGCGACAGTCCAGGCGTATCACGTTCAACACTTATCAGAAGGCGTTGGACATGCTGGCATTCTATCAAGGTGCTGGCATAAGGTGTGAAATCATTGCACCTGGATTCTAACAAATTGTTAAGGGTGATGGGCAACCGTCACCCAATCCTCTATAATAAGAGTATGAAAAACATTTTTCTTACTAACGCTGCCGCTAGGCGTGACCCTGTTGTTCAAGCAGCAATGGCAGCAATCCTTGAAAGATTTGAGAGGACTGGATCTTACGATCTCCCCAACCCCTACAACTGCCAACCGCACACAGTAGAGGTTTCACCAGTCAATTTCTTACAAGATGTCATGGACGACTTAGGCGATCCACGCTTCTAACAGTATATCACACCCTGTCCCAGATGACAGGGTTTTTTGTTGGATGCCGATATTGGGGGTGTGCCGAGTGGGACTCCTAACCATTTGAAAGTCTACAAAAGTATCACAACGAGATATAAATATTTCTGCGAAATTCAAAACTCAAAACCTTGATTTTGAAAAAAATTTTCCAGCAAAAAATTGCCCAAAAAACCTGAGTATGCTATAATGGAACAAACAAAGGATGAAATGGCACATCAGCAGCTTTTAGAGAATCCGAAGTATGCTGTACACGTGCATGATAGTCAAATCAAACGGATAACCGAATTACTTGAAGAACTTGCAAGTAGAATAGTAACACTTGAAGACAAACTAATAGATTTGGATTTAAATGTAAGATTCAATAAATCACCATCTCCCGATGATCCGCCCGAACCACCTTCAGGAACAGATTATGGAAGAACAAACTAATTTACAAGACATACTGAATAACTTTGAGGAATTCTGTGATAACTTTGAATACTCAGCAGCAAAACGATTTTCTGGAATAGATAATGAATCAAGACAACCAATTGACAATACAGAAGTGCAACGAGTTACTCCAACAGTTGTCCGAGAGGTTGACGATGGTGGAACAAAGGGTATTGAACTTAGAGTACCCCCAATTGATGTACAAGCCACCGAAATCCCAGAAGCATGAGAGTATAGCAGAAACACTAGATTATATTCATAACAGTATAGAGGAATTAAAGCAATGGCAGTCCCAGGACCAATAGCAACTGGTGCAAGTACAATAGCAACAGGACATTTATGTACAGTTACTACTACACTTGATCCATTAACATTATCTAAGACAGTACTTGCAGGTGCTGGTGGAAATTTAATTGCGATTGGTGCAGGTGTAGCAAAGATGACTGAGACATTGACTATTTTACATCCAGTTGGTGTGCCACCCCTGTGTACTGGTCTACATGCCATGCCAATCCTTACGGGTATACCAACTGTTTTGGTTAACAAGAAACCTGTGGCAGTTGTTGGCAGTCAAGTAGACGCTGGCACAGTCACGAGTGGAGTGGCAACCGTACTTATTGGTACTAAGGGAGTATAAAGACTTTCTTAAGTTATACAACAATTGATTATTATATATGACATCCCTGCATATATAGAATACACTTTATGAATTTTATTCATGGCAATTATGAATGGTGGGAATTATATTCCTGCGAAACCTAAGATAACTCGTCAAGGTTCTTCAAAGAATACGAAGCTTAGTGCGACAGCACGAAATGGGCGTAAGAAAAGATACCGAGGTCAAGGTAGATGACCCCCGACTCCGACCCGAACGCCGAAGACTCCGATATGATTACTGTATTTGGAACTGTAAAGTTCCGTCCAATTCAAAGATTTGGTAAAACTATACCAAATTATTTTATCTCCGAAGCGGGAGAACCTTGGAGTACTAAAACTAGTGCTGCTGGTAAACCATTAACTCCCTGCGGTAGAGGAACATATAGCAAAATAGGTAATAAACCTACAGATTCAAACCATCCAAATTGGTTGAAAGCAAAAAAAGCATATTCTGCTGGTGCAAAAGCGACAGCAGATGGTGCTCCAAGGAAAGCATACCCTCGTATTAACTGTCTTCTTCCTAAAGACTGGTCTGATGATAATTACGAATATCATTATAATAAGGGTGCTAATTCACGTCAGATGACACTAGACATCCATAAGGCAGTTATGGACACTTGGAGACCTATTGATGAGTATCCACCTGATCAGTTAAAGGAAACCTGGAATGACGTTCCAGAGGTCTGGAGACAGTGGGTTAGGGATACTGTTATCATAGATCATATAGATGGAGATACATGGAATTCTAATGTGGAAAATCTAAGATATTGCACACCAAGAGATAATAACCCTTGGATTAAAAAGCATAACGAAGAATCTCTAAATAACACTAGTGACGAGAATCATTGTGATGAAGACCGACAAGAGTGACGATTTCATTAAGTCTGGTAAAAGACTTATAACTGACCAAGATTCAGACAAACTGCTTAGTGGTTTGTCTGAAATCCCCAAACATAATGTAACTAAAATTAATGCTAGAATTTCAACACAGGACAGCAACACTATTTCCAACAATTCTGATTGAATTTAAATTAGAAAATTCAGATGATCTTAATAAATCTATAGTAGAGCATCTCTACGCAGAACGAGAAAAGAATCCAAATCCAGAAAATAACTATTCTGCGAATGGACCAAAAGCATGGCACTCTGAAAAGAATTTACATCTAATAGACGAACAGTGGTCAAGAGATTTATATAATCTTATAGTGAATACTGCTAGTACCTATGCTAATAGGGAAATCCCTGATGATTCCTATGTTGAGTGTTGGGGCATGATTTTACCCAATGGTTGCTATTCAAATTACCACACTCATCCAGGATGTAACATTAGTGGTACATATTGGGGACAAGTACCAAAAGAAATGAAAGGTTTGGAAGAAAAGGATGGAGAGGAAGTAGGGGGAAGGTTCTGTGTACCTGATCCTAGAAGCGGTGCTTCAGCAGGATTGGATGTTCTACCCACATTTGCTAAATTACCTGTACCTGGTCATGGTATGACATTCGGTAGTTGGTTACCTCATTGGGTTGAGAGTCACTATTTTGATGAAGATAGAATTGCATTGTCGTGGAATATTACATTAGGACATTCTATAGCTGATAATAACAAGCAAGAGAAAAGAAGAGAAAAACCAGGACAAGTTTGGAATGATAAGAAGAAGATAATTACTCCTCCACCAAAAGTTACGCAGAAAATTATTCTATAATCGCTAAATAACTACTGACTTCGTATATTGTCGGTAGATGACGACCAAGTTGTCCTTTAAGGACATTAATATCACATTTAAGAAGCATCCTGTTACTAATGACTTAGTTGTTAGTAGGGATGCTTCTGCTATTAAGCAAGCATTAACTAATTTATTGCTTACTAATAAAGGAGAGCGTCTATTCAACCCAAGATACGGATCAAGCATAAGAAGCTATCTATTTGAACCACTAGATTATGGTACTGCAGCTCAAATACAGGCAAATATTGTTTATACTATAAACAAATTTGAACCAAGAGTAGATTTAGAGAGTGTTGTTGTAAATCCAAACTATGATAACAATGGTTTTGAATTTGAAATGGTTTATACTATAGATGGTATTGATGCTCCACCTACTGCGGTAGACTTCTTCCTAGAACGAACGAGATAATGCCATACACTCAATTAAACAATTTAGATTTCGTTGATATCAAAACAACTCTCAAAGAATACATGAGAGCACAAACTGATTTCACTGATTATGATTTTGAAGGATCAGCAATAAGTCAAATCCTTGATGTATTGGCGTATAACACGTATTACACTGCCTTCAATACAAACATGGTGGTCAATGAGTTATTCCTTGACTCAGCGACTCTCAGAGACAATGTAGTGTCTTTGGCAAAACAGTTAGGATATAGTCCTAAGTCTGTTACTGCACCTAGTGCTACTATAGATTTAAATTTAACCTTTACTCAATCTGCACCATCAACTGTTGTATATAAAGCTGGTAGTGGATTTGTAACGAATTACGATGATACCTTATATCGTTTCGTTTTGAATGAAGATTATGAAGTAAGTGTTGATAATAATGTTGCTTCGTTTACTGACATGAAGGTATACGAAGGTTCTTTGATGAAAATGACTACATTGGTAAATCTTTCAACGAAGCAAAGGTTTATTATTGAGAATTCTTCGGTTGATACTAATACTATAAAAGTAAAGGTATATCCTTCTGGAAGTTCTGTTAATTTTGATACCTATAAATTGGCAAATAATATATTAGATATTGGATCAGAAGATAAAGTATTTTTTATTAATGAACAAGAAGATGAAAATTACGAGATCTTCTTTGGTGACGGTGTTTTGGGAAGAAAGTTAGAAGATGCTGAAGTAGTTGAGATAACTTATATCATAACAAATGGTGTTGCTACTAATGGTGCAAGTAAATTTAAGTTTAATGGTATATTAAATGATGAAAATGGTAATGTAATACAACAACCATTTGCTAATTCTAGTTTAACTACGAAGTCTATTGCTTCTGGTGGAGCAGATATTGAAGGTATTGATAAGATTAAATATAATGCTCCTAAGTATTACGGATCACAAAACAGAGCAGTTACAGCAAACGATTACAAGGCAATCGTTAGGAACATATATCCAGCAGTTAGTGATATTATTGTATTTGGTGGTGAAGAACAAGAACCACCTTCTTATGGTAAGGTATTCATTTCTATAAAACCATCTGAAGCATCTAGTTTGTCTTCTTATACAAAGAATGAATTAGTTAAAGAGTTGAAACAATATACTGTTGCTTCAATCAAACCAGAATTTGTTGATCCTTCAATTCTTTATATTGAGTTAGATAGTAAAATATTTTATAATGGGAATCAAACAAAATTAATAGAACAGGAAATTTCTGCTAAGGTTGCAACTGGTGTAACTGAATATCTTAAAACATCTGATACAGAAAAGTTTAACGGAAAGTTTAGATATAGTAAATTTATTAGTGTTATTGATAATTGTAATACTTCTATCAATTCTAATGATACTAATATCATTATGAGAAAGGATTTTATAGCACAGATAAATGCATCTTCATACTATGAAGTATGTTTCCAAAATAAATTCCTTAAAGATTGTGATACTTCGGTTGTTTCATCTACTGGAATGACTGTATTTGAATATCCAGAATATACATCTTATCTAGAGGATAGAGATGGTAAAATAGTCCTATATAGACTAGATTCCTTAACTGGTGAAAAGATATTATTAAACGATTCTGTGGGAACCGTTGATTATGAAAAAGGCGAAGTTCAATTGTACGACTTTACTATTTTAAAAGGTACTTATTCTGATAATCGTATTGAATTACGAGTCAAACCTGCCAATAAAGATATTGAAGTTAAACGTGAGGCATATCTAGACGTAGATGTGTCAAAGAGTAAATTTATTGCGTATAAAGAGTGATAAAGACTGCAAATAAGATCTCATTTTTAATTGAGTCTCAATTACCAGATTTCATAAACGAAGAGTATGAACTTTTTAGTAAGTTCATACAAAAGTATTATGAGCAATTAGAGATTCAAGGACAACCTTTGGATATTATTAGTAATATTCAAAATTATCGTGATATTGATTTTTATGAAAATGATATATTAAAGCAGTCAACTACACTGGTTGGAGTACTTAGTGATGCAGACCCTGTTATAACAGTAGATGATGCTACTTCATTCCCAGAGAACGGTGGGTATATTAAAATAGATGATGAGATATGTTTCTATGCTAGTAGAACAGAAACACAGTTTTTAGATGTAAGTCGTGGTGTAAGTGGTAATACGACTTTAGGAGATTTATATACTAAGAGTAATTTTGTAACAACACAATCTTCTACTCATTTAAATGGTAGTACTGTACAAAATATTAGTAATTTATTTTTATATGCTCTTGTAAAGAGTTTTGAAAAGCAATATCTTGCAGATTTTCCAGAAGCATATTTAAAAGAAGAAGTTGATAAAAGAACATTAATAAAGAATATAACTAATTTTTATCAGTCAAAGGGTACTGATAATTCAATTAAATTCTTATTTAAATGTTTAATTAAAGATGATCCCAATCCATCTATCTTATATCCTAGAGATTTTACAGTTAAATCTTCTGATTCTAACTGGATTAATAACTATTCTTTAAAAGTAAAAATTGTAAGTGGTAATCCTATTGATTTAATAGGTAATAGAATTGTTCAAACTACTGGTACATATGCTTCTGCTGTAGTTGATAATGTTAGATATACTGGAAAATATGATGGTGATGAATTATATGAAATAATTCTTGCAGAAGAATCTGTAAATGGATATTTTAGTATTTCAAATAAAACAAGGTTGACAAAGGATGTTACATCTTTAGATACTATTGGTAGTAGAGTTAATGTATTTTCTACTCTTGGTTGGGATAAGGAAGGACAATTTTTTATAGGTGGAGAAACATTTTCATATAAAGAGAAGAATGTAAATCAATTTGTTATATCGGATAGAACTGCTAATGGTGTTTATCCTATAGGTTCTACAGTAACTTATGGACATACTGTATCTGGTTCTAATGTAACTGTATTGGTTTATGGTATTCTTTATGGTGTTGAAAATAATGAGAGTGTTCCTTACTCAAATGCTGGTGATACGATTGATATTTCAGAACCAGGGTTTACTACTGATGATATAAGAATTTTTGATGATCAAAATAATATTAGGTGGGAATTGTATGGCATTTCACCTGCTGTTCCTGGATTAAATTCTAATGTCTCGGCAATATTTGAAGATGTTGATTCTTATTATATTGCATCTTCTGGTTGGCCTTCTCATGTTATAGGAACAGGTATATCAACTGATGGAACTGATCAAAAGAATTTAAAGATTATTAGGAAGAGACCTATTTCTACAACTGAGTCTTATGAGACTAAGTATAGAGATATTGGTATTGCTACTAATGGTATTCCATTTTTAAGTTATAAGGATGAAGATGTTGTTTATAGTGGTCCTATTGAAAGCATCTCTATAATTAATAGGGGTACTGGGTATAACAATTCTCCTTTTGTATTGGTAAATAATACTCCAAATATAGCACGTTCAAAACTTGCTGGTCAGGTTGTTGAATCAGTAATTGTTGATGTTCCTGGTGAGTACGATACTATACCAACAGTAGATATTGTATCTGGTAGAAATGCTAAAGCAAGTGCTGTTGTTACTAATGGAGAAATAACAAGTCTTATTATTGATGATCCTGGTGAGTACTATTCACACCCACCACAAATTAGAATAGCAGATAAAGTAGGTAAGGGTAGATATGCAAATTATGTTGCAGAGGTCTCAACTTCTGGACAGATTACTGGATTTACGAAAATAACTGGTGGAAATCTTTATACACACGGCAATGTTGTTGTTGATATAATTCCAGATGGATCTGGTGCTACTGGAACTGCATCTATAAAAGAATGGAGAAAAGATAGGTATTATAAGCATAATATTACAAATTCAAATCTAGACTTTGATAATGGATATAAGTTTTATAATATTATTCCTTCCAAGGGACATGGATATGCTTATTATGCTTCTCCTTCTACGTTAAGAGCAAATGATAATGGAGGATCTCATTCATCTATTCTCGGATTTGCATACGATGGAAATCCTATCTATGGTGCTTATGGGTATTATGAACCATTAGATTCAACTAGTGCTATTTCCCAGATGTCATCTAGTTACTCTTTGAATACAGCAAGAGTAGGTGGACCAGCAGAGGATTCTTCAAATCCATTAGGTTCTTTTATTAATGATTATACTTATATTCCTGGATACGGAACATTAGATGAAAATAATGGACGTTTTTGTGTTACACCAGAATTTCCTGATGGTACTTATGCATATTTTGTTACTGTTAATAGTTCTAATGAACCAGTATTTCCATATATCATCGGAAAGAATTATTATTCTATACCAGTAGATTCTAATTATAATTCAGAGATATCTCAAGATGATATACCAAATACAGCTTTAAGATTGAGAACAGGTGGTATTGATAAGAATGGAGATTTAACTACTGCTCAAATTGCTGAAGTAACTAGAGGAACTGTATCATCTGCTACAATTGTTAGTAGTGGAAATAATTTTTCTGTTGGTAACGAATTAGTTATTGATAACAGTGATACTGGTGGATCTGGTGCTGTTGGTGAGGTTTCTTCTGTTAAGGGGAGTAGTGTTGTATCATTAGATTCCCAGTCCTCTAAGGTTCTTTATTTTGATCTTAGTAATATTGGATACCTTTTTGCTGGAGACACCATTACACAAGCAAATACTGGTGCTACAGGAACTTTAATTGGTGATGTTATATCTGCTAAGACGTTTGTTTTAAAGAATGTAACAGGAACATTTAATAGTACAGATGTACTATCTTCAAATACAGAAGTTATTTCTTTAATATTAGATAAGAGTTCTTCTTATACTAAAGGATCTATATTAGTATTAGAAGATGGTATAGCTGTTGAACCTGTTGCTAAAGGAGAAGTTTTAGAATCAACAACAAATCAAAATAGTGTAAAAGTAAAAGTTACAAAAACAGGTTTCGTTCCTTCAACTACTTTATTCTTATCAAGTGAAAATTTAAATGATACTACTGGATCTAAGATTTTCTCTATTACACCATTAAGTTCAAATCTTTCAATATTTGAAATAACTGATAATGTAGCTTTAATTACTACTTCAGTACCACATAATGTTAATGTTGGAGCAGATATTGACGTTGATATAAATCCAGATGATAATACAACAACAACTAATTATTTTGTAAGAAGTAGAATATATCAAGAAGTAACCCTTAAAAACCTAGTCATATCAAGGGTTCTCAGCGATACAGGAATTGGACGAATTGAGATTCTGAACAGTGGTGCAAATTATACAAATGATGTTTATGATGATATCGCATTATCTGGTGGAACAGGTAATGGTGCTAAAGCAAAAATCACAGTTGAGAACAATCTTGTAACAAAAGTAGAGATAACTGAAAAAGGTACTGGTTATAATAAATTTGATCTTCTTACTGTAGGAGATACAGCTTTAGGTAAGACTGACACAAGTGAACCAAGGATAGCAGTCCGTGTTGATCATGTTGGTTTCTCATCTGAAAATTCCAAATTACATCTTGATAGTTCTTTAGATATAAAAATTAATGATCATCTTATAATAGGTGATGAAATTGTCAAGGTAGAAGGTATTGTAGACAATACTGTTATAGTTCAAAGAGGATCTAATAAGGTAGATCATTTTGACGGTGCTGTTGTTGCAGTACATGATCCAGGATATAATCTTTCTAATGGATACAGAATCAATAGTACTGGGGTTGTTACCGAAGATTCTAATAATGCAATTGTGTTATCATATGATTCAGTAACACAAAAAGTAGTATTTGTTTATGATTATAATCAATCATTGACTAGTATTGATTCTTTATCATTAACATCAGTATTTTTTGATGAGAGTTCTCCAAAATCTAGACTGGTAGAGATTGAAAGTTATTCATCTCCACAGATATATTTTGAGTTTTCCACAGATGGATCTACATTTACTAGAAACCCTATAATTAATATTAAGAAATATTACAAATATAACTTTGATGTTACTCATTCATCAATGACTGGTAAGAAGTTTAATATCTCTCCTAGTATTAATTTTAATATAGTTACTCCTGAATTGTTAAAGGTTCCACCTTTAATTGATCTTAAATTAGGATTTGGAGCAAGAACAGATTCCAATACTTATGCAAATAAGGAAGAAGTATATTATTCAAAATACTATTATTTTGATGAAAATAGTATAGTTTCTAGTGAAGGATCTTATTTTAATGTAGTTGAAGATCCATTACAAGGATCTAAGAAATCTTTATATACAACATCTATAGATATAGTATATTCAACTGGTATAAAAGCATCTCATGATGGTAGTGGATCTATTTCATATAATACCAAATCACCATTTGCTATTGGTGAAATAGCATCTGTTAATATAGTTAATATTGGTATTGATTATAGTAAGATACCAGTAGTAACAGGAATTTATGATAATGATGGTTTTGTTGATAAAACTGTAGAGTGTTATTTAAATAGTAATGATATTGGTGTTCCAACTAGTATCAAGATCTTTAATAATGGTGGATTATATCATAATGATTTTTCATTACAATCTACCTTTAGATCTAACTATGTTCTTATATTATCTGGATTTAATAAAGATGCTTTTGGTGTTGGTGAAACAGTAATACAGAAATCTGGATCAGTTGAAACTGCAAGGGCAAAAGTTACTTCTTGGAGAGAAGGATCTAATATATTACTTATTGATAATGTTACAGGTGTTTTCAAAAAAGGATTACCTATTATTGGACTTGCCAATAGAAATATTGCCACATTAGATGATATTAAGTTTACTAGTTTTAAACCTAATATTAAAACTTATTTTGATAACTTAGGTTATTATGGCTCTGATTATGGTAAGATTAGTGATTCCAATCAGAAGATTCATGATTCATACTATTATCAAGATTATTCTTATTTGATTAAATCAAAGACTCCTGTTGATAATTGGAGATCTTTAATTAAAGAAACTACTCATCCAGCTGGATTCCAATTATTTGGTGAAGTATTAATTGAATCATCTGGTCAAAATAGAATGCCAGGAAACACTAGTGTTAGTAGAGTTAGTGTTATACAAGCATGGAATCCAGAAAAGAATAAGATTACAGTACAGAGTACTAAGAAACAGATTACTCAAAATATTGTACTGATGAAGAACCTTAATGTTGAGAAGGGTGTTGGTTCTGCATCTCTTGATACAGCAAGTCTTTCTGAGATTAGTGCTGGTAATTTATTCTTAGATTCTCCTTTTAATGGATCTCTTACAAATAAAGGTAATTTAGAAGGTAGAACAACATTCACATTAAAAGATATTAACGGTCATGTAGTAAAGCCATACAATGAACAGTCATTGATTATTACTTTAGATGGTATATTACAAGAACCTGGTGTTTCTTATACTATTTCTGGAGATCAAATTACTTTTGCTCAACCTCCATTAGGACCATCTGTTAAGAATGAGCAAGATATTCCTGGTGTTACATTCTATGGTAAATTATTTGAGTTTAAGAAAGATAGTTTAAATCAGAGATATCTTAAGAAAATTAGAAATATCTTCCAAAGAACTGGAACTTGGATAGATGCTGCTAACCAGCTTGAGATGAATAGAAGATTTATTCAAGAAGAAACACTTGGATATATTAAGAATAAGTATCCAGTATTGTCATGGGGATCTTTAGAATCTAAGTGTATACGAGATATAGGATTGTTTATTGATGCTATAGCACATGATTTGAGATTTGGAGGAAATGAAAAGACTATTATTGCTGCCGAATCTTATTTTACTAATGATACTCTTACATCTTTAATAGGTGATGCAGTTTTAGTTGATCCTAGTAAACCTAATGGAGATAAGATTTCTGAGTTGGAGGCAACTATAGAAGCATTCAGTTACATGAATCGTCTTGCTAAGTTAGCAATGAGGAACTGGGATTATATTGATCGTCAGGTTTCTTGGACTCCTGGTACTAACCAAGTTACTATTAGTGACACAAATAATATTGCTTTGGGTATGAGAGTTAGTGCTGGTAGGGCATTTCCTAAAGAAGCAAGAGTTATTCAAATTGTTGATGATAGAAATATCAGAATTGGAAGAAAATTATCTGATACAGAAGTAGAAAATATAAATTCTCTTCCTCTTGCAGAGACATCAGTAAATATCATTTCTGATAATACTACTCTTGATGATAATACAAATACAGTTAGTTCTATAACTCAGGTTGGGGAAGGTTTCTATCTTCGTATTGGATCATCAATTTATTATGCTTTAACACCAGCTGATTCTGCTCTTCCTTCAGATAATGCTCAAATGATATTCTCATTTAGTCCTCTTAATGATGGTACTTATTATGATGCTTCGTTGTTAATTGAAAGGAACAAGTCTGATATTATTGCTTCTGCTATTGCTGCTGTTGATGCTAAGTATCCATCACATGCTGTTACAGGATATACTGCTAAATGTGAAAGAGATTTGGGATATCTAATTGATGCTGTTAATTACTCATTAAGATATGGTGGAAATGAGAAGATAATTCACTTTGCAAGAAGTTTCTTTGTTGGAAATGATATGACTCACTTGTATGGTGAGTTACCAGAAGCTTTATATGCTTTCCATCAAGCAAGAGATTTGATGATAAAGGCAATGAGAAATCAAGGTGCTGTTACTGATAGTTCAATTCGTATTGATAATCAAGTACCTTTATGTGCTCAAATTGAAAGTGCAATAGCAACGTATGTTTCTAGTGCTGAAGTTATACTTGAGAGAGGAGTTAATGCTGTTGAATTAATAAGACAGAATAATAATGACAGTGGATATTGGTCAAATACACAGTCTTATACGAATATTAATATACTACCAGATCCACAATTAGTTAATGGTGTACTGAAAGAATGTGAAGATGTTTCTTCTGCATTAGATTCTTTATATGAGAATGTTAGGCAAACATTAAATACAGGAGTTGGAACTTCATCTATATCCAAACCAGATTACATCAATAACGAAAATAATATATTTGAATTATATTATACTGATGGAACTGCTGTTGATACTGAAGTCAATGAAGATCTATTTGTAGCATTAAGTGGAGTTTTACAACATACAACCTCTTATTATATTGATAGAACTACCGTACCAAATAAGATTGTTTTTGATGCCCCACCTATTTGGGGTCAGAATGAAAATACAAAAACAGTTTATGAACCATTAGCTGTTGAAAAATTCTTTGCTCATGGAGTAGGTGCTTATCTTAGATGTACTATTAATACTAATGACACTAAGGGATCTAACGGTCCATTTTTAATCCTTGATTCTAAAGATCAATCTAAGATAATTAGTGCTCCAGAATTTGCGTTAGTCTTTATTGATGGTGTATTACAAAGAGAAAAAAATTCTTATATTATAAATGGACCTACTATTACTTTTAATAGAAACATTTATAGAGGTAATAATGTTGAAATGATTGTTCTCTATGGAAGAGATTTAGATTCTTCTATTAGTCTTTATGATTTTGAGTCTAATGAGTATTATAATGAGATTCTGTTAACTTGTGATGCTGGATCTGCTAATGATTTTGCTGCTTGGAAGAAGTGGTTTGGTTTATCACATGATGATCATCAAGTAGCATATCAAAAGATAAATGGAAAGAAAGTTTTCATAGGTAATGTAAAGACATACACTACAACCAATCAAAAATTAATTATTAATCTATCTGGTAATAATCCTGCAATGGATGGATCATCAGTATTTTTCTCTGGTACAGATAATTTCTTTGGTGCTGAAGATTTCAATGATGAGTATGAATTAACAGGAACAACTAATACAATTTCTGTAGTAAGAAATAGTTATAACGATTATAGAATGCAGAGAAACTCTGCTAGATGGTTGTATGGATCTAAGAAAGCAGATAACTCTTTCTATGAAAAACATAGAGGTAGTGCTAATTTAATTGCTGGAGATTCTATTAGAATACATGGTGAAGATGATTATAGAACTATAAAAGAACTTCCTCAGTATGTAAGTCCCAAAACTTATAATGCTGGTGAGGAAGTATCAAATAATTTCTTTGGATCTTGTTTTACTACAGATTATATTGGTAACAGAAGAGGAGAAGGTCTTTCAGTCACCTGTCAAGTGACTAATGGTGAAGTATCTTCTATTACTTGGAATAAGACTACTTATAATGCACAGAATCAAGTTGAAAAACGTAGTGATGCCAAGGGTTACGATACTACACCAATATTACATTTCATTCCTATAGATCAGAAAGGAGGTGGAGCAAGAGCAGAGGTTATTGTAACTGATGGTGAGATAGTTGATATAGTATTAACAAATTCTGGTTCTGGTTATACTACTGCTCCAGCAGTTGTTACTGCGAGACAATATGATATTATTAAACAACGTGGAAGAAAGATTGATAGTCTAATTAATATCAAGGTAGAAACTGAATTACTATACAATACGTTCCCAGGAACGATTATTCCTGTTGATATTACTCCTATTAGAGGAACTGATCCTGTTTCTCCAATTCCACTTGATCCAAACCTTCCTGGTGATAAAGATCCAGATGGATATGTACGTTCTTCATTAGCTTCTTCTAATCATATTCAAATTACTGAATTTATCAATAGAAGATTGGATGTACCTTCTCCTGATGGAAAAACACTTGAAGTTAATAGGTATTTCCCAACAGTAGTTGATTCTGTAAGACTTCCAGATATATCACATACATCACAAGGAACAAGTATTTTAGAACTTGGTGCTTATGATGCACGTATGTTTAAACCTTTTGTTTGGATAACCACGAAGGGTATTATAACAGTACCACCTGGTCCTGGACCTGGTCCTGGACCTGGTTTTCCTCCTGGGTATCCAGGAAATCCTGATGAAAAAGTTTATACATATCAATTAGGATTCGTTGATCATCGTGGATTTGTAAAACCACCTCGTTTAGAGAACATGACAATGAGACCTTCATTCTTCCAGTGGGAGGGTGCTAAATTCATGAGTACAGGAGATATTTTATCTCCAGCAGGTCATTCCGTATCTGAATATACTATTGAAGAATTTGATAGATATGGTTTTAATCTATTACAATTTTCCGCAAACGCTTACTCTGGTTGGGCAGATGATGGATATTCGTTTAATATAGGTTATCCAACTATTAATAACTACTTAAGTCAAGTGGAAGTTGATAATCTACCATCTGAATTTCAGGGTGGATTCGTTAGAAATGGTGGTGTAATCTATGCTAGTACTAGGTTATTCCCTTCTTCTGGAGTTATTTCCATTGGAAAAGAAAAAATATATTATAGTAATAAATTAAGTGATCGTTTCTTAGGATGCCAAAGAGGATTTGCTGGTTCCATTATAGAAGAGCATCCTGTAGGATCTTATCTAAGAAACGCCTAATTAAATCATATAAATAAACCAGATTCGTTTTAAACACAAGAGCTCAGTGCTATGGCAGCTATTATTTCAGAAAAATTTAGAATCTTCAATGCGAAGCAATTCTTAGAATCACTTGGTGAAGCGGAAGCAACCAATATGTATTTCTTCGTTGGAAGATCCTCAAAGTGGGATGTTTACATAGAACTACACAACATCAGTGGTACTTTCCAAGTAGGAGAATCCGTCAGTGGCGGTGGATGGACTGCAACAGTAGCGGAAGTACACGCTAATAGTTTACTCTGTTCTAATGTCCTTCCTACTGCTACTACAACTCCTTCTTGGGGAACTACTATTACTGGTGGTACTTCAAGTGCAACTGGAGTCTCTAGTATATACAGATATGCTACGGAAGAAATTCCACCACTGCCTTTAGATAATCAAAGTGAGAAGCAATCAGTTTATAATGAATTAATTGCTGCCAAACGAATCAATTCTGATGCTGCTCGTCTTGTTATTCCTCGTTACAACTGGAATACTCAAGTAAATCCTAAGTTTGACATGTATAGACCTAACTATTCAGCAACTCCTGCTGGTGGTGGATCTATCGGTATGCAAACTGCTCTTGGAAATAATGGATTAACAAGTGCTAAATTCTATGTTATGAACAACACATACGAAGTCTTTAAGTGTTTGTATAATGGTGAATCACCTGCTAATCCAACTGGTGTTAATGTTGTAGACGAACCAAAGAGTAATCCTACTGCTGGTCAAGGTACATTTGCAAACGGAGTATTCATCTCAGAAAATGGTAATTATATTTGGAAGCATTTATTTACTTTACCTACAGGTGATGTACTTGCTTTCTTATCAACAGACTTCTTACCAATTGCTGCTTCAGGTGAAACATCAAGAGTTGCTGTTGAAGGTTTAGCAGTTGACGGTGCAATTCATGTAGCAGTAGTTAAAGATGCTGGTGCTGGTCTTCCTACATCAAATACTTATTATTCAAAGATTATTGGTGATGGTACAGGTGGAATAGTTAAGTTCACTACAGATGGATCTGGTTCTATAACTGACTCTTCAATTGAAGCAGCAGGTAGTGGATATACTTATGGTAATGTATTGTTGGAGCAAGGTAATGTATTTACTGATGCAGCTGCAACTGCTGCTGTAGGTACTGTTAATGCTTCTTCAACTGGTTCCATAGAAGCAATTATATCTCCTGAAGGAGGTCAAGGTTCTAATGCGGATGCAGAACTCTTTGGTAAGAGAGTGATGACAAATGTTAGATTGACTTATGATGAAGGACAAGGTGATTTCCCTGTAGATAATGATTTCCGTAGAATCGGTATTATTCAAGATCCAACTACTTGGGGAACAACTGCTAAGGCAACTAGTTTAACAGTACGTGGAACACATGTTGTCAAGATTAATAACCACACAGCAGATTATGTTGTTGATGAAGTTATCTCACAGGCTAATGCAGGTGGTACGTCTAAAGGTACTGTTGTATCTTGGGATTCTACTGATGGCATTCTAAAATATTATCAGTCTCCAGATGTTCATACTAGTGGTGGTAAAGTACATGCATTTGCAGCAGATGCTACTGTTGCTATAGTTGGTGCTACTTCAACTGCTTCTGGAACCGTTGATACAGCAACGGGTACTGTAGGAACACCCGTTGTTGTTACTGATATTTCATTTGTAGAAGGTCTTTCAAATCCTGAAATTGAACCTAACTCTGGAGATATAGTATACATAGAGAATAGAAGACAGATTACACGTGCTCCTGACCAGATTGAGGACATTAAGCTTGTAATTGAATTCTGATTCTTATCCCCAAAAACTAGAGATAAAGTGAGATGCCTCAGAAGACGAACCTAAATGTAGCTCCATACTACGATGATTTTTCACAGGATAAGAACTTCTACAAGGTGCTCTTTCGCCCTGGATATTCAATCCAAGCGAGGGAGTTAACCCAGTTACAGTCTATCCTACAAAATCAGATAGAGAGTTTTGGTAAATATTCTTTTAAACAAGGTGAACTGGTAATACCAGGAGAAGTTGGATTTAACAACAAACTCAATTTTGTTAAACTATCATCCGTATCTGAGATACCTATAAATCAGGATGGAAAGATAGTTTATAAAAAGTATGATATAACACAATTAAAAGGTCAAACTCTTAAAGGATTAACTTCTGGTGTTACTGGTATTGTAGTTGAATCTGATGTAGCTACAGAAACTACTTCAGATATTATATTTGTAAATTATACAAATAGTGGTGATGCAGGTAATGAGGATACATTCCGTCAAGGTGAGACCTTAGAGGTCGTAGATGGCGTTAATACACCACTCCTAGTGGTTGGAACCGATGGTAGTGTACTTCCTACTTCTATTTCTATTACTAATCCTGATACACGAGAAACAACCTCGTTAGAGAGTCCTGCAATGGGATTATCTTCTGCTGTTAAAGTAGAAGAAGGTATTTATTTTGTAAATGGGCATTTTGTTAGAACAGCAGAACAGTTATTAATAGTTGATAAGTATTATAATTCTCCTTCTGCTAAGGTAGGGTTTAAGATTTTAGAAAGTGTTGTAACTTCTGAAGAAGACGCATCATTGTATGATAATGCAATAGGATCTAGTAATTATAGTTCTCCAGGAGCAAATAGATTAAAAATAGATCTTCAATTAGTTAAGTATTCGTTGAATGAAATTACTGATAAAAATTTCATTCAATTATTATCAATCAAAAGAGGTTCTGTACAAAGTCAAGTAGTACAAACGGACTACAATCTGTTAGAGAATACTCTTGCTAGAAGGACTTATGATGAGTCTGGTGATTATGTTGTTGATAATTTTTCTTTAGATGTAAGAGAATACTACCAACAAGATGGAAACCTTGGGGTATATTCTCTTGATGATATTGGAACAGTAAACGGATTATCACCCAATGATGCTAAGAATAAATTAGTAGCAAGTGTTGGACCTGGTAAAGCTTACGTTAAAGGTTTTGAGATTGTTAATACAGAAACAAAATACCTTCCTATTGATAAAGCAAGAGAAACACTTGGTAGGGATGATATACGTTTAAAAACAACAGGTCTTCCAACATATAAGATTACAAATACTTGGGGTAGTGTTCCTTTAAACTCTGAAGGTGCTGATCTTATTGCTTATCCAAATGTATTTTTAACATCAACTTTTAGTGATGGAAGTATTGGATTAAATGGAAATGAATTAGATACAGATAACAAACAAACTATATCTCGTAGAGGACAACTGTTTGATATAAACACAGGAGTTAAAACAATATATGTTAATATTGACCCTTCAACAGATTTAAATAATTTAGATATAACAAGTTCAACTCCAGTAGTTACAGATAATTTTAATAAAAGATTAAATTATATTTCATTAACTGGATTGTGGATTACAAAATCAAGATCTACAGCAACTGCTAGTGCTATAGCAGCAAAGGTTGATGTTATTGGATATTCTGAAGTTAGCTTAATGGATGCTAATTCTTCTACCAGTGTTACTTATCTTGAATTAACTGTTACTGGTGAGAAGGATATTCTTGATGAATATCTTTTAGAATATGATACAGGATCAGCTGATCAATTTAGACAACTCTTTAGAACTAAAGCAAATGCTGAAGCAGTATCTGCAACACCTTTTGGTAGGATAATTGATTATAATGAAACTATTACTCCAGTAATAGGAACAGTAAAACCAAGTAATTTTACATTCATTGAAAAAGGAGATGGTTTTAATCCAGATACTGATGTAGTTATTTCAAAAGGAAGAACTTCTGAAGGAAATCCATCTTACAATACTACGTTTGGATTTTCTTATTTTGATCCTCAATTCTTCACTAAAATTATTCTTGATGAGCCAATAACAGTAGTAGATAGTTTTACTCCTGGACAATATGTTTATGGTCTTGAGAGTGGTGCTTATGGTGTTGTAGAAGGATCTTCCAGTACCAAGTATACATCTCACAAGACCTTAATGGTCAAGACTCTATTTGGAACATTCAAATCGGGTGAAACTCTTAAAGATGAATCAAATAATACTTTAAGAATTGCAACAGATAATACCATTTCTCATTTTATTGTTCCTAAGAGAGGACAAGATTATGTAACAGGAACTACTCTTAGAATTAATGGTGTTGAATACGATGGATCTAAGATTGAACTACTTCTTAGTAGTGGTGGTGGTATAATCAATGCTAATATAAAAAATAGAGCTGGTGTTTCTATTCAGTATGCACAACCACCAGTTGTGACTGTAGAACAAGCAGCTTCTGGAGGAACTCCTGCTGCTGCTGTTGTGGTTCCAGTTTTGATTAGGAATGCAGTAACAACTTACACACCACAAAATGTTAAGTCATTATATTCTGAATTTGGTGCTGGTGGTGCTAATACTCATGTATTCACTACTGATGTTGATTTAAATAAGCAGAAGTATGCAGAGATAATATCTGTTACTGACTTCACTTTTAGTGGAGAACAAGGTAGAAAATACATTGAGTGTAATGGATTTGGTGGAGATTCAACAACATTCGTTCAACAAGGTGATTTAATACAGTTTACTGATTCTGCAAACAATGTAGTACGTTCTATAGTACAAAGAGGAACAAAATCTGATGGTGTATTAAAGTCTAGAATTTATTTGGATGCATCTCTTGCTTCTCCTGTTGTTAATGCTAGTGTTGTAAGAGTACGCCCATCAATTGATAATTTCAATCAGGGGTCTCTTTTATATAAGACAGGAACCAATCAAGTAAGTTCAATTGTAGCTGATAATGAAGATTCTAAGATTAAGTATTATCTTAGAAGAGATTTTATTGCACAAGGTGTTGGTGGTTCTGGTAAAATTACATTCTCTGCTCCTTTACCATTTGGTACTCAAAGATTTGTTTCATTTAGTGAAAGTAATTTCCTAGTTACTATTCTTGATCCAGGTGATGCTCCTGATGTTTCTAAAGGTGACATTGTATATGTTACTTCAGAACAAGTTGTTATTGAGTCATCAACTGATTCTGCAACTGGATTAACTGCTGGTAGTGTAAGATTGGATCTTCCTTCCACTTACTTTGGCGGAACTGGTTCTTATACAGATTATCCTAAACTTAAACTTACTGCTACATTGGAAGTAAGTAAAGCAAAACCAAGACTTAAAACAGCAATTATTGATAAGAGAATTATTATTGATTCTATTGGTGATACTATTATTCCTTTTCGTGGAAGGGATTACGATACTGATGCAATTGAAACATATAGTTATGCTGATGCATATAAACTTAAGTATGTTTATGAAGGATCTATAACAGAAGCTCCTGTTGCAGATAAGAATGGCAATCTTATTACTGGTACTGATGTTACATCTAGATACACATTTGATGATGGACAGAGAGATACAATCTATGATGTTTCAAGAATTATATTAAAACCTGGATATGATGTACCATCTGGTAAGTTATTGATTGCTTTTGATTATTTTGATCATACTTCTGGTGATTTCTGTACAGTTGATTCTTATTTACATGAAGCAGGTGTTGGTCCAGAAGAGATTCCTTCTTACAATTCTCCAGCAATAGGTAAAGTATCTTTAAGTGATGTTCTTGATTTTAGACCTAAAGTTGATAATGATGCTATTATATCTGGTTTCTTAAACACATCATTATTATCTGCTAGTAATACAAGATCATTTACTGGTGCTGGTGGTATTGTTTGTAGTACTCCTGCTCCAGATAATAATTTAGAATATACTTTTGGATTCTCACAAACTCAATACCTTGATAGGATTGATGCTGTATTCTTGAATAAGAATGGTCAATTTATTATTAAGGAAGGTAATTCATCATTAAATCCATCTAAACCAGATTTAATAAGTGACTCTATGCCACTATATTATGTTTATGTACCTGCTTTTACAACATCTAATAAAGATATAAAGATTGTTCCTGTAGATAACAAGCGTTATACCATGCGTGACATTGGTAAGCTTGAGAAACGTATTGAAAGGTTAGAATATTACACAACATTAAGCATACTTGAGCAGCAAGCATTGAATATGCAGATCACTGATAGTATTGGTCTGACAAAATTCAAGAGTGGTTTTATAGTTGATAACTTTGAAACTCATAGTATAGGATCTCTTCAGTCTCTTGATTATAAGTGTTCTGTTGATACACAACAGTCTGTTTTAAGACCTCAATCTAAAGAGGATTCATTTAAGTTAGAAGAAGTTAATACTAGAGATGATCAAAGATCTATTTCTGGATATAGTAGAACAGGGGATCGTATTACTCTTCCATATACTGAATTGGAAGTACTTGGAAATGATTTTGCTACTAAAACTATAAATCCCAACCCATTTGTTGTTATTCAATATGTTGGAGATTCTTTTATTAGTCCTAGCACAGATTCTTGGTATGACACTAGTGTAGCACCTCTTGTTACAGATAACAACACCAATCTTTATTCTATCTTCCTTGCTAAGAATGAAATTAGAGATGCATTCTCAAGTCTTTATAATTCATATAAGATTAATTGGATTGGAGCTAATAAAGCATTCTTTAATATAGGATCTTTTGGTGATGTTAATAATAATGTTGCCGATGCTAGAGTTACTGATGCTTCTGTTGCTAGTTCATCAAATGTTAGTTTACAAAACAATGAAGTTGGTAAAGGTATTAATACAAGAGGAGTTGGTACTAGTGTAGTTGCTACATCTTTATCTTTCTTTGCTAGAACTGTACCTATTAAGTTTAAAATTAATAGACTTAAACCAAATACTATTATCCATGTATTCATGGAAGGTAAAAATATTGCTCGTTGGGTAAATCCTGATTTAAATTATAGTGGTATTGCAGGTAGTTCTTTAACTACTTTCAATAATACAATAAAAACAGATGATAATGGTAATGCTAGTGGAGTGATATTAGTTCCTGCTGGTAAACCACCAAGAGAAAATGCTGTTTGGAATGGTAATATTGATGATGTTGTTTATGATACTGAAGGTGATGAAATAAGATTCACTACAGGAACTTTGACTATAAGATTTACATCAAGTTCTTCAAATGCATCTAAAGATAGTGTAGAAAGTTTTGCTGAAACAAAATATTATGCTACTGGGTTATTACCAGAAAATCCTGTTTCTATTATATCTACTACCCCTTCATACTTTAAAGCTAATGAAGGTAAGCAAGTAACTGATAGTACTACATCAATTCCATTCAAACCAAATCCACTTGCTCAAACAATTAAGATTGAGAATTTTGATGGTGGTCTATTTACTACTGGAGTTGATATATTCTTTGCACAGAAGAGTGCTAATATTCCTATTAGGGTTTATATAACTGATATTCAAAACGGCAAACCAGGTAAGAATATACTTCCAGGAACACAAAAAGTTATTTCTCCAGAAACATATCTAAGAGTCGTTGCTAGTGATACTCTTTATATCACAAAAGATGAAATTGTAACAGGATCAACCTCTGGTGCTTTTGGTCCAGTATCAAAGGTATATGATAAGAATAATGTTGAGGTTACTGTATCTTCTATTGGATTATTCACTTTAAATAATGATCAGGTTTATACATTAGCTCTTGCTAATAATAATGGTACATCTTTCTTACAAGATGAAGTTCTATCTATACCATCATTAATTGCATCTAACAATGAAAACAATACATCATTATCTCTCAAGATAGCAAAAGATTCTGGTTCTATTTCAGAACTTCGTATTACTAATACAGGTTCTAGTTATGATACAGCTTTATTAACTATTGAGAGTCCTCAACTTCCTGGTGGAGGAACTGCTACTGGAACCGTTAGAGTTTCTGGTGGTAAAGTTTATCATTCAGAATTAATATCTATAGGTTCTGAATATACAGAACCTCCTTCTGTTGTTGTTAGAGGAACAGGTACTGGTAATTCAGGAGCAGAGGTTACTTCTATAGTTGATATTAATACACCAGCAGTTCGCATGGGTGTTGCTATTGATCAAGATGGAATAACAAATTCAACTATTCCAACTAACTTCAAATTTGATTATCCTGTTTATCTACAAAATGATACTGAGTATGCTATTGTTCTTGAAACAGACTCAACAGATTATCTTGCGTGGTCTTCTAAATTAGGTGAAATTGATATTGCTACTAGTACAACTGTCACAACACAACCTTCTTTAGGATCTCTATTCAAATCAGCTACTGGTTGGACGGAAGATTTATTTGAAGATCTTAAATTTAAGATGTATCGTGCTGAATTTGATATTTCTAGATCAGGAACATTACATTTAACTAATGAAGATCTTGGTTACGAGACTCTTGGTATAGATTCTATTGAGACAAATGGATTATCTGATACAAATGCAACATCAGATCTATTCAAGAATAATAGTTTTATTGTTAAAGTAAATCATTATGATAATGGATTTAGTATTGATGGTAATTCACATGTATTCTTTAAAGGAGTAGAATCTACTGGTGGAATAACATCATCCCAGTTAAATTCATCGTTGTTTCAAGTAAACAATGTAGGCGTTGATAGTTATAATATTACTTCAACCAATAGAGCTACAGCAAATGCATTTGGTGGTGGTACAAATGTACTAGCATCATATAATAGAAAGTTTGAGAAATTACATGCAATTGTTCCTAATATTTCTTTTAGTGAAACTAAGATTGATTCTTCTATTAAGACAACTAATATTGCACCTATAGATGACAATATTGGTACATATACATCATACACACAATCTGAATATGAAAAGACTTTCTTAAATGAAGACTTCTTCTTTATCAATCAAAAGGTAGTTGCTTCTAGAATTAATGAAACAGTTAATAACATTGATAGATCATTAACATATAAGCTTGATTTATCAAGTACTGTTTCTCATTTATCTCCATTGATTGATTTGTCTAGATCTTCTGTTAAGACTATTAGTAATAGAATTGAGAATGCGTCTGGTAGTGAATCTAGATTTGGTCGTAGAGATCAAATATTAGAATTTAAACAAGTATATACGTTCCAGTTAGATGGTATTGATACTGGTGCTGGAGAATCTATTACAGCTCCATCAACAACAAAACAAACTTTAACTGGACAAACTACAAAAGCCTCTGGAGATATTGTTAAAGTTACTGGAACAACTGTTTGGGTTAAGTTGAGTACAGTAAATTCATTCGCTCCTGGTGAGAGAGTTGTGTTCTCTACAGACACATTTACATCTCAATCTGGTGCTGGTAATGGTGTTACTGTTGCTTTTGGAAGCATATCTGAAGTAATACCACAGATACCGAATACTTTATCACCAGTAATAACAATTACTGGAAGATATCCATCTGATTCATCTGTAAAATATACAGATAAAATTTCTGGAACGGTAATAATTTGGAATGTTGAGGAGCAACAATTAACATTATCAAATCAGAAACAACCTATTGATAATGATTACACAAGTTCAATTACTCAGGGCAATAATTTCATAAGAACAGCTACACAAGCTGATGATATATTCCGTGTAGGTGATTACATTTCGTGGGAAGGTCAAGATGAATCAGAAGCAGATTTTGTTGAGATATCTAAAGTATCTTATACAAATGGAATAGATTATACACCTGATATAAAATCAAAAAATAGTTCAACTCTTGCTAAGTATGTAACTAAAGAAGTTGGTATACAGAATCCTGCAACTTCTGTTAATGTTAAATTAACTGCTAATACTGATGATGTTGGAAATATTGGAGTCCTATATAGGATTAAAAAATCTTCTTCACAAGAGAATTTTGAAGATATTGAATGGGTATATTTCAATGATGATGGTTCACCAGATGTTGATGTAATTGCAACTGCTGAGAATTCTATTAGCGGAATTACTGAGAAGCAATCTTCATATCAAGAATTATCATATAGTGTTGATAACCTTCCTGAGTTCTCATCATTTGCCATTAAGGTCGTAATGAAGTCAAATAACCCTGCATTTGTACCGAAGATCCAAGATCTACGGGCTGTAGCATCATACTAAAGGATCCCCATCATGCCATTAAGAAACGTATTAACCACATTCACAATAGAACAGCAGAGGTTAGAGATTAATGCTCTCGCTGGTGATGTCAATAACATAGCAACAGGAGTTACTGCAACCACTGCTAGTGGTCTTGCAGCAGGTGCAACTGGTGCTGACCTCACATTGAGTGGGACGCTAACAGTCAACGGCACTCAGACGATTCTGAACACTGAGACACTTCAGGTGGAGGACAAGGAAATTGTCATTGGTAATGTCTCATCACCTACTGATGCTACAGCTCATGGTGGTGGTTGGAAGTTGAAGGGTGCTAACAACAAAACTATTACATATAATCAGACTGGGGATAAGTGGGTA
>Ga0163179_10000613_pt1 | contig 25515 bp, 36 predicted proteins | sample AtlANTMetagenome_FD_109643 | JGI IMG/M metagenome (GOLD analysis project Ga0163179, IMG submission 109643) | Marine eukaryotic phytoplankton communities from the Atlantic Ocean - Atlantic ANT 2 Metagenome | ecosystem: Environmental > Aquatic > Marine > Oceanic | place: North Atlantic Ocean...
TTGTCTAGCTTTTAATTGATTTTTAAAATAAGTAAAAAAGTTTTCTATTCGCATGATTTCATTTGGTCAGCTAATTTTTTGCAGCGATTTGGAGTTTGTTTATTCCATTTCGAGTCGAGCATCTCGTAACTCGCACCAATAAAATTGCCTTCCTGCAGGGCCTTCCACATATTACGAAACTTAGAAACCCCTGACTTTCCAAGTTGAAACACCATTTCGGTAATGGTGTGTTGTGCAGTTGTTGGCAAATCTCTTACGTCATTTTCTTCCATAAGCTGTCTTGCCAAACCAATTGCTTTATTTAAATCTTTATCAAATACTTCTTGTAGTTCTTCTTTGGTGTATGTCTTACCGTCTTCAAAATTATCTTCATGCACCACTTTATGACCCCACCCTATTGTGCGAAATCCTTCGGTGTCTATGTATACGTGATCTCTAAAGCCTTCGGATAATTTTACGGAACCAGCTAATTCGTCGTATGTCATGTAAATATTCTTGTTGTTGGCCTTTTATCTGGTAACATTCTACCAAAACCTCTTGGATTTACGGTTATATAGCCTCCATTAGATTTTTTTACAATAGTTTTTACGTTAGTAGGTTTACCACCAGGATTACCAGCGGCTCTTTTTCTAGAAACGGCTGATTTTTTTTGTGATGAGCTCATTGATCTTGCCTTTGCAATTGGAACACATTTAGGATAAGCTCTTTTGCTTCCTTTAGATCTACCACATGGTTGATACTTACCATCTTTTTTAGGAGCACCTATATCGACCCACTTTTCTTTAACCCAAGCTCTTAATCCTTTTTTAGCCATTATGCTACTGTGGTTACTTTCCTTCTATTTTCTTTAATACCTCCACAACCTTTAGCTATGCCACCTTGATTGTAATTAGATATTTTTTTTCTTTGTTGAGAAACTTTATTAATCATTCCTCCATTAGCTTTTTTCTTTGGTTTTTTTCTACCACCCTCAACTGTTTTTCCAGAACAAATTGAACTTGCATACATGTTAGCATATGCACTTGGATATACTTTAAATTTACGTTTAGCCGCTGCTTTACCTTTTGCGCAAAGTTTACACATTATTTTTTTCTTAACCTAGATAATGTTTTAGCAAATCTTGCTCGTTGACCAAGTTTACCTTTTGCTTTTGCAGCTTTGTTTAATTTACTTGCAGGAATTTTTTCACCTTTTTTAACACCGAGAGATTTACGCAAAGCCCCAGGTTTCTTAATAGCTTTTTTAATATCTAATTTACCACCTTTAGCAAAAGAGACAGGTGTATCAATAACAGAACCTTCTCTAGATCCTTTGGCCATTCCACCTTTTTTTTTCTTAATAACTCCTCTGCCAATTAAAACATCTTTACGAGTTATTTTACCATCACCACTTAAATCTTTTAATTTTCTTTTTTTCATTTTGTTAAACCTTTCGCTTTTTCAAAAGTGCGGAGTCCCGATACGCCCAACATTGAAGTGACAATTGCTAGAAGGGGCCCAGTTTCTATAGCAGGTGGAACAATATCCATACCTGAAAATTTTGCATACCAATCAATACAGGGAGATAGAATAAAGGCGAAGAACAGCGCTAGCGCTCCGCACCAGCCAATCGCGGGTCGCCAGCCAGCAACGAATACGCTGCGATGGCTGGCTTCCTTTGCATTAACATCTAATTGTTTTTCTGCAAGCTTTTGTTGAATGCGTTGCATTATAATTTTTTTATCTAATTTCTCTTCTTCTGAGGTATGAATTGAATCGATAACGGAAGCTACTTGTTTTAAAGCGCCGTCTTTACCGCCCAGTAAACCAGATAGCAATCCGAATGCCATTAAATAGCTCCGATAATAATGATTACGATTACAGCTACAATAGCAGCTTTAATCCAATCTTTCATTTTCCAGTCGCTCCACTCTTTAAGGTGAGCCCATAGATCTTTTAATAGGTTCATAAAACCTCCTTTGTTAAAACAGGATTATACTATTTTAAACCTTTGAATGCTACTTTTTTAATTTGAACTTTACTACGTTGTCCTTTTGGTCCAGATCCTAAGTTTTGTGTAACTTTTGGTCCTTCCATTGTTGCGCTATAAACATCAGCTATTGCAGTTTGATTTACATGTGGTCCTGCATAAGGATTCATATCTTTTGAAACTGTCATTTTAGCATTTGGATATAGAGAACCATTTATAAATTTTGGTTTTGGATTATTTAATGCCATGTTATCTCCTAGTGAATTGTTGGTTTATCTTCATCTAATTCTTGTAAAGCATGTTGAATAAATAGTAAAGTCTGGTCTTCACTATATCCTTTACCTTCAAATAATTCTTTTACTTTAACCATTAAAACTTCTGCCATAATTAAAGCTAAATGATCACTAGTTACTGTATCTTTGACAAATTTATCAAGAAGATCAATATAACTATCAAATAGTTGTTGTGGTGTTATTAATGTTTTATTTAGCATTTTTATATTGAAAACCTGGTCCTTTACCTTGAGCATCTAGTTTTTTAAGATTAATATTGGCTCTTAGCTGCGCAATATCTTCCTGAGAGTCAATTCTTGCATTATCAATAGCATCTTTTTGTTGTAATTTTTGTTGTTCAAAACCAAGTTTAGATTGATCAAATTGTAGTTTAGCTTGATCATTCATTGCTCGTTGTTGTAATTCTTGTTGTTTTAATTGAATAACAGGGTCTGGTTGACCAGATCCACTCATTTGTGCTTGTAGTTGTTGTACTTCACCCATGAATTGTGCTTCTAGTGTAGCAATCTGTGCTTGAGCCATATCTTCTAAGTTACCACCCTCTGCTACTTGACCCATTTGTTGTTCAGCTTGTTCTATTTGCATTGCCACCGCTTCTTTTGCCTTAATAGTGACATGTTGTAAAATATGTTTATTTAACTCAACACCTATCTGAGGCATTAACTGAACGATTGGTGATAAACCAAAAAGTATATGCGCTTGAATATGTGCATCATGATTTTGTCCTTCGTATGCTTCAATTTTATCTTCTTCAATAAGTTTACGGTTCTCCATGGATGGGCTCATAGGTTCGGGTTTTTCCAATTTCATAATCTTGTCAATATCCGAAACGCCCAAAGCCTCGTACATGCGAATATAAGCTTCTTTCACGTTGTGAAGTTGAGGCGCACTCGTTGCTAACTGAAGCTGAGTCTGTGCCAACTGAATGCGTTGTGCCATGGAGAATATGTTCGGATCTGCAACGGGAATAATATCCACGCGTTCATCGAAATCTGTTTGTTTAATAGATCTATCTCCTCCAACAACCGCATAAGGGTATTCATCAGGAAGGTATGATTGAATAACATTGGCTAATAATTTAAATTCTGTTTGCATTGCATAATACATTCTTTTATGAATGCTACTCATGATACGCGAACCGCGTTCTAATAAAGCAATTGTCGTTCCAACAGGTGCGCCTTGATTTGCATCACCTACTTGCATGTCCGCAATTTGTGCAAAGCGTTGACCTGCATCAACAACAAAACCAAGTAAACCAAATAATGTTTGTGATGGTTCTTTATAAGGTAATGGCATTAAGCCTTCTCGAATAGCACCAGACGGTGCATCAACATCTCTAAACTCACCTGGTTGTAATGGCTCATCATTATCGGCGATCCGTAGACCACGTGTCTTGAAACCCGCAGGAAGATTAGCTAATGTTCCAGCATCAATTAATTGACGTAATGCTTGTGTCGCGGTACGCGATAGGCCACCAATTAAATGTATTAAACCAAAACCATAAAATCCTAAACCTGGTAAAAATTTATAGTGTACAAAATATTGTTTCTTCTTAAATAGCGGATCATCTTCATCGTAGTTACGACGAATAGATAAAACCTTTCCTGAAGACTCTTCTAGAGTTACAATGTAGGGAAGTTTAATTCCTGTTTCCTCATCATCTCTTTTATCTTCATAACCAATTAGATCTAAGTTTACATGAAACTCTAAAATAGAAACTGTTTCTGATTCGCCCGTTGGTTGAAGACCATCTAAATTATTAATAGCATCTTTAATATTTCCTGTGCTGTACGTTGGTGTATCAGGAGGGGATGGCGTAATATCAATGTCTCGGTAAAAACCTGCAACTTGTTTTTTACGTACATCATTTTCTGATAATCTAACAAGATGTGTAACACGTTCACATGAATCTAAATCACTAGCTGTGTAAGGAACAACAAGATCTTCAGCAGGAACAAATTTAGAAACCGCACGTCCTAGTTGTCCGTCGTAATATACTTTTTTAAATGTGGAACCACTGAGTGGTAAATAAAATAACATCTGATCAAGTTCAGGAGTATATTCTTCCATTACTTGCGTAAGATTATAATTCATGAATTCTTTTACGCGTTGTGATTGTTGATATACTTCAACTGATTCTTTTCCCACGACACGCGTTCTAACAGGACCATCGGATGGCATCATTTCTTTAAAGGCGGTTGAACTAAATTGTGTAACAGCTTCTGCTAATAAAGGATGTGTAACGGAACTCGCACCGCGAAACGGTCTTGTTCTTTCTTGAAACTTTACTCCAAGTAAATCTAATCCTTGTGTGTAAGTATGGGCCCACTCTTCGCGTGACGCCCGATCATTTTCATAATCACCCATAAGATCACTAGCAATAACTCCTAGATCACCGTCATCCATGTCCTCCGCTAAATTACCATAAAAGTCTTGTTCTATTGGTTCATCATCAATAATAGTTTCTTCGGTAACTACTTCAATTTCTACTGGTTCTTCGTTTTGAATTGCATCTTCAATTGTTTCACCAACAATTGATTGTATTTTTTGATCAATATTATTATCAGCCATAATTTTTTATAACCTATTAATGTCTATAAAGCCACCAAAATGAAATGTAGGTATATCAATAGATCCACCTTTACTTTTTAGCTTAATCTTATTTTTATTTAGTAAGTTTATGACTTTTGTGGAGTCGAGGATTTTTCCGTAACCTTCGTTTCGCGACGACGCAATTGCTTGGATCGTGGAGATGATACTGTCGAGATACTCGATATTGAAGCTGGTAGCCCCATCGCCTTCCATTCTTTCGCTGATACTTTCTTGAAGCCCATTTATATTCTCCTCATATTTGTTAGATTCTATATAGTCTGAAACCCATTCAGACGGAATATACATCATATCCTTATCTTTTCCAAACACTTTTTCAAAACTATTCTGCATGTCTTTTTCGTTAGGCATACCATCACTTAGAGCTGAGGCCACAAAACCTCCTGGAACTGGGGTAATATTAAAGTCTAATCCTGTTAATTTATGTAACTGCTGCACATCTTCTTGGGTAAAACTTGACTGAATATATAGTTGAATTGTAGGTGTAGCATTAGGATTAATACTTTCCCCTTCATCAAGAATATTAAAGTTACTTGCTCCCATAGCATCTTGATCTAAATGCAAGCCTAATAAAGATAGTATTTGTTTTCTTTGATTTTCTTCTAAAGGAACAACTCCATTTCTAGTTTTAACAGTTAAAGGAACAATAACATTAAAATTAGCTTTTCCATCATATGTGCCTAAACCTGTTATCATTCTAGATACTTCTGCTTTTTCTCCTATAACTGCTGAAATAAGATTTTCCATAACCGAAGGTTGTTTATTTTTTTTGCTAATAAGTTTAGTTAAATTACTTTTATGAACCTGATTAATTTGATTCATTAATACAGTGTCATTAGGAAAATTATTAATTAACTCTTCTATTTTTTTACCGTTAGGCGTAAGATAACTTCCCACTTCAATAGTTGCTTTCATTGATTCTGAATAAGGGCCAACTGTAGCTTGAAGTTTTTCTACAAACTTAGGATCAACTAACTCTTCACGGTTTAGTTTATCATCTTGAAATACAAATCCTTGATCTTGTAAATCCTTTACTAACTTCTCTCCCATTTGAGCATAGTTTGTAGCACCACCTAAGTTTTTACTTTCTCTAAAAGCTGACCATATTTTTGCTTGTAATTCAAACGGCTGTAACTCTTCTCCTTTAGGTAATGTTTTGTTTACCTCATCAGTTAAGTTTCCTAACGCTTCTGTTACCAATGCATAAAGCTCAGGTTTGGATGTTAACATCTTTTGATCAATTCCAAAAATTTCAGACATTTGCAAATCAATAACGGTATTCGGTTCGCGATCCGACAGACCATTAAAATATTTAAAAGTATCTACATAGTTACCAAACTTAGGACTGTTAATATCATTTTCAGGATTTAACAAAAATTTATTTAAAGATGCTCCTTGACGAAACCCTATACGAATAGGTCTATTATTAATATGATCAGAGAACACACCAATAGCTACATTAAGATTTTGATAAGGAGTTAAACCTCCAGACGTAACGGACAGTATATCATAGAAATCATTTTGTTCTTCAGGAGTAAAATCTGATAAAAAATTATCTAACCACTGACTTCCTTTTTGATACCAATATCTTTCATCTGATCCTCCTTCTAATGCTTTATTTATGAGATCTAAATCAGGTAATTTAAATCCACTATTATTAGCTAGTTCAACTACATCAACATTAGAATTTTTATTTATTTCTTTAATTGTATTTTGTTTAACATCGTTTAATGTTTTTACGTTAAATTTATAATCAATGATAGGCGCTTCTTTATTTAAGTAATCAATTTCTCTAAGATCTACTTCACCATTAATTTTGTCAGGAACAAGAGCTTCAATATAAAACTTTGTGTTTTTGTCCTTGGCTAAAAAATCTTTAGGGTTAATTGTTTCAACACTGGTATCTTCTGTTTGAGGGTCACTATCTGTTAAAAAATTTTTTCTCTGTTGATCTATTTTTTTGTATTGATTTGTAAGATCTTTAATTATTTTATCTGTTCCTTCTTTTGCTAATTCTTCAGCAACAGCTTCAGCGCTTGTTGTAATAACTGTTTTTTTAGGATCATTATCCTCTGGATCTGGCTCAGGCATTTGATCAGGAAGATCAGGTAACACGTTTCCTTCTTGGTCTATCGTTGTTATTTTTTCATCATCATCTTTTTTTGTTTGTAAAATAATATCACTAAGATCTGTATTTTCTGTGACAGGTTTTGGTGTGTAAAAACTATCCTCGTATGTTTTAAATTCTTTAATTCGTTGTGATTCAGTTCGAGGAAATATTGTTTCAATATCCACTAAATCATTGGCACCATAACCTGAAAGATCTATGTTTTGCCCTTTAAAATAATCAATGACAGCAGGAATAGATAGCCCCATGCTTGATGCAAGCATCGCTAGAGGTACTGCAGCTTGAGCTACCATTTAATAATACTCGGGTTGTTGTTCGTAAATAGGTTTAATCGGGTCTTCATAATCATCCTTCAGCGCAATAAAATTACCTTGACGATAACGCATTAAGGCTTGCGTCATACTATCAACTAAATCATCATGTTCACCATAAGGAAATGCGGCGCATTCTTCAATCATTTCTTCCGCGAATTTTTTTCCTTCAGGGGCCCACACTTGACCCGCTTCAAAAATAGGAGACACAGAATTTACTCTTGTTAACTTATCATTACCACGTGACGGCGTATAACTTACCACAGGAATTCCTACTTGTCTAAGTTCTTGTATTAAGGGCATCCCACTTGCTTTAGCTTCAACAATAATTGTTTCTGGTTCCCAATACTCATACTGTTCTAAAGCAATCTTTTTTAATTCAGGAAATTCCCAACGCTCTTTGATACAATCTAATAATATAATTTGATCCTGATTATATCCTGCTTTAAAAATTCCCCATGTACTAATAGCACTGAAATCGGCTTTTTCTTTTTTACTAAAGGCGGTGTCATAACTTTGAATAATATGAACTAGTTGAGGCATATCTTCTTTATCCCACATCTTCCACCACTCACGTTTAATAATCGCTCCTTCTTGAGACGTTGGTTGTTGTTGATATTGCGCCTCCCACGACATAACAGGTAAGTTTGATTTGATAGACTCTAGTTCTTGTTGTTTCCAATACTCGGGCCAAATAGGTTTACCACTTGGAAGTAAAGCAGGGAACTCTACTACCTCCCATTGGTCCGCTTTAGTTTCTGCTTGTTGTTTTATTAAACGGCCCGTCAAGTCGCGCTCCGACCAACGTGTCATTACGACAACTATAGCTCCACCTGGTTGTAAACGTTGCCTTGGTCCTGACATATACCACTCAAATGCATTATCAAAATTAGTTTCACTGATGCTTTGCTCTGAATGAGGGTCATCAATGATCAATAGATCTGCACCACGTCCAGTAATAGCACCACCGATACCAGCTCCAAAATACTCTCCTGCATGATTTGTTTCCCAACGTCCCGATGCTTTACTATCTGCACGTAATCGAACATCTTTAAATATTTTCTTGTATCCTTCGTCGTCCATAAGATTACGCATTTTTCTACCAAACCTATATGAGAGCTCTGCTGTGTGAGTTGCTTGGATTATCTTTGTTTTTGGTTTCTTACCCATTAACCAAGCTGGAAATAAGTACGAAGCAAATTCTGATTTAGTGTGTCTTGGTGGCATATTAACAATTAATCGCTTTAACTTGCCAGATGCTATGTCTTCAAATTTTTTAGCCATTACATTGTGGTGATATCCATCAATAAACTCAGGCCAGACCATTTTAACAAAGTGCATAAAGCTATCTTTTGCCTTGGCTGCATCATCCTGCATCGCAATTGCTAATAAAAGCCTTAATTCTTCGTCCGAATACTTTTCAAATTTATTATTTTTTTGATCCATTGGGACTCCTACCCTCTTTATACTAAAAAAAAGGGGTATACCCTATAAAAAAGTGTTTCATATGAAAAATTGGTGGCTGAAAATTTGAAACATGGCCCTAGTGCTCTTCGCGCACAGATCACGGCCAATTTTAAGGGGCCCATTAACCTCGGAAAACGGCCATTTTTGATATGATCCACAGGTACCCTAAGCAATGTTACCGTTGCGCGTCACGGTAAACCGCCAAAAACGTTTTTGGCCCAGATTTGCGCGATTTCCAATGTACGATAATTGTAGTTATCGTACCTTATCCTATTTTACCGCAGATTTCCTCGCTTTTCGTGGGGCGCGAACCGTGAACTTTTTCAAGATAACTAGATATAGTACCCCAACCTTCCCTCGTTGGCGGTTCGAGTACACCGTTTCGTGAGAGATCTAGCGATAACCTTCCCTCATACAGATTTATCATCTCTGGGGGAAGGTGCTTCGCGTGTTGCTGATAAACCAATATGTAATTGCAACCTCCAGTCTCCTTCCACAATTTAATGTTCATTGCTATTTGATGTGGACTCAGCTTGATCTTGTTACCAGTTGCAACTTTAGCCTCAATGAAGATCGTATCTAAACGTGGAGCAACTCCAATCATATCAGGGAAACCATGAAGGGTTGTAGTCTCAATGCGCAACCAGTCGTAAATAGTGAGCTTCTTCTTTATTAATTTAACAAAGTAAGACTCTTTCATTTTATCATTGTTAATTGATTATTTTTTTAAAAAGCACAGATACGCGATTATATGTTCTTACGAAAATCTTGAATACACTCAATTGAGAAACGAAAGTATTTATTCATTTCAAACTTAGTCCACTTAGTTACAATTTCCTCGCATTGTTCTTTAGGCATTGGATCTCCAAGAACCATTTGGTTACCAGTATAAACCCAAGTGTCACCATTATAGCCCCACAAACTAACAACCAATAAAAACACTTTAGTCATTAGTCTTTTCTTGCTCAATTAGTTTTGGTTTAGGCTTAGTCTCTTCTTGTTCAATGACATTCTCTTCATTAACAATTGGAATTCCTTTACGTTGTAATTCATTTAGCTTTTGCAATAGTTGATCGCGCGGTAAGTTCTCAACAGCACTCTCCATTCTTATTGTTGGATCATACAATCCTGCAGCCTTACCTCTTAAAGCCTCAGCATTGATCGCTGCCGCATAATGTTTTTCGTCTTCAGCTTTTTTACTGAGATCATCAAGCCTAGCAACATGCTTATCCATATTAACAGAATACTTATCTGCTAACTCTTTTTTCATATCGTAGATGGCCTCAGCAACTAATGGATATTTCTTTGGATCTTGTAACTCCCAAGCAGATCTTCTAGCTGCAGAGTCAGAGTATCCTGCTTTGCGCGCAGACTCAGATGCAGATTGCAAACCCATTAATGTCTTGGTGCAGAACTCATAAACAAATCGTAATTGCATTGGTGTTAGCTTGCGTGATTTTCTTCCATCAATTATTTTAACCATAATACACTATTTCTAACCCTCTTTATAAATCAACATATAAATTATTTTCCTCGTGGTGCAAAGAACAAAATGGCTGTTTTCTGCCAATCAATATTTTTACCTTACACTACTAGTGTCAGGCTTACACTACTAAAACTCGACAAGTGTAAGGTAGTTTATGGCTTAAACAAACGATTATTTTGTCTACCTGACACACCTTACACTAGTATTTCGTTTTTAAATTTTTTTTTTTTAAAAGGGGTGGGAAAAGGTGTAAGTAGTGTAAGGTGAACCACGGACCACGTGACACGTATCATCACTGATGCTATATTAATCAAGTGAATAGAAAACATCAAAAAGGTTTCATATCGCACATCCAAGCAATTAAATTTCTATCGGATCAAGGTTACTATGTCTTTGATAATTTCTCGCGCTTAGGTCCATGCGATTTAATCGGGATCAATGAGCACGGAGAAATATTATTAGTCGATGTTAAATCAACAAGCACACGCAAGTCAGGAGCATTAAAAGGATATCTCATTACACGCACACCAACAGACCTTCAGAAGAAACTCAAGATACGTATATTAATGGTCGATGAAGAGGGAAACTGTACCCTCAAATAACCCCAGAAAACAGCCATAATATCGATAAGTATTGTATATATATAATAAATCATTATAAATTATTATATAGACATAAAGGAGAAAGTTATGAGAAAGAAAAAACTAAAAATTCAAGTATCTCTACCAAGACTTAGTTGGGTAGAGAACAACTATGAAAATGCTGTTAAGTTTTTTTTAAAAGAGCTTAACATTTCTACAAGACTACAAAACACTTTAAGTATTAAAGTTCATATTAGAAGAACTGTATTAAAGAAAAACATTTTAGGTAACTGCAGTATCTTAACTAATGGATCATCTTCTACTAAAGAATTTAAAATAATTCTTAGAGAAGATAGATCTTACTTTCAGCAATTACAAACTTTAGCGCATGAGTGTGTTCACATTGAGCAAGCTTGTAAAAATCGTTTGCAGTTAAGAGTATGGTCTTCAGATAAGAGAACGCATGCTCGTTGGGAAGGTAAAGAGTGCGGTGTGTATTTGCAAGACATTGCTTACGAAGATGCGCCTTGGGAAATCGAGGCAAGAGACAAACAAGAAAAACTAGTGAGAGACTTTTATTCTCATCAAAACAAAGGGAGAAGATAATGGATACAGTAGATAAGTTAGTTGATATTTATAACAACTGGGGAGAACAGAGCGCTCAAAAAAAATTAGGTGTTCTTACAAGTGCAGATGAAATGAGATGGCACCCTTCTCTTACTAATAAACAAGAAGATTGGTTAAATAAATTTATACAGGTTTGGGATCAGGCTACAGATCATGAACGAAGCAAAAAAAAATGGAGAAGATAATGATTACAGAAAAATACGCTAACAAACACGGTTACACGGACGTCGAACCATTTGAGGTGGTTGAAATTAAAACAGACAAAAAAATAGTTATCCGAGCTCTTGATTGTAAAGAGCTTGAATGGAAAAAAGAATGGTTTGATGGTGGCTTTGCAGGTCACCTTGCCGATCAACATAAACAAAAATGGGATATTACATCCAACAAAAACAATCATTCATTTTATATTCGCAAACATAAGAGCGGTGAATGGAAAGATACTGGTGGTAATAAGTACACACTAGCAAATGAACCAAGAAAATTTTACGACTTTAACTTTTAGGAGGAAACATGGTTAAAAAGAAAGAAGAAAAAAAAGACTTATTATTTTTTAAAAAGTTCCTGATCAATTTTGTTTATCAGGAGCTGGATCACGAAAAAAATTTTGAAGCGTATGATCAGGAGGAATGGCGAGAACCGCTTGATCACGAAACGCGGAGCATTAATACTGATACAGAGAAGCTTGCTTCTGTTTTAGGTGATTATTCATGGTATGATAATACTAATCATGAAAAAATATTACCTCTTAATTTTGGTAAAGGAATTGATCCTGATGAATGGAATACGGATGATTTTGTTGGAGATATTAATGAACCCTCCAAACAAGATTTAATCCGTCATATTAATGTAACTGGTATGTATGAGGACCAGTGGAATGACAATAAACTTGAAATCAAAAACTTTTACTCTGAGTCTTTTACTATCAATCAAGCGGAGATCCTTAATATCATCTTTAGATCATTAGAGGTTAAAAACTTAAAGTTATCTAAAAAATTAGATGAGGCAGAAAAAACGATTAAAGATTTCCGTCAAGCAGAAAAAGATAAGTCTATTTATGATAGGCTAGATCAAATCGATAAGCTTGTTAAAGAGAATATTTTTGATCAATTAGATCATTTATATTACTCTAATTATGTTGAAGGAAAGAAAACTTTTGATCCGTTAAAGATTGGATGGCTTGATTATCCTGACGGGGAAAAGAAATTCAAAGAGAGGTATGAAAGCTATAAATCTCAATTAAGTAATTGGGTAGCAAACTTTCATGTGGCTTTTCAAAAAATTATTAATCATCCACAGCGAAAAAAAGATATCTATTGGCGTGAAGACGATATGAAAGATATCGATAAAGCAACTAATCCTCTTCCAGATAAAAAAGATGATTAAGTTGGTGGTCGCGTGTATCACGGTGGGCGTATGTTGTTACCTTTATGTTTATCATACGCCCTACCAAACCTTCATGCGCGACTGCAGATACGATGAATTCCTACAAGGTAATTTGAGTGATCAATATTGTACGTGGTTGTACTTTGAAATGATTGATGAAAATTCATGGATTAGACAAATAATAGAGGCCCTAGAAACCCCAGAAAACAGCCAATAATCAGATAAATGTTTTAAAATATTATAAAATACTATATAAGTAAGGCATTAACAAATAGAAAGAAAGAAGGCAAAAATGAAAAACTTAAAAAAACAAATTAACAAAATCTTAGTTAACTTTTTAAAAGATCAACACGCTAAAAGAGTTAAAAGCGGTGAAGAAGAAATCGTTTCTTCTTTTGAGAATGATAAATTTTCAATTGATATTTTAACTCGTAAAGAATCAATTCACCCAACTGATCAAAATAGATTTGATATGGATCTTGTTGGTGATTACGATGCTGTATTCTATTACAAAGGTACTAAAGACAAAGTGTCTAAAGAAGATTTTAAAGCATGGTGCAGTGAGTTTGTTTTGGTGGATGTAAACTTTAATAAAAGGTTTCATAACAATGAGCAATTTGTTGTTACTGATGATGGCCAAAATGTTTTTATACATCTTTATGGTTCAGCAGCAGAACTTTATGATATTGAAACTGAGTTTTTCACTGAGTCTTATCATGATGCTTTAAACAAATGTCTTGAGGATGCAGGAATTGAGTTCGATCCTTATAGCCGTTCAACTTTACAAGTGGTGGCTCAATAAAGAGCCACTTTCAACAGGAGAAAGAAATAAAATGTTTAATAGAGAAAACTTAACTAAAAAAGATTGGTTAGCTAAAGCAGAAGAATTTAAACAAACTGCAATTGAGTCTAGAACTAAAGAACAAGTAAGCTGGGAAAGATCAGATACAGATGGTTTTTTATCTCAAGCTTGCCTTAGCGCATCTTCAAGTCTTGATGATGCTAAAGCAAATATTTGTGAGAACCTAGGTAAAGATAGTTTCTTAGGTTTATATGAATTAGATCGTCGTGTTAAAGCAAAACTTATTTGGGTTAAAGATCAATATAGTTATGGTGATAAAGCTTTATGGCTTTTACATGATGATGAACAGGTGTTGTTTGGTGGCAAAAAGTTTTTACCATCAAATTACGGCAATGGTCGTTCACGTATTTTAAATTCTTTTAATCTTAAAGAAAGATATGAAGATGATGACGCGTGGGCTTGTTTTAGTAAAGGTTGGAGCTCAACTCCAAATATTTTTAGAGTTGGTGATGAGTGGGGCGCAACTGCAGAATTAATTAAGGAGGATCAATAATGGGACAGTATCATAAATTAGTTAATCTAACTAAAAAAGAATATGTTGAACCACATAAAATTGGATTAGGAGCCAAACACCTTGAGGGTGTTGGCTTTGAAGGCAGTATGGGAGATGTTATGTATCTTCTCTCTATTGCTCAAGGCAACGAACGACGAGGCGGTGGAGATGCTGAAGGTCACAACTATCTTGGTAGATGGGCAGGTGATGAGGTTGTTGTTGTAGGTGATTATTATACTGAAAAAACAGACAACCCAAAATTTGCATTTCTTTATGATGTAGATGTAAGCAAAGATGGTAAAAAATATAAAGACATATCATCGTCAATTCGTAGCATGCTAACTAAAGTGATGAAGGTAAAATTTAAAAAAGATATTTATACCACTAGACACTTGGATGGCACCGTAACTAAATCTACTCATTGGAATAGGAGGATCAATGATTAAAGGTAATCCGATAGTCAGTAAATGTGTTAATTGCGACGGCCAGTTCCGTCGCAATACTTTTGGTGTAGGATTGAATACCATAGGGAAGGATTTAGGGTACGCAACATCAGCTAAATCTTTTTATTTTTGTCAGTCAAAATGCGAACAAGAGTTTGCAGAGGCGTGTGCCGAAGCTAACGTTAGGCGTCTCGGCGGAACGTTAGTCAGGTTTAATAAAGGAGATAGGAGGGCTTCATGAAAAAGTTTTTTAATTTTTTTAGGAAGAAGAAAAGAAGAATTGATTTAATTAAATTTCATCTCATAGCTAATCAATACAATGGTGTTATTGGTTGGCAAGCAAACGATCTTGAAACATTATATCCTGCAACTGGCGTGTACAGCAAACCAGTTAAAGGAGAAGACACATGGCAAAGAGAAGGGGAGTTAAAAAAATAATGGGAATGTTTGATGAGTTTCACGATTGTAAATCGTGCAATAGACGTTATCATCAGTGGTTGATGATAGCGATAAAGAATAAATATCCTGATCATTTATGTATCAGGTGTTACAATTTTAAGGATGAACATGAAAAAGAAAGAGAAAAAATTAACACATTACAATCAAATGATTACAGCGAAGACAAGAAAGTTGCTTGATTTAATGTGTAAAAAAACAAAGCTATCAAGGCCAATGCAATTGGAAAAGATTGTTGAAGAGTCATCATGATAACGCATATTTTATTAGGGCTAATACTCTTAGCCCTAGTTGGTATTGGATTTATGGTGTTCATCATTGGTAAAATAATAGATGAACGTCTTAACAATTAATCCATAAAAAACTTTGGGTCTTCTTTTACAGGTCCGAGAACTTTTCTCAGGGCCTGTAGACCATCCGATAATACCTGTTCCCACTCTTCTTTTTTTAAAACTTTATTATATTGAGGGTTATAAAATTTAAGAGATACCTCGCCACATTTTGGACATTGAGATATTTTTCTCACAGGACTATTAGGTAACAACATAACCTTTGCCTTTTTTTATATTTAGGCGAATTATATGTAATTTTTTCCAAGCGAGCAACCTTATTTTTTAAGGAGGAAAATGTGAATAACTCGCTTGGAACTCTAAAAGGGTGGCTCTCCCTTAAACTGTATTACTGGCTTACTCTCCCGAAATTTTGTAGTTTTTAAAGCATTCTGGATCAAGTGGTGGTCCGTAGTAGATGCTAATACTGTCGTTCGTACCCTCGGTCCACGATTGGTGGTAGTATTTATTTTCATCGATTTCCCCTTGTGAGTGACAAACCTTACACTGTTCAATGTTGGTCTCTGCTTCAAACGATAGTTTGACATATCCGTTTCCTTTACAATTGGGACATGGAATCATATTAACCATTTCCTTATGTCCTCAGCTAACACCGATGTAGCTAAGTTTATTTTATTTCGTAGTGAATAAATAATTTTTTCATCAACTGTTCCTGTTGAAACAAGATCAATGTAAGTGACTTTATCTTCTGTACCAATACGATGGTTACGTGCCTCTGCTTGCTCACGGATCTCTAAATCATAATTGTTTGAATAAAAGACAGCAAGACTAGCTGCAGTTAACGTAATACCTCTACCGCCTGTCATAGGTTGACCAATAAAGAATTGTGTCTCTTGATCCTCCTGAAATCGTCTAATATTTTCTTGTCTAATATTTTGTGGTGTGTCTCCATAATACGTGACCACGGAGCGCGGACCGTATTTTTTTAATAATGTTTTTTCAATCTCTTGAATGTCATGACGATAATTCGCCCAAATGATCGCTTTATCACCGTGCTCTTCTAGAATAGCACATAGTTCTTTAACGCGGTTATTTGGTAACGATAATATTTTACCATCATCCGTTGCCATATGACCACACACTATTTGATGAAGACGTATCATTTGAGCGAGCACTGACGTAGTTGTCAATGTTTCTTGCTTGAGTTGCACTAAAGCAGTGCGTTTCATTTGCATGTACGCATCAAGCTGTTCCGTTGTCATTGGAACAATTCTTTTCATCCATACTTGATCAGGAAGATCAAGCGCGTCTTTTTTTAAAACACGATAAGAAAATTGTCGTAACTTATAATTTAATTCTTCTAAGTTTTTATATCCTGTTACTTTATTAAACGATCGACCACCAAAAGATAATCGCTGCATCTGACAGTAACGCGCTCTGAATGTATAAATAGAACTAAAACCTAATAGTTCATGATTTAAAAAGTTACATTGCGCATACAGATCTTCAGGAGATTTAGTAATAGGGGATCCTGTCATGATAACACGATAACGCGCTAAGTTACCAAGCTTGGTAATGGCTTTGGTACGTAACGCGGTTGAGTTTTTAATGATCGTGCTTTCATCAACAGCCATCAATGCTTGACGGGTCATCAGAAATCTATCGGCAAACTTGCGTCCACGGTCCGTGGTAAACGCATCAACGTTCATAATTAAAATATTAAAATGTACTTTCGCAGGTTCCGTAATAAATAATGTTTGTAATTCTTCTTCATGCTTTTTTGTTTTTTGTCCTGTCCATACGACTACGTTACGATCCACGTGTGTTGGCATATGTGTTTCAATTTCTTTAACCCACGTTCCCTTAACACCGTTAGGACAAATAACGAGTAAACCAAAAATATATCCATTGTCATAAAGAAATGAAGACGCATCAATTAATACTTTAGTTTTTCCACAACCCATTTCCATAAGCAACGCAAACTCTTTATTTTGCTTAGAAAAATGATTTAACATAGCCCCCATAGATGCTAATTGATGCTCGTAAGGCGTTGTTTTAAAACTATATTTATATTTCGGCATAACTTTCTAAATTATAAAATTTAAAAACGATAACATTTTTCTTGTATAATTAAAATAAAAATAATATAGACTCCCCTAGAAAGATGAAAGACTTAGAAAACAAAGGAAATGTGTACGTTATCCAAGAGGTATCTCGATTTAATGTAATCACTGCTCAGGAATATGGAAAACTAATTCCTATATTTGAGGAGGGAAAACAAATTATGTTATCACCTGGACCAGCGATACGTAAGGCTAAAAATATATTAAAAGATTTTAATGATAAAGATTATTTATTATTGATTGGTGATCCATCAATGATTGGTCTTTGTTGTTCTGTTGCTGCAGAAAATAATCGTGGCCGATATAATCTTTTAAAATATGATCGCCAATCGCATACATATCTCCCCATACAGATAGACTTACACGAGAGGAATAACTATGACAGAGAAAGTTGATTTTACAAATTTTTTACCTGAAGAAAATAAAGTAGAAATATCTGAGGTTAAAGATGTGTCAGAAGCATCCAACAGATATTTACAAATTGAAAGCGAAATACTTTCATTAGAAAACGACGTTAAAAGAAAAAAATCCGAGCTACAACAAATGAATGATTCAATTGTTCAGATGATGGAGCAACGAGGAGTTAAAGAGATTAAACTGACGAGTGGTGAAGCAATAAGTTATAAACCCTTTTATAAAGCGAGCATCACTAAAGATAATGAAGCAGAATGTTTTGGATGGTTAGAAAAAAATAACCACGATGAACTAATTAAAAACATTGTGTCAGTGAGGTTTGGTAAAGGAGATAATGATCAGGCATCTAAGTTGGTAGAAGACTTAGAGCAAAATGGTTTAGCTCCTGACCAAAAACGCAAGGTCGAGCCTATGACCTTGAACGCCTTTGTTGGCGAACAAATAAATAAAGGTACCGATTTACCTATAGATATATTTAATGTGTATATGGGTAACAAAGTGAAAATTAAAAAAGGGAAATAACGATGAACGATGTAACGAAAAAAAAGAAAAGTGAAATATCGACTAATGTTGTAGACTTTTCAAGCCACATTGGTGTTGGCTTTGAAAATGTTGGTGCGCAAGAAATGGCAATACCATTTTTAAAAATTGCTAGCTCTCAAACACCAGAGATTAAAAAATCAAATGCTAAGTTTGTAGAAGGACTTGAGCAAGGTGATATTTTTAATTCTGTTACAAAAGACTTTTACAAAAGCATAGCTGTAGTTCCATGTGCCTTTAGAGTACGTGGAGTAGAGTGGTCACCTTTAGGTGAAGGGACTGGTGCACCTGTAAAAATTTATAAGCCTGAAGACATGCCAGCTTTAACGCGTGGCGCGGATGGGGAAGATCATTACATGATTAATGGAGCGATCTCTCCTACCTATATTGTTACGACGGCTGAGTATTTTGTTTTAAGAATTAATGATGATGGATCGTTTGAACGATGCCAAATTATTATGCAGAAGACACAATATAAAAAATCCCGTTATTGGAATACGATGATGATGAATCAGAAAATTAAATCCAGTGATGGGTCACTAAGAACATTACCAATGTTTGCTAATGTATACAAAATGGAAGGTGTGCAAGAAGCAAATAAAAAGAATGATTGGTGGGGATGGAAAATCACCTTGGATAAATCAGTCAATGATATTCCTAATCCATCTTATATAGTGGAGGAGGCTAAACATTTTCATGAGCTTGTGACATCAGGATCTATAGATCCTGCTCCAGAGGCAAATAATGATAATGACGATAGCGGTTTAAAAGACGTTACACCCAATGTGGATAGTGGCGTTTTAGGATCGTAATCACCTTAATTATCTAGGTTAGGGGCCTTGAAGGCCCCTAGTTATATTATTATTTATGAAAGTAGAAAAATTTAAAAATATATTTGATGGGTTAGATAGAGCTCACGGTTTTTATGAGTACACCCAAACAAAACAAAATGGCAAGCGTGATGGACGCATGCGTACAGTTCATGAAGAACCTACTTTACAAATGTTTCAGGATCATCTGGAAGGAAAAGATCGTGCTTTAGGTATTGTTCCCATTCGAGACGATGCAACTTGTACGTGGGGTTGTATTGATATTGACGAGTACCCTTTGGATCATAAAAAAATATTATCACAAATACGAAAATACAAACTACCATTAGTGATGTGTGCCTCCAAATCTTTTGGCGCTCATCTTTTTTTATTTTCCAAAAATCCACAACCTGCTTTTCTCTTTGATGAAAAGTTAAAAGAAATACGCGCTCATCTTGGCTATGCAAAAGCGGAGGTATTTCCTAAACAAATTAAACTCTCTGATGAGCAAGACACTGGATCGTGGCTGAACTTACCTTATCACGGCGACACACGGTACGCGTTTCTTGATAATGGTGAAGGTGCTACACTAGAAGAATTCTTTGAGTTATATGATAAATTTGTCTGTGATGATATTGGTAAAATATTAATACAGGTAGAAGATAATAACATGGCTGATGGTCCTCCATGTTTAGAAATTTTAACGGATCAAGGCTATCCAGAAGGGACAAGAAATAATGGATTATTTAATGTGGGAGTTTTTTATCGTAAGTCTAATCCTGATGACTGGAAGAATTTATTAGAAACATATAACCGCGAATACATGGATCCACCTTTAAATACTAATGAGGTAGGTATTATTATGAAACAAGTTGGCGCTGATAAAGCTGATGGTGCCATGAAATATATGTATAAATGTAATGATCAACCTATCGCTAGTGTTTGTCAAAAAGCTAAATGTAAATTAAGAAAGTTTGGTGTAGGCACATCAGGTCAAGATCATCCTGTATATGCAAACTTACGTGTCACGGATCGCGAACCACGTATTTGGTATCTTGATATAGACTCTCATCCAGTAGAAACACAAGTACAAGATGAAATAGAATACCATCATCGCTTACGTAAATTAGTTAAAAGAAAATTATTACGTTACATACCTATGATGAAACAAGCTGACTGGGAAGAAATACAGTCAGGATTATTTGAAACAATTACTACAATTAATATGCCTGAAGATGTATCTAAGGTAGGTGAGTTTAAAGATTATTTATTTGAGTTTTGTACCGCAAGAGGTGAGTCTTTTGATATTGATGAATTAGATATGGAAAAACCCTATACTAATGCGGAAGAGAATTCGACATACTTTCGTTTACGTGACTTATCAAAATGGTTAGAGAATACGAAAAATTTTAAAGAGAATAGATCTTGGTTAGTTCAACGAATAAAAGATCTAGAGGGTAAAGATGTGATGGTATATCCAAAAGGAATACAAACAAGAGCGTGGAAAATACCTGCATATACACAACCTAAAAAGATGGAAAAGATGCCTGATTTAAAAACAGAAGAAAAAACAGATAAAGATATTTTAGGAGGAACCGAAGATGAGGTTATACCATTTTAATTATGGAGAACTATAAAGTAATGCCAATAAAATATGAAGAAACAAAGCCTTTTATATTAGGAATTCATTATGCAAAAAGAATGCCAATGATACAGTTTTCTTTTGGTTTATTTTTTAATGATGAATTAGTTGGTGTTGTTTGTTATGGATCTCCAGCTTCTCAATCTTTATGTAGAGGTATTGCAGGAGATGAGTACAGGAAAAAAGTATTAGAATTAAATAGGCTTGTTTTAAAAAACAATATTAAAAATGAGGCTTCTTTTTTAGTGAGTAATTCTTTTAAGCTTTTACACAGACCAGTTATAATTGTTTCTTATGCAGATACGAGTCAACATCACACAGGATATATTTATCAAGCTACAAATTTTTTATATACTGGTTTGTCTGATAAAAGAACTGAATGGAGAATGAAAGGAACAAATAAACATAGTAAAACAATATGTGAGCAATATACATTAGAAGAAAGAAAAAATAATCCCGATAAATTTCATGTTGTACAACGACCTAGAAAACATCGTTATCTTTATGTTATAGCAAATAAAAAAGATAAAAAACAAATCTTAAAAAATTTTAAGTATCCAATTTTAGATTATCCTAAGTTTAAAAATAAAAATTACAAAACAAATACAAACATAGAAACACAAGGAGTATTGTTTTAATGATTAATATAATTGTAGGACCTCCTGGTACAGGCAAAACAACAGAGCTGTTAAATATATGTCAGCAAAAAAAAGAACAGGGTGTTCCTTGGGAAAGAATTGGTTTCTTTTCTTTTTCTAAGAAAGCAGCATATGAAGCTAAGGATAGAGCAAGACATAAGTTTCAAGCAAGTAGAGATGATTTAACTCACTTTAGAACGTTACATAGTTTTGCTTTTAGACATTTAGCTGTTAAGGAAGATAACTTAATGAAACAAAAACATTGGAAAGAGTTGTCTTCAAAAGTTGGTTTTAATTTAGTTTTTAATGATAATGATGATTCTGTTTATACGAATTCTAATCATCAATTTATAAATCTCATTAACAAAGCGCGCTTAAAAGATATTAGTTTAGCTGAAGAGGTAAGACTTTATCCTGATCCAATTAATATGGTTAAGTTAGATTATTTAAACAGAGTAATAAATAAATACAAAAAAGTTAATGAGCTTTATGATTATACAGATATGATTGTTGATTACACAACTGACACAGTTTCGACACAGTTTGATGTGCTCTTTATAGACGAAGCTCAAGACATGCCTCGCGTTCAATATAACATGGTAGATAAATTAATTAGTAATAGTAAAGAGGTTTACATTGCAGGTGATGATGATCAAGCTATCTTTCGTTGGTCAGGCGCTGATGTAGATAAATTTATATCTCTGCAAGGAACAGTAAAAGTTTTAGATAAATCGTATCGTTGTCCGCGAAGAGTGTTTCGATTAGCTAATAATATTATTACTAAAATACGAAATAGGCGTCCTAAAGTTTGGCAACCAAAAGAAGATGAAGGTAAAATATATCGTATACCACATTTACGACACATTGATTTATCTTCTGGAAACTGGTTGATCCTTGGCAGAACAAAAAAAATTAGAAATGAAATGATAGAAGAAATACTTTTAGAACAAGGTTATTGGTATGGAAGAGGTGAGCATAGACCAGTGTCTACGACTGTTTTAGGGGCTATCGATGTATGGAAAAAATTAAAGTTTGGTAACACGGTTACATTAACAGAGGTTAAAACTTTGTATAATAAAATAAAAACTAAAGTTGGAATTAAACATGGTCACAAAACAATGAAAGTGGAGAATGATAAACAATTATTTTCATTACAGCAACTAAAAGATCATCATGGTTTACTTGTCGATGGAGAATGGTGGGATGTACTCAGTTCTTTAACACCTTTTGAAATTACTTATTTACGGCGGCTTGAGAAAATAGGTGAAGACATAACAGCAGAACCACGAATTCGTGTTTCTACAATTCATCAAGCTAAAGGCGGAGAATGTGAAAATGTTATTGTGTTATTAGATTTAGGAAAGATTGTTTACAGATCTTATTTAAAAAATCCTGATGATGAACACCGTGTTTTTTATGTTGCTGTCACCAGAGCTAAAAACAATTTGTATATTGTTGAGGCTCAAAAACAACAAGGTTACCGAATGTACGGTGATGAAAGGATGCATGATGATTTATAAAAAGATACTTAACAAAGCCATTGAATTGATCGGCGGAGCACGAAACACGGATTACGGAGATCGGGTTACCAACCATCAAAACATCGCTAACTTATGGTCTGCTTTTTTAAATAAAAAAATATCAGCTCATGATGTAGCAATTTGTATGGCTTTAGTTAAAGTAGCGCGTCTCATGCATAGTCGTAAATCTGATAGTTATGTAGACCTAGCAGCGTACGGCGCAATCGCAGGGGAGATAGCAGAACGTGAGGAGGGTAAAGATGCAGAATAATTTTGGCTTTACAAAATCCGAGTGGGTACCACCTCATGAACTACCTGATATTACCGATGCAAAGGTTATTGCTTTTGACTTAGAAACATATGATCCACAATTAAAAACAACTGGACCAGGATGGACAACTAAAACAGGGCATATCATTGGCGTAGCGGTAGCCGTGGATGGTTGGAAGGGTTACTATCCTATTCGTCATGAGAATGGTTTTAATTGGGATAGAAGACGTGTTTTAACGTGGGTTAAAAAGTTAATGCAAACTAATGCTATCAAAGTAGCACACAATGCTATTTACGATTTAGGTTGGTTACATGCTGAAGGCATAGAGGTAAAAGGACCTATAGTTGATACAATGTTAATGGCTCCTATTTTAAATGAAAATAAATTTTCTTATGCATTAAGTGCAGTGGGAAAAGATATGCTTGGTGAAATAAAAGATGAAACACTTTTAAAACAAGCAGCGACTGAGTTTGGTATTGATCCTAAAAATGAAATGTACAAGTTGCCAGCTATCTTTGTAGGTGATTATGCGGAGCAAGATGCAGACTTGACTTTACGACTGTTTCACCACATGCGACCACTCATTGAAAAACAGAGTCTAAACACAGTGTATAAATTAGAGATGAATCTTATACCAATAATATTTGAAATGACAAAACGAGGAGTAAGAGTTGATGGAGATAAAGCAAGACGTTATAAAAAAAGTTTTAAGAATACAGAAAAGAAGATACTTGATGAAATACTGGCAGACACGGGTATCGCGGTTGATGTTTGGGCTGCGGCTAGTGTTGCAAAAGTATTTGATAAACTTAAAATAGATTATCCAAGAACAGAAAAAACACAGGCACCTAGTTTTACTAAAGATTTTTTAGTTCATCATTCACATCCAATTGCTAAAAAGATTCAAAGTGCCAGAGAGTTTAATAAAGTGCAATCAACTTTTATTGATACTATTTTAAAACATGGTGAGTCAGGACGAATTCATGCAAGCATTCATCAGATGAGAGATGGTACATCAGGAACAGTGTCAGGTCGTTTTAGTTATTCTAATCCAAACTTACAACAATTACCTTCTCGTAATAAAGAAATTAAAAAACAAATACGAGGATTGTTTTTACCTGAAGAAGGTGAGACATGGGGATCTTTTGATTATAGTCAGCAGGAACCACGGATCGCGTCACACTTTGCTTCAAGCTTAGGATGCGAAGGAGCTAAAGATGTTGTGGAAGAATATCAAAAAAATCCTGATGCAGATTTCCATAGTATAGTAGCAAACATTGCTAACATTGGCAGAGATCAGGCAAAAACTATTAACCTTGGATTATTTTATGGCATGGGCGTTAACAAACTTTCCAACGAATTGCAAGTGAACGTTGATGTTGCAAAAGAAATTTTAAAGGAGTACAATTCTAAGGTACCGTTTGTTAAGGAATTAACTAAACGCGTATCAAACTTCGCCAATAGTGAGGGTTACGTCTCAACAATCAAAGGTAGAAAATGTCGTTTTGAGTTATGGGAACCGACCACTTTTGGCGTGTTCAAAGCTTTACCAGAAGATCAAGCAAAATTAAAATATGGTAAGCATCACATTTTACAAAGAGCTGGTACTTACAAAGCATTAAACAGATTGATACAAGGATCAGCGGCGGATCAAACAAAACAAGCAATGATAGAATTGTATAAAGAAAATTTAATTCCTTTAATACAAATTCATGATGAGCTCACATTAAGTTTTAATGGTGAAGAAAAAACTAAAAAGAAAATAATGGAACTAATGACACATGCTGTAAAATTAACAGTTCCAAGTAAAGTTGATTGTGATTTAGGAAAATCTTGGGGTGATGCGACTTAGAAATATTGGCGGTTTTCTGCGGTAAAATAGATATGTCTTGCGTATGATATAATATTATATAATATATACTTATAATTTAGAAAGAAGGAATTATGAATAATATATTAAAACAAGACTTATTTAAAATAATTGGCCCAGAATTTTTCTCTGCAATTTTTACTAAGAGTAATGGTGAAGAGAGAAAGATACTTGCTAAACTACATGTAAAAGATCAAAAGTTTTTTGCAGGTGGTGAATTACTTGGTGACAGAAATCATTTATTAGAATGTATTGATGTTAACGTTCTTAAAAAAGTTGATGATCCAAAA
>Ga0163179_10000614_pt1 | contig 25514 bp, 11 predicted proteins | sample AtlANTMetagenome_FD_109643 | JGI IMG/M metagenome (GOLD analysis project Ga0163179, IMG submission 109643) | Marine eukaryotic phytoplankton communities from the Atlantic Ocean - Atlantic ANT 2 Metagenome | ecosystem: Environmental > Aquatic > Marine > Oceanic | place: North Atlantic Ocean...
TCCAAACCAACGCAGTCTTTAACTAATGAGCACATCAACAGCAATCCGTTATTGGACACCCAACGACCAGCGACAGTCTAGGCGTATCACGTTCAACACTTATCAGAAGGCGTTGGACATGCTGACATTCTATCAGGGTGCAGGTATCAGGTGTGAACTCATCGCACCTGGATTCTAACATGACTAGCAGACAACTCGCTAAACTTGCTAAGAAATTAGGATGGGTGCTTACACGTCACGGCAGCAAGCACCACATTTATTCTCATGAGAATACAACAAAGCAAGTCACGATCCCATATAGCACCCGTGATTGGGCCAGCGTCCTAATCAAGCGACAGTTACAGAGTGTAACGCTATCTTGATTCATTCACCCACATCCTCTATAATAGGAGTATGAAAAACATCTTTCTTACTAACGCCGCCGCCCGTAAAGATCCAGCAGTGATCGCAGCAATAGCAGCAATCCTAGAACGCATAGAGCGTACGGGATCGGATGAACTTCCAATTCCTGGTTGCCAACCTCACACCCGTGAGATATCACCAGTCAATTTCTTACAAGATGTCATGGACGACTTAGGCGATCCACGGTTCTAACAGTCTAACACACCCTGTCCGATATGACAGGGTTTTTTTGTGGGTGCGGTGCGTGGGGGTTCGCCGAGTGGGACTCCTAACCATTTGAAAGTCTACAAAAGTATCCCAACGAGATATAAATATTTCTGCGAAATTGAATATTCAAAACCTTGATTTTGAAAAAAATTTTCCAGCAAAAATTTGCCCTAAAAACCTGAGTATGATATAATGGAACAAACAAAAGATGAAATCGCACATCAGCAACTCTTGGAGAATCCGAAGTATGCTGTACACGTGCATGATAGTCAAATTAAACGGATATCCGAAGTACTTGAAGAACTTGCAAGTAGAGTAATAGCACTTGAAGACAAACTAATAGACTTGGATTTAAACGTAAGATTCAATAAAACACCATCCCCCGATGGTCCGCCCGAACCACCTTCAGGAAAAGACTATGGAACAACAACGTAATATGGAAGACATCTTAGATAACTTTGAAGAATTCTGTGATAACTTTGAGTTCTCAGCAGCAAAACGATTTTCAGGAATAGATAATGACTCAAGAGAACCAATTAACAATGCAGAAGTGCAACGAGTTACTCCAACAGTTGTCAGAGAAGTTGACGATGGTGGAACAGAGGGTGTCAAATTTAGAGTACCCCCAATTGATGTACAAGCGTCCGAAATCACAGAGTCATGAAGAGATTGCTGAGACACTTGACTATCTACATAATTCAGTAGAGGAGTTGAAGAAATGGCAGTCCCAGGACCAATAGCAACATCTGGTAGTCCAGTAGCAACAGGACACCTATGTGCAGTTACCACTACACTCAATCCAGTAACATGTTCATTAGATGTTATGGCAGGTGCTAAAGGTAATCCTATTGACGTTGGTAAGAATGTTGCTATGATGGGATCAACGACAGTACCACATCTGGCAGGTGTACCTCCAGTATGTGTTGCACATATTGCACCAGTTACCACAGGTATTCCAACTGTTTTAGTTAACAAGAAACCTGTGGCAGTAAGTGGAAGTTTATGCGACTTGGGTACGATCACTGGTGGAATACCCTCTGTGATTGTTGGTACGAATGTATCAGGATTGTAAGGAATTGTTTCAATATCATGATATTAATATTATAATGCCCCCGTGACACATATATAATACACTATATTATTTGAATTTAATTCATGGCTATTATGACTGATGGGAATTACATTCCTGCAAAACCTAAGACAACTCGTCAAGGGATGTCAAAGAATACGAAGCTTAGTGCGACAGCACGAAACGGGCGTAAGAAAAGATACCGAGGACAAGGGAGATGACTAAGACCTCTCCAAACCCCGACTCCGACCCGAACGCCGAAGACTCCGAGATGATTACTGTATTTGGAAATGAAAAGTTTAAGCAAGTTATAAAGTTTGGTATACCTATACCAGACTATTATATTGCTGAAGATGGTACTCCTTTAAGTACTAGAACTAAAGCTGGGAAAATTCTTAAGAAATCCCCCCGATCAAAAGGAACGAATCATAAGAAAAATACCCATGTGTATCCCCGAATGAACTGTACTGTTGCTGAAGATTGGGGTCCAGATCACTTCCAATACTATAAAGATAATCAAGGTGCTAGACATATTACTGTAGACCTCCATAGAGCAGTCATGGATGTTTGGAGACCTATTGATAAGTATCCACCTGATCGTTTAGCAGCTGATTGGGATAAAGCACCTGAATCCTTTAAGCAATGGGTAAGAGAAACAGTTGTAGTTGATCACATAGATGACGATACAATGAATTGCGATGTTACAAATCTTAGATACTGTACACCTAGACAGAATTCTCCTAAGATTAAACAAGCAGAAATGAAGCAACAAAATCACGATGGATCTGGGTGGATTATTCATAAAAAAGAAGATGATGAAAACAGACAAAAGCGATGACTTCATTAAGTCTGGTAAAAGACTTATAACTGATCAAGACTCAGATAAAATTCTATCTGATATCTCCAAACATAATGTAACTAAAAATAATGCTAGAATTTCAACACAGGACAGCGAATCTATTTCCGACCTTTCTCGTTGAGTTTAAATTAGAAGATTGCGAATCGTTTAATAAATCCGTAGCAGAGTATCTCTATGCGGAAAGAGAAAAGAATCCAAACCCAGAGAACAACTATTCTGCGAATGGACCCCATGCATGGCACTCTGAGAAGAATTTACACCTTCTAGATGAACAATGGTCTATAGACTTATATAATCTTATTATTAATAGTTCATCAGTGTATGCTAATAAGCAAGAGATTCCAAAAACTGCTTATATTGAGTGTTGGGGTATGATCTTACCATATGCTTGTTATTCAAACTACCATACTCATCCTGCATGTAATATTAGTGGAACATATTGGGTACAAGTACCAAAAGAAATGGTAGGTGTGGAAGAAAAGGATGGGGATACAATAGGAGGAAGGTTCTGTGTACCTGATCCTAGAAGTGGTGCTTCAGCAGGATTGGATGTCCTACCAACATTTGCTAAAGTACCTGTACCTGGTCATGGTCTAACATTTGGTAGTTGGATGCCACACTGGGTTGAGAGTCATTATTTTGAAGAAGATAGAATTGCATTATCATGGAATCTTACATTGGGTAAAGACATAGGAGATGTTAAACAACCAGAAAATCATTCTGATAGAAGAGTCAAGAAAATCATTACACCTCCAACAACTCCGCAGAAAATAATTTTATAATCGCTAAATACTACTGACTTTGTATATTGTCGGTAGATGACGACCAAGTTGTCCTTTAAGGATATTAATATTACATTTAAAAAGCATCCCGTTACTAATGACTTAGTTGTTAGTAGGGATGCTTCTGCTATTAAGCAAGCATTAACTAATTTATTGCTTACTAATAAAGGAGAACGTCTATTTAACCCAAGATACGGATCAAATATAAGAAACTATCTATTTGAACCACTAGACTATGGTACTGCAGCTCAAATACGTACAAATATTGTTTACACTATAAACAAATTTGAACCAAGAGTAGATTTGGAGAATATTGATGTATTTCCAAATTTTGATGATAATGGCTTTGAAGTTGAAATGGTTTATACTATAGATGGTTTAGATACTCCACCTACTGCTGTAGAATTCTTCCTTGCAAGGACTCGCTGATGCCATATACTCAACTAAACAATTTAGATTTTATTGATATCAAAACGACTCTCACAGAATATATGAGAGCACAAACTGATTTCACTGACTACGACTTTGAAGGGTCTGCAATAAGTCAAATCCTTGATGTGATGGCGTATAACACGTATTACACCGCCTTCAATACGAATATGGTGGTCAATGAGTTATTCCTTGACTCAGCAACTCTCAGAGATAATGTAGTATCATTAGCAAAGCAGTTGGGGTACTCTCCTAAGTCTGTTACTGCACCTACTGCTAGTATTGATTTAGAATTGACATTCACTCAATCTGCACCAGCATCTGTTGTTTATAAAGCTGGTAGTGGGTTTATAACAAATTATGATGATACTTTATATCGTTATGTTTTAAATGAAGACTATGAAGTAATTGTTGATAATAAAGTCGCTTCATTTACTGATATGAAAGTATATGAAGGATCTTTGATGAGAATGAGGTCATCAGTTGATCTATCAATAAAACAGAAATTCCTTATTGATAATTCTTCAGTTGATACTAATACAATACAAGTAAAGGTATACCCTACTGCATCTTCTATTGTTTTTGATACCTATAAAGTATCTAATAATATATTAGATGTTGGTGCTGATGATAAGGTATTTTTTATTAATGAACAAGAAGATGAGAATTACGAGATCTTCTTTGGTGACGGTGTTTTGGGAAGAAAATTAGAAGATGGTGAGGTAGTTGAAATAAGTTACATTATAACAAATGGTGATGCTACTAATGGAGCAAATCTGTTCAAGTTTAATGGAATATTACAAGATGAGAATGGTAATGTAATACAGCAACCATTTGCTAATTCTAATTTAGTTACTAAGTCTATTGCTTCTGGTGGAGCACAAATAGAAAGTATTGATAAGATTAAATATAATGCTCCTAAGTACTTTGGTTCACAGAATAGAGCAGTTACTGCAAATGATTATAAAGCAATTGTTAGAAACATATATCCATCAATAAGTGATATTATTGTATTTGGTGGAGAGGAACAAGAACCACCTGCATATGGTAAAGTCTTTCTTTCTGTAAAACCTACTGAAGCAGCAAGCTTGTCTTCTTATACAAAGAATCAATTGGTTAAAGAGTTGAAACAATATACTGTTGCTTCAATTAAACCAGAATTTATTAACCCATCAGTTTTATATGTTGAATTGAATAGTAAAATATATTACGATGGTAATAAAACAAAATTAATAGAACAAGAAGTTGCTGCTAAAGCTGCAACAGGAATAACAGAATACCTTAAAACTTCTAATACAGAGAAATTTAACGGAAAGTTTAGGTATAGTAAATTTATTAGTGTCATTGATAATTCTAATACTTTTATTAATTCAAATGATACTGATCTTACTATGAGGAAAGATTTTATAGCACAGATAAATTCATCCTCATATTATGAAGTATGTTTTCAAAATCCATTCTATAACGATTGTGATAATTCTGTCGTTCATTCCACTGGGATGACTGTATTTGAATATCCAGAATATACATCATATCTAGAAGATAGAGATGGTAAAATAGTCCTATATAGACTAGATTCCACATCTAGTGAAAAAATCTTATTGAATGATTCTGTGGGAACAGTTGATTATGATAAAGGTGAAGTTCAATTATATGACTTTACTATTTTAAAAGGTACTTATTCTGATAATCGTATTGAGTTACGTGTTAAACCTGCTAATAAGGATATTGAAGTTAAACGTGAGGCGTATCTAGATGTAGATGTGTCAAAGAGTAAATTTATTGCATATAAAGAGTGATAAAGACTGCAAATAAGATCTCATTTTTAATTGAGTCTCAATTACCAGATTTCATAAACGAAGAGTATGAACTTTTTAGTAAGTTTATACAAAAGTATTATGAGCAGTTAGAGATTCAAGGACAACCTTTGGATATTATTAGTAATATCCAGAATTATCATAATATTGATTTTTACGAAAATGATATATTAAAACAGTCAACTAAATTGGTTGGAGTACTTAGTGATGCAGATCCTTTAATTATTGTAGAAGATGCTACTTCATTCCCAGAGCAAGGTGGATATATTAAGATAGATGATGAGATATGTTTTTATGCTAGTAGAACAGAGACGCAGTTTTTAGATGTAAGTCGTGGTGTAAGTGGTAATACGACTTTAGGAGATTTATATAATAAGAGTAATTTTGTAACAACACAGGCTTCAACTCATTTAAATGGAAGTACTGTACAGAATATTAGTAACTTATTTTTATATTCTATTATAAAAAGTTTTGAGAAACAATATCTTGCAGATTTTCCCGAAGCATATTTGAAGGAAGAGATTGATAAGAGAACTTTAATAAAAAATATAACGAGTTTCTATCAATCAAAGGGTACTGACAATTCAATTAAATTCTTATTTAAGTGTTTAATTAAAGATGATCCAAATCCTTCTGTTTCATATCCTAGAGATTTCACAGTTAAGTCTTCTGATTCTAATTGGATCAATAACTATTCTCTCAAGGTAAAAATTGTAAATGGTAATCCTACTGATTTAATAGGTAAAAGGATAGTTCAATCTACTGGTACACACGCTTCTGCTATAGTTGATAATGTTAGATATTGTGGAGAATTTGATGGTGATGATTTATATGAAATAATTCTTGCAGAAGAATCTGTAAATGGATATTTTTCTATTGCTGCAAAGACAAAATTAACACAGGATGTCACGGGATTAGATACTGTTGGCAATAGAGTAAATGTATTCTCTACTCTTGGTTGGGATAAAGAAGGAGAATTTTATATTGGTGGTGAAACATTTACATATAAGGAGAAGAATGTAAATCAATTTGTTATATCTAATAGAACATCTAATGGTATTCATTCAAATGGAACTATTGTAACATATGGACATACTGTATCTGGTTCCAATGTAAGTCTATTAGTCTATGGTGTTTTCTATGGAGTTGAAAACTCTGATAGTGTACCATATTCAAACATTGGTGATAAGATTGATATATCAGAACCAGGATTCACCACTGATGACACAAGAATATTTGATTCACAAAATAATAATAGATGGCAATTGTATGGTATTTCACCTGCTGTTCCTGAATTAAATTCTAATGTTTCAGCAATATATGCTGATGATGATTCTTATTATATTGCATCTTCAGGTTGGCCTTCTCATGTTATAGGAGCAGGTATATCAACAGATGGAACTGATCAAAGACATTTAAAGATTCTTAGAAAAAATCCAATCACTACAACTGAGTCTTATGAGACTAAGTATAGAGATATTGGTATTGCTACTAATGGAATCCCATTCTTAAGTTATAAGGATGAGGATGTTATTTATAGTGGAGAACTGCAAAATATTACTGTAAACACTAGAGGTACTGGTTACGATAGTGCTCCTTTTGTATTGGTAAACAGTACTCCTAATATTGCACGTGCAAAACTTGCTGGACAAGTTGTTGAATCTGTAATAGTTGATGTTCCTGGTAGTTATGATGCTACTCCAACAGTAGAAATTGTATCTGGTAGAAATGCTAAAGTTACTGCTGTTGTTACTAATGGAGAAATAACTAGTCTTACTATTGATGATCCTGGTGAGTATTATTCACATGCACCTACTGTTATTATAGCAGATAAAGTAGGTAAAGGTAGATATGCAAAGTATAATGCAGAAGTTTCTACTTCTGGTCAAATTACTGGATTTACAAAAGTAACTGGTGGAACTCTTTACACAACTGGTAATATTGTAGTTGATATTATTCCTAATGGATTTGGTTCTACTGCAACTGCATCTATAAAAGAATGGAGAAAGGATAGGTATTATAAGAACAAGATTACCAATTCAAATTTAGATTTTGATAACGGATATAAGTTTGATAATATTGTTTCTTCTAAAGGACATGGATATGCTTACTATGCTTCTCCTTCAACATTAAGGGCAAACGATAATGGAGCACAGCACTCACCTATTCTAGGGTTTGCGTATGATGGAAACCCCATATATGGTGCTTATAGTCATACAGATCCATTAGATGCAAGTAGTAATATTGTAAGGATGGTTTCTAGTTATTCCTTGAATTTATCAAGATTAAATGGACCATCAGAAGATGCTGCTAATCCTTTAGGTTCTTTTATTAATGATTATACTTATATTACTGGATATGGAACATTAGATCAAAACAATGGTCGTTTTTGTGTTACACCAGAATTTCCTGATGGAACATATGCATATTTTGTTACTGTTAATAGCTCAAACCAACCTACATTTCCATATATCATTGGTCAGAATTATTATTCATTACCTGTAGATTCAAATTACAATTCAGAAATTTCTCAAGATGATGTACCAGTCAAAGCTTCTAGATTAAGAACTGGTGGTATTGATAAGAATGGAGATTTAACAACTGCTCAAATTGCCGAAGTAACTAGAGGAACTGTATCATCTGCTACAATTGTTAGTAGTGGATCTAATTTTTCTGTTGGTAATGAATTAGTTATTGAAAATAGTGATGGTGAAGGATCTGGTGCTGCTGGTGAAGTTTCCTTTGTTAAAGGAAAATCAGTATCATCATTACAATCACAATCATCTAAGGTGCTTCATTTTGATCTTAGTAACATTGGATATCTTTTTGCTGGAGATACGATTACACAAGCAAATACTGGTGCTACAGGAATATTGATTGGTGATGTTGTATCTGCTAAAAAATTAGTACTAAAGAACGTAACAGGAACATTTAATAGTACAGATGTACTATCTTCTACTACAGAAGTTATTTCCTTAATATTAGATAAGAGTTCTTCTTATACCAAAGGAGCTATAGTAGTATTAGAAGATGGTATAGCTCTTGAACCTGTTGCTAGAGGAGAAGTTTTAGAATCAACAACAAATAAGAATAGTGTAAAATTGAAAGTTACAAAAACAGGGTTTATTCCTTCTAATACTTTGTTTTTATCAAGCGAGAATTTAAATGATACTACTGGATCTAAGATATTTTCTATTGTACAATTAAGTTCAAATCTATCAATATTTAATATAACAGATAATGTAGCTTTACTTACTACTTCTGCATCACATGGTGTTAATGTTGAAGAAGATGTAGTTGTTGACATTAATCCAGATGATAATTTAACAACCACTACTTATTATGTACGTAGTAGAATATATCAAGAAGTAACGCTCAAGAACCCAGTCATAGCAAGGGTTCTCAGTGATACAGGAATTGGAAGATCTGAAATTCTCAACAGTGGTGCAAATTATACAAATGATGTTTATGATGATATCGCATTATCTGGTGGAACAGGTAATGGTGCTAAAGCAACAATCACAGTTGAGAACAATCTTGTAACAAAAGTAGAGATAACTGAAAAGGGTACTGGTTATGAGAAATTTGATCTTCTTACTGTAGGAGATACAGATTTAGGTAAGACTGATACAAGTCAACCAAGGTTAGCAGTTCGTGTTGATCATGTTGGATTCTCAGTTGAGAATTCCAAATTAAATCTTGATAGTGCTCTAGATATCAAAATTAACGATCATCTCATAATAGGTGATGAGATTGTTAAGGTAGAAGGTATTACACAAAACACTGTTATAGTTCAAAGAGGATCTAATAAAAAGGATCATTTTGATGGTGCTACTGTTGAGATATATGATGCAGGATATAATCTTTCTAATGGTTATAAAATTAATACTACTGGAATTGTCAGTGAAGATGTTAATAATGCAATAGTTTTATCATATGATTCATCATCACAAAAAGTAGTTTTTGTTTATGATTACAATCAATCATTAACAAGTATTGATTCTCTATCATTAACATCTGTATTTTTTGATGAAAGTACTCCATCTACTAGATTGGTAGAAGTTCAAAGTTATTCTAGTCCACAAGTATATTTTGAGTTTTCCACAGATGGAACTACATTTACAAGAAATCCTATAATTGATATTAAAAAGTATTACAAATATAATTTTGATGTATCACATACATCAATGATAGGTAAGAAATTTAATATTTCTCCTAGTATTAATTTAAATATATCCACTCCTGAAGTAAATGATTCTAATAATATAGTTGACTTTAAGTTGGGATTTGGATCAAGAACAGCATTAAACACTTATACTAAAAAGCAAGAAATATATTATAGTAAGTATTACTATTATGATGAGAATAATCTTATTTCCAATGAAGGATCTTATCTTAAGATAATAGAAGATCCTTTACAAGGATCTAAAAAATCTCTATATGTTACATCTACTGATATAGTATATTCAACTGGTATAAAAGCACCTCATGATGGTAGTGGAACTATTTCATATATTACAAATTCTCCGTTTGCAGTAGGTGAAATAAGTTCAATTAATATTACTAATATTGGTATTGATTATAATAAAATTCCAATAGTAACTGGTATCTATGATAATACTAATACTATTAATAAAGATGTAAAATGTTATCTTAATAGTAATGATATTGGTATTCCAACTAGTATAAAAATTCTTAGTAATGGTGGATCATATCACAATGATTCTTCATTACAATCTACGTTTAGATCTAATTATGTTTTCATAGTATCTGAATTTAATAAAGATGCTTTTGATGTTGGTGAGACTGTGGTACAGACATCAGGATCGGTTGAAACTGCAAGAGGAAAAGTTAGTTCTTGGAGAGAGGGATCTAACATTTTACTTATTGATAATATAACAGGTATTTTTAGGAAAGGTTTACCTATTGTTGGTATTGCTAACAGAAATGTTGCAATGTTAGATGATATTAAGTTTACTGAATTTACTCCTATTATTAAAACTTATTCTGATAATCTTGGTTACTATGAATCTGATTATGGTAAAATAAGTGATGCAAATCAAAAAATACATGATTCATATTATTATCAAGATTATTCATACTTAGTTAAATCAAAAACTCCTATTGAAAATTGGAGATCTTTAATTAAAGAGACCACTCATCCAGCAGGGTTCCAGTTATTTGGTGAAGTATTAATTGAATCTTCTGGTCAGTCAACAATGCCAGGTAATACTAGTGTTAGTAGAGTTAGTATTATACAAGCATGGAATCCAGAAAATAATAAAATTACAGTACAGAGTACTAAGAGACAGATTACTCAAAATATTGTAATGATGAAGAACCTTAATGTTGAAAAGGGAGTTGGTTCTATATCTCTTGATACTGCGAGTGTTTCTGAAATCAGTACTGGTAATGTATTTTTAGATTCTGATTTTAATGGATCTCTTACAAACAAAGGTAATCTAGAAGGAAGAACAACATTTACATTAAAAGACAAAAAAGGTAATGTATTAAAACCTTATAATGAACAATCCTTAATTATTACTTTGGATGGTATATTACAAGAACCTGGTGTTTCTTATACTATTTCTGGAGATCAAATAACTTTTGCACAACCACCATTAGGTGTAAGCTTTAAGAACCAACAAGAAATACCTGGTGTTACTTTTTATGGAAAGATATTTGAATTTAAGAATGATACTTTAAATGCAAAATATCTTAAAAAAGTTAGAAATATTTTCCAAAGAACTGGAACATGGATAGATGCTGCTAATCAGCTTGAGATGAATAGAACATTTATTCAAGAAGAGACTCTTGGGTATATTAAAAATAAGTATCCAGTGTTATCTTGGGGATCTTTACAATCTAAGTGTATAAGAGATATAGGATTGTTTATTGATGCTATAGCACATGATTTAAGATTTGGTGGAAATGAGAAAACAATTTTAGCTGCTGAATCTTATTTTACAAATGAGACTTTGACATCTTTAATAGGAGATGCAGTTTTAGTTGATCCTAATGATCCTAATAATAAAGATACTATATCTGAATTAGAAGCAACTATAGAAGCGTTGAGTTACATGACTCGTCTTTCTAAGTTAGCAATGAGGAACTGGGATTATATTGATCGTCAGGTTTCTTGGACTCCTGGTACTAATCAAGTTACTATTAGTGATACAAATAATATTGCTTTGGGTATGAGAGTTAGTGCTGGAAGAGCATTTCCTGAAGAAGCAAGAGTTATTCAGATTGTTGATGGTAGAAATATTAGAATTGGTAGAAAACTTTCTGATACAGAAGTAGAGAATATAAACTCTCTTCCTCTTTCAGAGACATCAGTAAATATTATTTCTGATAATACTACTATTGATAGTAATACAAATACAGTTAGTTCTATAACTCAAATTGGAGAAGATTTGTATTTTCGTATTGGAACATCATTTTATTATGCTTTAACACCAGCTGATTCTGTATTACCTTCAGATAATGCTCAGATGATATTCTCATTTAGTCCTCTTAATAATGGTACTTATTATGATGCATCATTATTGATTGAGATGAATAAGTCTGATATTATTACTTCTTCTGTCAGTGCTGTTAATACCAAATATCCATCTCATGCTGCTACAGGTTATACTGCTAAGTGTGAGAGAGATCTTGGATATTTAATTGATGCTGTTATATATTCTTTACGTTATGGTGGAAATGAGAAGTTGGTCAAATTTGGAAGAAGTTTCTTTATCGGAAATGATTTGACTCATTTATATGGTGAGTTGCCAGAATCTTTATATGCTTTCAATCAAGCAAGAGATTTTATGATAAAAGCAATGAGGAATCAAGGTGCTGTTACCGATACTTCAATTCGTATTGATACTCAGATTCCTTTATGTGCTCAAATTGAAAGTGCATTAGTAACATATATTTCTAGTGTTGAAGTTATTCTTGAGAGAGGAGTTAATGCTGTTGAATTAGTAAGACAAAATCCTAATGATAGTGGATATTGGTCAAATACTAAATCTTATACAAATATCAATATATTACCAGATCCAAAACTTGTTAATGGAGTATTGAAAGAGTGTGAAGATGTTTCTTCTGCATTAGATTCCTTATATGAAAATGCAAGACAAACATTGAATATTGGAGTTGGATCATCTGAAATATCTAAACCAGATTATATTAATAATGAAAATAATGTCTTTGAGTTATATTATACTGATGGAACTGCTGTTGATACTGAAGTCAACGAAGATCTATTTGTAGCATTAAGTGGTGTTTTACAACATACATCTGCTTATTATATTGATAGAACTAATGTACCAAATAAAATTGTTTTTGATGCACCACCTATTTGGGATCAGAATGATAATACAAAAACAGTTTATGAACCACTAGCTGTTGAAAAATTCTTTGCTCATGGAGTTGGTGCTTACCTTAGATGTACTATTGATACTAGTGATACTAGGGGATCCAACGGTCCTTTCTTAATTCTTGATTCTAAAGATCAATCTAAGATCATTAGTAGTCCAGAGTTTGCTTTAGTTTTCATAGATGGTGTTTTACAAAGAGAAAAAGATTCATATACCATAAATGGACCAACTATAACATTTACACGAAACCTTTATAGGGGTAATAATGTTGATATACTTGTTCTTTATGGAAGAGATTTAGATTCATCAATAAGTCTTTATGATTTTGAGTCTAATGAGTATTACAATGAGATTGTATTAACTTGTGATGCTGGATCTAATAATGATTTTGCTGCTTGGAAGAAATGGTTTGGATTATCACATGATGATCATCAAGTAGCATATCAAAAGATATCTGGCAAGAAGGTTTTTATAGGTAATGTAAAGACATATACTACAACTAATCAAAAGTTAATTATTACTCTTGTTGGAAATAATCCTGATATGGATGGATCATCAGTATTCTTCTCTGGCACAGACAATTTCTTTGGTGCTGAAGATTTTAATGATGAATACGAACTAACAGGAACAACTAATAATGTTTCTGTAGTAAGAAACGGATATGATAACTATAGAATGCAGAGAAACTCTGCTAGATGGTTATACGGAAGTAAGAGAGCAGATGAGTCTTTCTATGAAAAGCATAGAGGTAGTGCTAACTTAAGTGCTGGAGATTCTGTTAAAATTCATGGTGAAAATGACTATAGAACTATAAAAGAACTTCCTCAGTATGTAAGTCCTAAAACTTACAATGATGGTGATGAAGTATCAAATAGTTTCTTTGGATCTTGCTTCGCTACAAATTATTCTGGAGACAGAAGAGGAGAGGGTCTTACAGTTACATGTCAAGTAAGTGGTGGAAAAGTTTCTTCTATTACTTGGAATAAAACTAGTTATAATGCACAGAATCAAGTTGAAAAACGTAGTGATGCCAAGGGATATGATACTACTCCTATATTACATTTTATTCCTACTAATCAGAAAGGAGGAGGAGCAAAAGCTGAGGTTCTTGTATGTGACGGCGAAATTGTTGATATAGTATTAACAAATTCTGGTTCTGGTTATACTACTGCTCCAACAGTTGTTACTGCAAGACAATATGATATTATCAAACAACGTGGAAGAAAGATTGATAGTCTAATTAATATTAGGGTAGAAACTGAATTACTATACAACACTTTTCCTGGAACTATTATTCCTGTTGATATTACTCCTATTAGAGGAACTGATCCTGTTTCTCCAATTCCGCTTGATCCAAATCTTCCTGGTGATAAAAATCCAGACGGATATGTACGTTCTTCTTTAACATCTGCTAATCATATTCAAATTACTGAATTTATTAATAGAAGACTGGATGTACCTTCTCCTAAAGGTAAAACACTTGAAGTTAATAGGTATTTCCCAACAGTAGTTGATTCTGTAAGACTTCCAGATATATCACACACATCACAAGGAACAAGTATTTTAGAACTTGGTGCTTATGATGCACGTATGTTTAAACCTTTTGTTTGGATAACCGCAAAGGGTATTATAACAGTACCACCAGGTCCAGGACCAGGTCCAGGACCAGGTTTTCCTCCTGGATATCCAGGAAATCCTGATGAAAAGGTTTATATATATCAATTAGGATTCGTTGATCATCGTGGATTTGTAAAACCACCTCGTTTAGAGAATATGACAATGAGACCTTCATTCTTCCAGTGGGAAGGTGCTAAATTTATGAGTACAGGAGATATTTTATCTCCAGCAGGTCATTCCGTATCTGAATATACTATTGAAGAATTTGATAGATATGGATTCAATTTAATGCAATTTTCCGCAAACGCTTACTCTGGTTGGGCGGATGATGGATATTCATTTAACATAGGTTATCCAACTATTAATAACTACTTAAGTCAATTGGAAGTTGATAATCTACCATCTGAATTTCAGGGTGGATTCGTTAGAAATGGTGGTGTAATCTACGCTAATACTAGATTGTTCCCTTCCTCTGGAGTTATTTCTATCGGAAAAGAGAAAATATATTATACTAATAAATTAATTGATCGTTTCTTAGGATGTCAACGTGGATATGAAGGTTCTATCATAGAAGAGCATCCTATAGGATCTTATCTAAGAAACGCCTGAATAAATTATATAAATAAACCAGATTCGTTTTAAACACAAGAGCACTTGCAATGGCAGCTATTATTTCAGAAAAATTTAGAATCTTCAATGCGAAGCAATTTCTAGAATCACTTGGTGAAGCGGAAGCAACCAATATGTATTTCTTCGTTGGAAGATCCTCAAAGTGGGATGTTTACATAGAATTATACAATATCAGTGGCACTTTCCAAGTAGGAGAAACCGTCTCTGGCGGTGGATGGACTGCAACAGTTGCAGAAGTACATGCTAACAGTTTACTCTGTTCTAACGTACTTCCTACTTCTACTACCACTCCCTCATGGGGAACTACCATTACTGGTGGTACTTCAACCGCAACTGGAGTGTCTAGTATATACAGATATGCTACGGAAGAAATTCCACCACTGCCTTTAGATAATCAAATTGAGAAACAATCAGTTTATAATGAGTTAATTGCTGCCAAACGAATCAACGCTGATGCTGCTCGTCTTGTTATCCCTCGTTACAACTGGAATACTCAGATCAATCCTAAGTTTGATATGTACCGTCCAAACTATTCAGCAACTCCTGCTGGTGGTGGATCTATAGGTATACAAACTGCTCTTGGAAATAATGGACTAACAAGTGCTAAATTCTATGTTATGAATAATACATACGAAGTCTTTAAGTGCTTGTATAATGGTGAATCACCTGCTAATCCAACTGGTGTTAATGTTGTAGACGAACCAAAGAGTAATCCCACTGCTGGTCAAGGTACATTTGCAAATGGAGTATTCACTTCCGAGAACGGAAACTATATTTGGAAGCATTTATTTACTTTACCTACAGGTGATGTACTTGCTTTCTTATCAACAGATTTCTTACCAATTGCAGCTTCAACTGAAGCATCAAGAACTCAGGTAGAAGGATTAGCAGTTGATGGTGCAGTTCATGTAGCAGTAGTTAAAGATGCTGGTGCTGGTCTTCCTGCAACAGATACTTATTATGCAAAGATTATTGGTGATGGTACAGGTGGAATAGTTAAGTTCACTACAGATGGATCTGGTTCTATAACTGGTGCTTCAATTCAAGCAGCAGGTAGTGGATATACTTATGGTAATGTGTTGTTAAAGCAAGGAAATGTATTTACTGATGCAGCTGCAACTGCTGCTGTAGGTACTGTTAGTGCTTCTTCAACAGGTTCCATAGAAGCAGTTATATCTCCTGAAGGAGGTCAAGGTTCTAATGCGGATGCAGAACTCTTTGGTAAGAGAGTGATGACAAATGTTAGATTGACTTATGATGAAGGTCAGGGTGATTTCCCTGTAGATAATGACTTCCGTAGGATTGGTATTATCCAAGATCCAACTAATTGGGGAACTACTGCTAAAGCAACAAGTCTAACAGTACGTGGTACTCATGTTGTAAAACTTAATAATGCTACAGCAGATTATGTTGCTGATGAAGTTATCTCACAAGCTAATGCAGGTGGTACATCTAAAGGTACTGTCGTATCTTGGGATTCTACAAATGGTATTTTGAAATACTATCAGTCTCCTGATGTTCATACCGTTGATGGTAAAGTAAATGCATTCGTAGCAGATGCTGCTGTTGCTGTAGTTGGTTACACTTCAACTGCTTCTGGAACTGTTGATACTGCATCTGGCACTGTAGGAACACCAGTTGTTGTTACCGATATTTCACTTGTAGAAGGTCTTTCAAATCCTGAAATTGAACCTAACTCTGGAGATATAGTATACATAGAGAACAGAAGACAAATTACTAGAGCTCCTGACCAGATAGAGGACATCAAGCTAGTAATTGAATTTTAATTCTACCCGAAAAACTAGAGACAAAGTGAGATGCCTCAGAAGACGAACCTTAACGTAGCTCCATACTACGATGATTTTGCACAAGATAAGAACTTCTACAAGGTGCTCTTTCGGCCTGGATATTCTATCCAAGCGAGGGAGTTAACCCAGTTACAGTCTAGTCTTCAAAATCAGATTGAAAGTTTTGGTAAGTACGCCTTTAAACAAGGTGAACTTGTCATACCTGGTGAGGTAGGGTTTAATAATAAACTTAACTTTGTTAAATTATCTTCTGTATCTGAGATACCTATTAATGTAGATGGAAAGGTAGTCTACAAGAAATATGATATAACTCAATTAAAAGGCGAAACTCTTAAAGGTTTAACTTCTGGTGTTACGGGTATAGTAGTTGAAGCGAATATATCTACAGAAACTACCTCAGATCTTATATTTGTAAATTATACAAATAGTGGTGATGCAGGTAATGAGGATACATTTCGTCAAGGTGAGACCCTAGAGGTCGTAGATGGCGTTAATACACCACTCCTAGTGGTTGGAACCGATGGTAGTGTACTTCCTACTAGTATTTCTGTTACTAATCCTGATACACGAGAAACAACCTCGTTAGAGAGTCCTACGATGGGGTTTGCTTCTGCTGTTAAAGTGGAAGAAGGAATTTATTTTGTTAATGGATTTTTTGTTAGAACATCAGAACAACTATTAATAGTTGATAATTATTACAATTCTCCTTCTTCTAAAGTAGGGTTTAAAATTACAGAGAGTATTGTAACTTCAGAAGAAGATTCTTCATTGTATGATAATGCAATAGGATCAACTAATTATAGTTCACCTGGAGCAAACAGATTAAAGATAGAACTTCAGTTAGTTAAGTATTCATTGACTGAAATTACTGATAAGAATTTCATTCAATTATTATTAATTAAAAGAGGTTCTGTACAGAGTCAAGTAGTACAAACAGACTACAATCTATTAGAGAATACTCTTGCTAGAAGGACTTATGACGAGTCTGGTGATTATGTTGTTGAAGATTTTCCACTAGATGTGAGAGAATATTATGAACAAGATGGAAATTTTGGTGTATATTCTCTTGATGATCTTGGTACTGTAAATGGTTTGCCAACTAATGAAGCAAAAAATAAATTAGTAGCAAGTATCGGTCCTGGTAAAGCATACATTAAAGGGTATGAAATTGTTAATTCAGAAACTAAATATCTCCCTATTGATAAAGCAAGAGAAACTCTTGGTAGAGATGATATACGTTTAAAGACAACAGGTCTTCCAACATATAAGATTACAAATACTTGGGGTAGTGTTCCTTTAAATTCTGAAGGTGCTGATCTGATTGCGTATCCAAATGTATTCCTAACATCAACTTTTAGTGATGGAACTATTGGATTAAATGGAAGTGAGTTGAGTACTGATAGTAAGCAGACTTTATCACGTAGAGGACAATTATTTAATATAAACACAGCAGTTAAAACAATATATGTTAATATTGATCCTTCAATAGATTTAAATAATATTGATGTAACTAGTTCAACTCCAGTTGTTACAGATGATTTTAATAAAAGATTGCATTATCTTTCATTAACTGGTTTATGGATTACACAATCAAGATCTACAGCAAATTCTACTGCAATAGGAGCAAAAGTAGATGTTATAGGATATGCTGAAGTTAGTTTGTTAGATGTTAACAATTCTACTAGTGTTACTTACCTTGAAATAACTGTTACTGGTGAGAAAGATATTCTTGATGAATACTTATTGGAGTATGATACAGCATCAGCAGATAAATTTAGACAAGTTTTTAGAACTCAATCTGATGCTGAAGCAACATCAGCAACTCCTTTTGGAAGGATAGTTGATTATAATGAAACTATCACTCCAGTAATAGGAACAGTAAAACCAAGTAACTTCACTTTAATTGAAAGAGGTAATGGATTTAATCCAGATACAGATGTAGTTATTTCAAAAGGAAGAACATCTCAAGGAAATTCATCCTACAATACTACATTTGGGTTTTCATATTTTGATCCTCAATTCTTTACTAAGATCATTCTTGATGAACCAATAACAACTTTGGGTAGTTTTACTCCTGGACAGTATGTTTATGGTCTTGACAGTGGTGCTTATGGTGTTGTAGAAGGATCTACTAGTACCAAATATACATCACATAAGACCTTAATGGTCAAGACTCTGTTTGGAACATTTAAATCAGGTGAAACTCTTAAAGATGAATCAAATAATACTTTAAGAATTGCAAAAGATAATACAATTTCACATTTTATTGTCCCTAAAAGAGGACAAGATTATGTTTCTGGATCAACTCTTAGAATTGATGGTGTTGAATATGATGGATCTAAGATTGAATTACTTTTAAGTAGTGGTGGTGGTATTATTAACGCTACCATAAAAGATAGATCTAGTGTTTCTATTGAGTATTCACAACCACCAGTTGTGACTGTAGAGCAAGCTTCCACTGGAGGTACTCCAACTTCAGCATCTGTTGTTGTTCCAATTCTTATTAGAAATGCAGTAACAACTTATACTCCACAAAATGTTAAATCTTTATATTCAGAGTTTGGTGCTGGTGGTGTAAATTCTCATATATTCACTTCTGATGTTGATTTAAATAAGCAAAAGTATGCAGAAACAGTATCTGTTACTGATTTTACTTTTAGTGGTGATCAAGGAAGAAAGTATATTGAGTGTAATGGATTTGGTGGAGACTCAACTACATTTATTCAACAAGGTGATTTAATACAGTTTACTGATTCTACAAACAATGTAATACGTTCTATAGCACAAAGAGGAACAAAATCTGATGGTGTATTAAAGTCTAGAATTTATTTGGATTCTTCTCTTTCTTCTCCTGTTGTTAATGCCAGTGTTGTAAGAGTACGTCCATCAATTGATAATTTCAATCAAGGAGCACTTTTATACAAGACAGGAACTAATCAAATTAGTTCTATTGTAGATAGTAATGAAAATTCCAAAATCAAATATTATCTCAGAAGAGATTTTATATCACAGGGTGTTGGTGGTTCTGGTAAAATTACATTCTCTGCTCCACTTCCATTTGGTACACAGAGATTTGTTTCATTCACCGAAAGTAATTTCTTAGTTACTATTCTTGATCCAGGCGATGCTCCTGATGTTTCTAAAGGTGACATTGTATATGTTACTTCAGAACAAGTTGTTATTGAGTCATCAACTGATTCTGCAACTGGATTAACTGCTGGTAGTGTAAGATTAGATCTACCTTCTACTTATTTTGGTGGAACTGGTTCTTATACAAATTATCCGAAACTTAAACTTACTGCTACATTGGAAGTAAGTAAAGCAAAACCAAGACTTAAAACATCAATTACTGATAAGAGAATTGTTATTGATTCTATTGGTGACACTATTATTCCTTTCCGTGGAAGGGATTATGATACTGATGCAATTGAAACATATAGTTATGCTGATGCATATAAACTCAAGTATGTTTATGAAGGATCTGTAACTGAAGCTCCTGTAGCAGATAAAAATGGAAATTTGGTTACTGGTACTGATGTTACATCAAGATATACTTTTGATGATGGTCAAAGAGATACAATATATGATGTCTCAAGAATTATATTAAAACCTGGATATGATGTACCATCTGGTAAATTATTAATTGCTTTTGATTACTTTGATCATACTTCTGGTGATTTCTGTACAGTTGATTCTTATTTACATGAAGCAGGTGTTGGTCCAGAAGAGATTCCTTCTTACAATTCTCCTGCAATAGGTAAGATATCTTTAAGTGATGTTCTTGATTTTAGACCTAAAGTTGATAATGATGCTATTGTATCTGGTTTTTTAAATACATCATTATTATCTGCTAGTAATACAAGATCATTTACTGGTGCTGGTGGTATTGTTTGTAGTACTCCTGCACCAGATTCTAATTTAGAATATACTTTTGGTTTCTCACAATCTCAATATCTTGATAGAATTGATGCTGTATTCTTAAATAAGAATGGTCAATTTATTATCAAACAGGGTAATTCTTCATTAAATCCATCTAAACCAGATTTAGTAAGTGACTCTGTACCACTATACTATGTTTATGTACCTGCTTTTACAACATCTAATAAGGATGTAAAGATTGTTCCAGTTGACAACAAACGTTATACAATGCGTGACATTGGTAAATTGGAGAAACGTATTGAGAGACTAGAATATTACACAACATTAAGCATTCTTGAACAACAAGCATTGAATATGCAGATCACTGACAGTATAGGTCTGACAAGATTCAAGAGTGGTTTCATTGTGGACAATTTTGAGACTCATAAGATTGGATCTCTTCAATCACTTGATTATAAGTGTGCTGTTGATACACAACAGTCTGTATTAAGACCTCAATCTAAAGAGGATTCATTTAAGTTAGAAGAAGTTAATACTAGAGATGATCAAAGATCTATTTCTGGATATAAGAAAACAGGAGATCGTATCACTCTTCCATATACTGAATTAGAAGTACTTGGAAATAACTTTGCTACTAAAACAATTAATCCAAATCCATTTGTTGTTATTCAATATGTTGGAGATTCATTTATTTCTCCTAATGTAGATTCTTGGTATGATAATAGTGTAGAACCTCTTGTTGTAGATAACAATACTAATCTTTATTCTATTTTTCTTGCGAAGAATGAAATAAGAGATGCATTCTCAAGTCTTTATAACTCATATAAAATTAACTGGATTGGAGCTAACAAAGCATTCTTTAATATAGGATCATTTGGTGACGTTAATACTACTGTTGCAGATTCTAGAGTTACTGATGCTTCTATTGCTAGTTCATCAAATGTTAGTTTACAAAACAATGAAGTTGGTAAAGGTATTAATACAAAGGGAATTGGTACTAGTGTAGTTGCTACATCATTGGCATTCTTTGCTAGAAGTGTACCAGTTAAATTTAAAATTAATAGACTTAAACCTAATACTATCATTCATGTTTTCATGGAGGGTAAAGATATTTCTCGTTGGGTAAATCCAGATTTAAATTATAGTGGAATTGCAGGTAGTTCTTTAACTACATTTAACAACAAGGTAACAACTGATGATAATGGTAATGCTAGTGGAGTAATTTTAGTTCCTGCTGGCAAACCACCAAGAGAAAACGCTACATGGAATGGTAATATTGATGATGTTGTATATGATAGTGAAGGTGACGAAGTAAGGTTTACAACAGGAACATTAACCATAAGATTTACATCAAGTTCTACAAATGCATCTAAAGATATTGTAGAAAGTTTTGCTGAAACAAAATATTATGCTACTGGATTGCTACCAGAAAATCCTTCTTCTATTGTTTCTACCACTCCTGCATATTTTAAAGCTAATGAAGGTAAGCAAGTAACTGATAGTAATACAGAAAACCCAATTAAACCAAATCCACTTGCTCAAACATTTAGAGTTGAGAATTTTGAAGGTGGTATGTTTGCTACTGGTATTGATTTATTCTTCTCTCAAAAGAGTTCTAATATTCCAATCAGAGTTTATTTAACTGACATTCAAAATGGTAAACCAGGTAAGAATATTATTCCAGGAACACAGAAAGTTATTTCTCCAGAAACATATCTAAGAGTTGTTGCTAGTGATACTCTTTATATTACAAAGGATGAAATTATAACAGGATCAACTTCAGGTGCTTCTGGTCCTATATCAAAAGTATATGATAAGAATAATATTGAAGTAACTGTATCTTCTATTGGATTATTTACTTTAAATAATGATCAAGTTTATACATTAGTTCTTAATAACAACAATGGTATTTCTTTCATACAAGATGAAACATTATCAATACCATCCTTAATCGCTTCTAATAATCAAAATAATACTACATTATCATTAAAGATAGCAAAAGATTCTGGTTCTATTTCAGAACTTCGTATTACTAATACTGGTTCTAGTTATGATACAGCTTTATTAACAATTGAAAGTCCACAACTTCCAGGTGGAGGTACTGCTACAGGAACAGTTAGAGTTTCTGGAGGAAAAGTTTATCATTCAGAATTGATTTCTATAGGATCTGAATACACAGAACCACCTGCTGTTGTTGTTAGAGGAACAGGTACTGGTAATTCAGGAGCAGAAGTACAATCTATAGTTGATATCAATAATCCAGCAGTTAGAATGGGTATTGCTACTGATCAAACTGGTATTACAAATTCAACAGTTCCAACTAACTTTAAGTTTGATTATCCTACTTATTTACAGGATGATACTGAGTACGCTCTTGTTCTTGAAACAGATTCAACTGATTACCTTGTCTGGGCTTCTAAGTTGGGTGAGACAGAGATTGCGACTAGTACAACTGTTACAACACAACCTGCTCTGGGTTCTCTCTTTAAATCTCAGAATACTAGTGCTTGGACAGAGGATCTATTTGAAGATCTTAAATTTAAGATGTATCGTGCTGAATTTGATATTACAAAAACAGGAGTGTTACATCTAACTAATGAGAATCTTGGATACGAGACTCTTGGTATAGATTCTATTGAGACAAATGCATTATCTGATACAACTGCAACATCAAATTTATTTAAAAATAATAATTTCGTTGTTAAAATAAATCATTACGATAATGGATTTAGTACTGATAGTACTTCACATGTATTCTTTAAAGGAGCAGAATCTACTGGTGGAATAACATCTTCTCAGTTAAATTCAGAATTGTTTAAAGTAGATAATGTAGGTATTGATAGTTATAATATTACTTCTAACAATAGAGCTACGGCAAATGCATTTGGTGGTGGTACAACTGTACTAGCATCTTATAATAGAAAGTTTGAGAAATTACATGCAATTATTCCAAATCTTTCTTTTAGTCAAACCAAAATTGATTCTTCTATTAAAACAACTAATATTTCTCCTGTAGATGATAATATTGGTACATATGTATCATATACACAATCTGAATATGAAAAGACTTTCTTAAATGAAGATTTCTTCTTTATTAATCAAAAGGTAATTGCTTCTAGAATTAATGAAACAGTTAATGGTATTGATAGATCATTAACATATAAACTTGACCTTTCAAGTAATGTTTCTCATTTATCACCACTGGTTGATTTATCTAGATCTTCTATTAAAACAATTACTAATAGAATTGAAAATTCAAAAGGTAACGAATCTAGATTTGGACGTAGAGATCAAATATTAGAATTTAAACAAGTCTACACATTCCAATTAGATGGAATAGATACTGGTTCTGGAGAATCTATTACAGATCCAGCAACAACAAAACAAACTTTATCTGGAGAAACTACAAAAGCTTTTGGAGATATTGTTAAAGTTACTGGAACAACTGTTTGGGTTAAGTTGAGTACAGTAAATTCATTTGCTCCTGGCGAGAAAGTAGTATTTTCATCTGATACTTTTGCATCACAGTCTGGTGCTGGTAATGGTGTTACTGTTACTTTTGGAAGTATATCAGAAGTAGTACCACAAATACCAAGTACGATATCACCAAAAATAACTATTACTGGAAGATATCCATCTGATTCATCTGTGAAATACACAGATAAAATTTCTGGAACTGTAATCATTTGGAATGCAAAAGAAAAACAATTGGTATTATCAAATCAGAAACAACCTATTGATAATGATTACACAAGTTCAATTACTCAAGGTACTAATTTTATAAGAACTGCTACACAATCTAATGATATATTCCGTGTTGGTGATTATATTTCATGGGAAAGTCAAGATGAATCTGAAGCAGATTTTGTTGAGATATCTAAAGTATCTTATACAAATGGAATAGACTATACATCTGATATAAAATCAAAAAATAGTTCAAGTATTGCTAAATATGTAACTAAAGAAGTTGGAATACAAAATCCTGGAACTTCTGTTAATGTTAAATTAACTGCTAATACTGATGATGTTGAAAATATTAGAGTTTTATATAGAATTAAAAAGTCTTCTTCACAAGAAAACTTTGAAGATATTGAATGGGTATATTTCAATGGTGATGGTTCACAAGATGTTGATGTAATTGCAACTGCTGAGAATTCTATTAGTGGAATTACTGAGAAGCAATCTTCATATCAAGAATTATCATATAGTATTGATAACCTTCCTGAGTTCTCATCATTTGCCATCAAGGTCGTAATGAAATCAAACAACCCCGCATTTGTACCGAAGATCCAAGATCTACGGGCTGTAGCATCATACTAAAGGATCCCCATCATGTCATTAAGAAACGTAGCAACATCATTCACAATAGAACAGCAGAGGTTAGAGATTAATGCTCTTGCTGGAGATGTCAATAACATAGCAATAGGAGTAACCAATGTTGGTACTGCTGCCACTGCTAATGCCCTTGCAGCTGGTGCAACTGGTGCTGACCTTACATTGAGTGGGACACTCACAGTAAATGGATCTCAGACGATTCTGAACACTGCCACACTTGAGGTGGAGGACAAGAACATTGTCATTGCTAAGGGATCTACAACTGATGCTGCTGCCTCTGGGGGAGGTATAACTCTTAAGGGTGCAGATGACA
>Ga0163179_10000615_pt1 | contig 25502 bp, 19 predicted proteins | sample AtlANTMetagenome_FD_109643 | JGI IMG/M metagenome (GOLD analysis project Ga0163179, IMG submission 109643) | Marine eukaryotic phytoplankton communities from the Atlantic Ocean - Atlantic ANT 2 Metagenome | ecosystem: Environmental > Aquatic > Marine > Oceanic | place: North Atlantic Ocean...
CATATCAACCGCACCAATCTGTAACGGTACCACGTAATTGCCAAACGCTGCGAACGCCGCCGGCACAATGCCCATAAATACCATTATCGTACCATGCATTGCACCAAACACATTATAAAGCTGCGCACTCATCACGCCGCCCGGCGCCACGCCACTCCCTAATAGTGCTTCGAGCATCGGCCCCACGAATGGAATCGGGGCCCCCTCGTAGGCCATAGACCACCGCATCATTGCAATTAAGCAAAAACCAAAGAACAAAAACGCCAATCCGGTAAATCCATACTGGATGCCGATGATCTTGTGGTCAGTGGAGAAAATGTAGGTGCGCCAAAAACCTTGCTCGTGATGATCATGATGCTCGTCATGATGCACCTCCGCAGCATCAGCCGTTTTGGTCGCCTCGGTTGTTGCGCTCATTATCTAAACGTTTCTCAAATACAGTCTTTTTTCTTGTTAGCCTGCGTCGCCGCAAAAGCGAGACAAACTATCGGCTCGGCCGGCCCGCTGTCAATCGCAGGGTGGCCAAAAACCGCCTAAATCATCAACTTGTCCACCACCATCAACCCCAGCAGCAGCGGGAGATAGATGATGGAGGCAAAAAACAGGCGCCGGGCACTTTGCCGGCTTAAATTCCGTGAAAAACTCACCGCTGCCATCAGGAACAGCAACCCCAGCAACACGGCCCCCACCAAATACGCCGCCCCTACGAGTTTCAAAGTGAATGGCATCAGGCTGGCGATTATCAAAAATACCGTGTGGCTGATAGCCTGCCGGCCAGTCCTCACCCCGTCCTCATCGACATTGGGCAGCATGACGAACCCGGCCTTGGCGTAATCCTCCCGGTACAGCCAAGCGATCGCCATAAAATGCGGCACCTGCCAGAAAAACAGAATACCAAACAGCGTCCAGCCAAGCGGATCCACCTGTCCGCGGGCAGCCGCCCAGCCCATCAACGGCGGTAGCGCGCCGGGGATCGCTCCAATGATCGTGTTCCACTCCGACTTACGTTTCAGCGGCGTGTAAACGAACAAATACGTCACCAAAGTGACCGCGCCCAGCACCGCCACCAGCAAATTCACCCAAGCCGAGAGTGTCAGCAGGCCAAGTACCGAAAACGCACCGCCGAGAAGCAGCGCGGCCTCCGCCCCGATCGCCCCGCTTGGCAGCGGCCGATCCAGCGTGCGGTTCATCCTCGCATCATACTCACGCTCAAGGTACTGGTTCAGGATGGCCGCGCCGGCAGCCAGCAGCCCGGTGCCCAGCAATGTCATGCCCAGTTTAGCTAAATTCTGGGCCAGACCGCCTGTATCATTGGTCAACGCCGCGTAAAACCCCACTAACGTTGTGATCAACACCAGCGCCGTCAGCCGCAGTTTAACTAGTTCGGAGAATGTCTCCCAAGCTGTAGACTTCGCCTTTGCGTTGTTTTCTGCCTGTTGAATGGATTTGCCCATTAAAAATTATACCGCCAATGCCGCCCGATCCGCGTCTGCCATCCCGCTCAGGTCGCGCTTGGCCAAGTGGCCCTCCGCTCCAGCCACGAACGCACAACGCTTGGCCACCATTAGCATCAAACTTGTGAACGCCAGACACACCGCACCCAGCACCACATGCCCCGTGGCCACATCCGCAGCCTTGTTACTTAAAAGCGTCCAAATCCCCATACCCGCTTGGCCAAGGATTATCGCCAGTAACACATAACTGGCTCTGGTAAACCGGTGCGCTTGGCCAAGCTGTTGGCGCGTTTTCACCACCAAAGCCACGACCAACGCCAACGTGGCCACGGCACCCACCCGGTGCAGCATTTGCATCCAGACATGCCAAACTTGAATCTCCTTGCCCGTGGCCAGAAAAGTCACCGGATTACCGGATTCGTCCAGTAATTTTTTACTCGCATGCAACTCACCCTGAAGCGCCAAACGCTTTTCGTTGTAGTTGGCCACCGAAGCGGCATCCGTCGCCGGCCAAACCTGCCCGTGCGCCAGCGGGAAATCCCATATCGCCAACCCGGCATGCTGATGCCGCATCGTCGCCCCAAGCAAAAGCTGAACGAACACCAGACAGAGAACCGTGATGATCGCCCCCTGAATTCGGCCAAAGCTTGCCTCCTTCTCTCTCCCAACTTTCACCCGGTGCCACCAACCGCTGGTAACCAGTGCAATACCGCAAATAAGGATCAAAAACAGCTGAGCCACAGCCCCATGTATGAGGCCAAGGTTGGGGTTGATCTCCGTAACGCGCAACCCACCCAAAATCCCCTGTGCAACTACAAGCACGAACGCCGTCACCCCCAGCCGCCGCACCCACTTTCGGGGCTCAGAGAACCAGAGCCAAATAGCCAGAATCATGGTCAAAAAGCCCACAAACGAAGCCACCAACCGGTGGGCGTGTTCCTCAAAAATTCCAAACTGACCAATCCAACGGTCGAAAGGCACCAAAAACATGTTGTAACCGAATGTGTTTGGCCAATCTGGAACCGCCATCCCTACACCTTTTGTCGTCACCAATCCACCTATCCCAATAAGAACCAGTGTCGACAATGCGGTAAACATTGCGAACCTGTGCAACCAAGGACTTTGCTGCAACGGAGCAGGCATCAAAAACTAAATAAAAATAGCAAGAAAGGGGAAATTGGCCAGTTTTTAGACTCGAACCGCGTCCAGCGTATCACCGCCAAAATAACGCAGCAACCTCTTTGTGAAAAAATTCACAATCTCCTCCTCGGCCCCAATTTCACGCCTTCCCGCACCTCCCCCAATGAAAGTGAATTACGCGTGACCATTTTCGTATTTACAATCCACCAAGCCCTTCATAGGCTGAACTGCAGTTACACCTATTATCAACCCGAAATACTTTATCCACCATGAATCTATCCAACGAACTGACTTTTCGTGAAAGCGTCGACCGCATGTTCGACCGGGCCATCGACACAATGAGCCTGCCACCGGGCCTTGCCGACCAAATTCGAAGCTGCAACTCCTGCTACCAACTCAAGTTCGGCGTCAAGCTGGACGACCGCTACGAAGTATTCACTGGTTGGCGCGCTGTACACAGCGAGCATATTCTCCCGGTGAAAGGTGGCATCCGCTACGCCGATTTTGCCAATCAGGACGAAGTCGAGGCACTCGCCGCTCTCATGACCTACAAGTGCGCCATCGTGTTCATTCCGTTTGGCGGTTCCAAGGGCGCGCTCAAGATTAATCCTCGAAATTACTCCGAACACGAACTGGAGAAAATCACGCGCCGCTTCACGCAGGAGTTGGCCAAGCGCGACCTCGTTCATCCCAGCCTCAACGTCCCCGCCCCGGACATGGGCACCGGCGAACGAGAGATGGGCTGGATATCCGACACGTACCAAAACCTTTATCCCGAACAAGTCAGCGGCATGGGCTGTGTCACCGGCAAGCCAGTTCACCTCGGCGGCATCGGCGGCCGCACCGAGGCCACCGGCCGGGGTGTGCAATTCGGCCTACGCGAATTTTTCCGTCATCCTGAGGACGTGGCCCGAGCCAAGCTCGAAGGCATACTGGAAGGCAAACGCATCGTGATTCAGGGCCTAGGCAACGTCGGCTATCACGCCGCTAAATTTCTCAGCGAAGAAGACGGCGCAAAGATCGTCTCCATCATCGAGCGTGACGGCGCCATCAGCTCCCCCGATGGGTTCGACATCGAGGCGGTCAAACAGCACGTTAATGAAAACCGTGGAGTGAAAGGTTTCCCCGGTGCCGAATACACCGAGGACGGCTCCGCCCTGCTCGAGGCCGACTGCGACATTCTCATTCCCGCCGCCCTCGAGGGTGTGATCAACAAGGGCAACGCCGCCAACATCAAGGCGCCGCTCATTGCCGAGGCAGCCAACGGCCCGGTCACCTTTGCCGCCGACGAAATCCTCCGCGAAAAGGGAACAGTCATCATCCCCGACGCCTACATGAACGCCGGTGGTGTCACGGTTTCCTACTTTGAGTGGGTCAAAAATCTCGCGCGCATTCGCTTCGGTTACCTCGAGCGCCGCCACGAGGAACGCCGAGGCCAGTTGATCATCGATGCCCTCGAGAAAATGCTCAACACATCGGTACCGCAGGAGATTCGCGATCAATTGACCACCGGCGCAGACGAACTGGCACTCGTCCGCTCCGGACTCGATGACACCATGCGAAACGCCTACAACGAGATTCGCAACATCTTCAACTCACGCAACAACGTGGTCGATCTCCGCACCGCCGCCTTCGTGCTCGCCATCGAGCGAATCGCGAAAAAATACGAAAGCATGGGTCTATAAGGTAAGTATTCAGTTTTCAGCAGTAACGCGCTTGGCCAAGCGGTTCCCACTTTTACTTTTTGGCGCGGCCGACTAGGCTGTCGCCGCTTTATGGGCTTGAATATTTTCAACACCCTCTCCCGCTCGGTCGAACCGTTCGTGCCGTTGGATCCCAACGGTAAAAAAGTCGGGCTCTACTGCTGCGGCCCGACCGTGCACGACTACGCGCACATCGGGAACTTCCGCACGTTTGTCTTCGCCGACGTTGTCCGGCGCTACCTCACCTTTCGCGGCTTCGACGTCCGCCACGTGATGAACATCACTGATGTCGAGGACAAGATCATCCGCCGCGTTAATGAGTCCGGCAAGTCGCTCAGTGAATACACCGGCGAATTTGAAAAGGCCTTTTTCAACGACCTCGAAGCGCTTGGCTGCCTGCTGCCGGACGAACGGCCGCACGCGACCAAGTTCATCGGCCCGATCATCAAGCTTATCAAAAAGCTTGAGGAAAACGGCATCGCCTACCGCGCCGGGGACGGCTCGGTTTACTTCAGCATCGAGAAATACCGCGAGGCCGGAAACCGCTACGGCCAGTTGCTCAATCTCAACCTCGACGAAATGCGACCGGGCGAGCGCGTCAGCAGCGACGAGTACGAAAAAGAATCCGTCGCCGACTTCGCACTCTGGAAGGCGCGCGTGCCGGAGGACGGCGAGGTGTTCTGGAAAAGTCCTTGGGGCGAGGGGCGGCCCGGCTGGCACATCGAGTGCAGCGCCATGAGCATGGAATTACTCGGGCCAAGTTTCGACCTGCACCTCGGCGGCGAAGACCTGGTGTTCCCCCATCACGAGGACGAAATCGCCCAGAGCGAAGGTGCCTGCGCGCAATGCGACGGCCAAAAATTTGTCAAATACTGGATGCACGGCGCGCACCTTTTGGTCGAAGGCAAAAAGATGAGTAAGTCCCTCGGAAACTTTTTCACGCTGCGCGACCTGTTGGCCAAGGGCAGTGCCGGGCGAGAGGTGCGCTACCTGATGATCTCCGCCCACTACCGCGAGACCTTCAACTTCACCCTCGAGAACCTTGCCGGGGCCAAGACCGCGTTAGGCCGCATCGACGAATGCACGGCCAAGCTGCGCGAACTCGCGCTTGGCCAAGCGGCCAAGCCGGCTGCCGACTCGCCGCTCATCACCCGCTTCACCGAGGCGATGGACGACGACCTGAACGTCTCCGCCGCCTGGGCCGCTGCTTTCGACTGGGTGCGCGACACCAACCGCAAACTCGCCGCCGAAGAACTGGACGCCGCTGCGGCCGCCACCGAGTTGGCCAACTGGGAAAAGATCAACAGCGTGCTTGGTATCGAGACGGTTGGGGAGGAAGCGCCGGCCGAGATTCTCGCGCTTGCCGAGGAACGCCAAGCCGCCCGCAAGGCGAAAGACTTTGCGCGGTCGGACCAGATCCGCGACGAACTCGCAGCCCAAGGCTGGGTCATCGAAGACACTCCAAAAGGGCCAAGGGTCAAGAGGGCTTAAAAACGGGCAAGGACTCGATGGCTCGTCCCTCCATATTCACGCATTAGAATGTTGCAACTTGGAGGGACGAGCCTGCGAGTCCGTGAAAAGATAAAAAGACTCCTCCCGATTCAAAACCACTTACCGCTTTTGGTTGTGTGAGTCGCTTTCGTATTTGCGCTTGGCCAAGCGCTTGGTTTCGTCGGTGAACGATTCGGGCGGTTGCCATTCGCTGCACTGAACTTCTGCGAGCATCATGGTCTCCCAACTCTGCCGTTCCACCCCGGTGGCCTTGGCCTGCAGGGATCCTTGGATCAGCAGGCCGCTGCGGTTACGGCGCTGGGCCGCCCCGGCGATTTTGTTCCCGCAATAAAGGAGGTCACTTTTCTCCGCACCAACAAAGCATTGGCCGGCGCCGGCCGGGCGCGTTTCCGGGCAAAGCTCCGTGACCACGCCGCAACGCTCGAAGGCACGGCGCAACCAATCGTGCACGCGGCGATAACTTTCCTCCGCCTTCAGTTGCCACCACGGATGGCCCGGCGGAAATGTCAGGCTGTACGTCCACTCGTCTTCGTCGTGCTGCACCAGCCCTCCCCCGGTGGGGCGGCGAATGAGCGGACGCAACTCTGTCCAACCCTCGACATCCGCGTATCGTTGGAAATAGCCGAACGACGATGACGGCTGATCCCATGAGTAAAATCGCAGCGCAGCCTGGCCAAGCGCAGCCGCCTCCCTCAACATCAACTCGTCCGCGGCCATGTTCCACGCCGGGGAGGCCACCCCGCATCGCCAGACGTGTAGAGCTTGGCCAAGCGCGGTCATTCGCAGTACTCGCCGTCCTTTTCCGAGGGGCAAAGCGCGGCGATCTCGCACTCGCTGCATTCCGGTTTGCGCGCGGAGCAACGGCGGCGGCCGTGCCAGATCAGCCAATGACTGAACATCGTCCAGTCATCCCTCGGCACCAGTTTTTGCAGCACGGCCTCGACTTTTTCCGCCGTCTTTTCGGACGCCAAGCCAAGGCGCCTGGAGAGGCGCGCGACGTGGGTGTCCACCACGACGCCCTCGTTGATGTTGAACGCGTTGCCAAGCACGACGTTCGCCGTCTTGCGACCCACCCCGGCCAGCGCGACAAGCGCCTTCATGTCGGCCGGAACGTTCCCGTCGTGGGTGTCGATCAATGCGCGGCAGCAGTTTTGAATGCTCTTGGCCTTGTTGCGAAACAGGCCGATGCGCTTGATGTCCTCCTGCAACGACTCCAGCGGCACGGCAGTGTAGTCAGCCGCGCAACGGTATTTTTTGAAGAGGTCAGCCGTGACGATGTTGACCTGCTTGTCGGTGCACTGGGCCGAGAGGATGGTTGCGATCAGCAACTCGAGCGGGTTGGTGTAGTCGAGTTCGCAGCGGGCGTCCGGGTAGGTTTGCTTCAGGCTGTCGATGATGGCGGCGGTGCGTTCGGTCTTTGCCTTGATCGATTCGCGCGGCATCATTTGGTCGGAGTTGGCACCGGGGTTCCCATGGCCGGTTTCGGCGTGGCGACTTCCGGCTTGAATAACAACAGTCGCCGGTCCGCTCCGTCGAGCAACCGCACCGCCTCGTCGATTATCGGGGCCACCTTCGGGCGGGCCTGTCCCCGGCGCGGCTTGAAGTTGGCGACACGCATCCGCTTGGCCAAATACATCTCGAGGATGCGGCCGTACTCGTTGACGAACGGCAGCAGTTGTCGCGGCATTTTCAACCGGGCGACGATCAACTGATTGATTTTCTGCTGCAGAGTCGGCCGCTGCACGTCGAAGTCCCAGCCTCGCAACGCCTGTTGCAGCGTGATCTCCGCCTCAAGCGGCGAGTCGGCGCTGTTGAGTTTCAACTCGGCCGGTAGCTTGAGCAGATCCTCAAGTTTCTCCACCGCCTCGAGCAACGTCCAGTTTTGGTACTGGTTCTGCCCGGTCAACTGCACGATCATCACCGCCCACCATTTCTCCACCACGAGCATGTCGGCGAACAGGTCGCCGTAAATCTTCATGAAAACCGTCTGCCAATTGAGGCTCTCCGGCAACTGGCGGATCATCCCCTGCAACCGCTGCGGCCCCATCGGCAACGTGAGCAGCCGGTTCACCAGCAGGTGCGAGCACGCTTGAAAGTCCTTCCAGTTTTCGCCCCGCAAGTGGGACGGCGACGGCATGGAGATTTCGCTGAAATCAAACGCGCGGCGACCGTTCAGCCGGGCGCGCGCACCGGCCAGCGGGTCGTGACGGCGCACGGTGCGGATCACCTCCTCGGTCGCCATCTCCTTCCCCCCGGACTCCGGCTTGCGGATGACCAGCACCAAGTCCGGCTCTGTCAAAAGTATCTGCGTGAACCCTACGGTCAGCCAAAACGGAATCACCGTGTCGCGCAACTGCGGCTTGCGGTTGGCCAGGTCGAGCAGCGTCACCTGCACAAGTGCACGAACCAGCTTGGGGGCATCGATCTCACAGGGCAGCGTCAACTCGTACGTGTATCCGGAGAGATGACGCACAGTCACCACCGGCACGGTCGCGGCCGGGAGCAGCGTAGGGTCGAGCCTGATCTTAACTTTCCCGCCGAGGAACGGTCGCACGCCCAGTTGTTTCAAGATAGCGAACCGCATTCGATCCGCCGCGATCGCCACGTGATCCGGTGCGATGAGGATCGTGTCCGCGTTGACATCGAGTATGCCTCCCCGGCGCTTGGGCGAGACTGGCCCGAACACGGTGAACTGACTGGACTGGCTGTTGGCGGTCTTGTACCCGGCACGATGCTTGAGTAGTCGATCGATGTTGTCCGGCAGGCGGGTGGGCACGACCGGCTTGGGGTTCGTATTGCGCGGAGGCGCCGTACGCGGGGGCACGACCGGCTTGGGCGGTGTCGCCGGAGCGGTCGCCTTGGGCGGAGCTGTGACGGGACGGGGCGGGACCGGTTGCGCCTGGCCAAGCGCCTGGCCAACAGCAAACCAAATACACAAAAAGGCGATCGCTCCGCAGCGCAAAACCGCCCCGAATCCGCGCCCGTATTTGTCCGTCCTGAAACTCATCCTCCTGGCCAATTCAGCGGCGGAAATTGTGGCTGTTTTTGGTGGCAACATAAAGCCTGCGTTTCGGCTTCGAACGCCGGTGATGCCCTTTTTTGAACGCGCTCATTTTTTTTGCGTCGAACAGGGCGAAACCTCTTGACAGGTAGGGTAGTATTCCCGGCCCTTTTTGAGGGGAAACGGAACGATTGGGGGTATTTTGAGCCTCCACAACGCTTGGCCAAGCGCTTGGCCAAGGTTTCAAAAGCGAACAAAATTGAAATGATCAAAGTCGAAAATCTGAGCAAGGAATTCGGGGCGAAGGTCGCCGTGGATGACGTCTCGTTCACCGTCGAGCGGGGAGAAATCCTTGGCTTCCTCGGGCCGAACGGCGCAGGTAAATCCACCACGATGAGAATGATCACCGGGTACATCCCGCCCACCGCTGGCGTGGCCCGAGTGGGGAATCATGACGTCATCGAGAATCCCATTGAGGCAAAACGCCTGATCGGCTATTTGCCGGAAAGTGCGCCATTGTATACGGACATGACCGTGGAGGGTTTCCTTGGTTTCTGTGCTGAGGTGCGCGGCATCAGCGGCGCAGACAAGGCCAAGGCGATCGACCGTGCCATGGAGATGTGCTTCCTCGAGCAGGTGCGCCACCAAAGCGTCGATACCCTCTCGAAGGGTTACCGGCATCGCACCTGTTTCGCACAGTCAATTATTCATGACCCGGACATACTCGTGATGGACGAACCTACGGACGGCCTCGACCCAAACCAAAAACACGAGATGCGCATGTTAATTCGACGCATGGGCCAATCTAAAGCAATAATCTTTTCCACACACATCCTCGAGGAGGTAGAGGCGGCTTGCACAAGAGCGATTATCATCGATCAAGGCAAGGTTGTAGCGAATGGCACTCCTGACGAACTCAAAAACAAGTCAGAATTAGCCGGCAGCTATATAGTCTCCTTAAACAACTCTGAAGCAGCGGCAGTCCGCGATAAGCTAAATACTATCGTTCAGGCAGCCAAGGTGACCGTTATCAATGATAAAGCTCCAATAATCACAGTTCGGGTATTCCCCAAAAGTAAAGATTCGAATGGTGAACTAGGACGGGCCATATTTGAAACAGCCTCTCAGAACAGTTGGAAAATTAGTGAAATTAAAAAGGATGAAGGACGTCTGGATGATGTCTTCAGAGAAATAACTCTATCTGAAACAAAAAATTAATATAAAAATGAGTAGTATTTGGACAATAACAAAGAGGGAGCTTGCTGGGTATTTCTACTCGCCTGTAGCTTACGTTTTCCTTGTCATTTTCTTATTAATGACAGGGGCATTTACATTCCTAATTGGTCAATTTATGGAAAGCAAGCAAGCGTCATTAAGACCTTTTTTCCAGTGGCACCCCTGGTTGTATTTGTTTTTGGTTCCAGCTGTTGGCATGAGGCTATGGTCGGAAGAACGCCGGCTTGGCACAATGGAGTTACTCCTTACTATGCCAATTTCTCTTTGGCACTGTATTGTTGGAAAATTTATTGCATCTTGGTTATTTTTAACTCTCGCACTAGCTCTCACATTCCCCATTTGGATAACTGTTAATTATTTAGGTGATCCAGACAACAACGTCATTTTTGCAAGCTATATTGGTAGTTTTTTCTTAGCTGGTGCATATCTATCCGTTACAAGCATGACTTCAGCTTTCACCAGAAACCAAGTAATTAGCTTTATACTTTCAGTTGTAATATGCCTGTTTCTAGTTCTCTGCGGATTTCCTCCAGTTACAGATGTCGTTGAAACAGTAGCCCCCAGGTGGATTGTAGAATTTACTGCGGCATTTAGTGTTATGCCCAATATTGAACAGTTCAACAACGGCCAAATCGATAGTAGATCAGTAATTTACTTTTTGTCTGTGATAGGGTTTCCCCTTTTCACTACTAGCGTAATTATAAAAGGCCTCAGAGCTTAATCTAAATTTTAAATTTAAAATGAAAAAAGAAACAAAATTAAACGTGTATGTAAATTCCCTTATCGGGGTAGTTGTCATATTTATTGGTTTAGTGTTATTTAACACAATAACCGCTCAGCTAAAATTCAAGGCCGATCTAACAGAAGGCGACTTGTTTACTCTTTCAGAGGGCTCAAAAAAACTCTTGGAGGATCTTAAGGAGGAAGGTGACGGTAGTAAGCTTGAAATAAGGTTTTATTTAACTCAGGGGGAAAAAGGCGTTCCAGTCTTTGTAAGCGAGCATGGACGACGTATTGAAGACCTTTTAGATCAGTATCAAGAATATGCAGGTAGCAATATTGAACTAAAAAAAATTAACCCCAGACGAGATACTGACGAAGAGGAACTTGCAGTCAATGATGGGATTCAGTTGTTGATGAATGCGTTTTACGTCGGTATGGCAGTCAGTTTCTTGGATACAACCGAGGTAATACCATTTTTCGACCCAGCCAAATCTACAACTCTTGAATATGATATCTCGCGCGCTATTAAAAACGTTCTAAAATTAAAAGAAGACAGGCAAACAATTGGCGTGATGAGTAGCCTTAACGTTTGGGGAGGACCAGATGCTTCAAATCCAATGGCAATGATGAATCGCGGAGCCCAACAACCACCTTGGTTTTTTCTCAGACAACTTCAACAAGACTTTAATGTGGAACGCTTGGAAGCAACTGCTACAGAAATATCTGATGACATAGACCTCTTGTTAGTTATTCATCCAAAAAATATTTCAGATGCAACAGAGTACGCAATTGATCAATTCGTTTTAAGCGGGAGAAAATTAATTGTTTTTGCAGATCCATTAGCCTTAAAGGATGAAGGGAACAATCAGAACCCCCAAATGCGCATACCTGGTATGGGGGGTGCATCAACCCTATCTAGGTTATTCACTAAATGGGGAGTAAATTTTGAAAATTCCAAAGTAGTTGCCGATTTTAATTTCATGCTTGGTCAACGAGATCCTCTTTCAAGAGGTCGAATAATGCCGGCTTATCTGGCTTTGAGTAAAAAAGCATTTAACCAAGAGGAAATCGTTACAAGAGACTTAGGATCAATAAGAATGCCATATGCAGGTAGTTTTGATGTCAGTAATTTGGCAACGGGCCTAACTGCCAAAGAATTGATATCAAGTTCAGATCAGGCAAAGTTAGTTGATGGCATGTCATCTCAATTCAATGGCGAAAAGATAATGGATTCATTTCTTACCGGAAGCGAAGACGGCAAACCTACTGGAACAAACAAGTTTGCACTCGCAGTAAAAATCAGTGGAACGTTCACAACTGCATTTCCCGACGGAAAGCCAGGTTCCTCTGGAGATGAGGAGGAAAGTGATGAAGAAAAAACAACTAATAGCAATCATTTGAAAGAATCTGAAAGTGAAAACCATGTATGTCTCATTGGAGATACAGACTTGCTATCAGAAGAACATTTTCTAATTCAACAACGATTTTTATTAAGTCAGAATGTTTCATTCGTTCAAAATATTGTTGATCATTTTGGTGATGATACTCTCATAAATATAAGAAGCAGAAATCAGGACCGTCCATTTACAACAATCATGGATTTGGAGAAGGAAGCCCAATCCAAATTTGAAGATAAATTGAAAAAACTTGAAGCGGAGCAGCAGGCGATTCTTCAAGATAAAACTAAACTAGAAAGCACTGGGGAAGGTCAAAATCAATTTACGTTAAGTATCGATCCTGAAGCTCTGAAAGACATCCAAAAAAAGGAACTCGAGAAACGTAAGCAAATTAAAGAAATCCGAAAGGAATTAAGATCTGAGATCGATTTAATCGAATTACAAATTAAATTAGCAAACATAGTATCCATGCCAGCACTGGTTATAATTGCAGGCATAATCTTCTTTGTTCGCAAACGAAAAGTTACAGCAGCTAAATAAAAATCAAAATGAATAAGAAAAATCTAATTGCATTAGTAGTTGTAGCCACTCTTGGGGTTATTGCTTATCTAACTTCGAAAAATAATGATGATCAACCCAGCTCCAAAACCGGAATTGGCGCTGAAGTCGTTAAAAAAATAGATCCAACAAAAATTACTGCCATTACGATAACAGACAAGAATGGCAGTGTAACATTGGAGCAAAAAGACCAGCAATGGAATGTCTTAGAACGTGACGGGTTTGAAGCTAAATTTGAGGATATTCAAAAATTGGTTTCTGATTCAGTCACTCTTAAATCACTCAGGCAAATTAATGCTAGTGAGAAGCAATATGGCCGTTTTGAGCTAGTCGACCCTTCTTCAAGCCAGGATAAATCGGGGTTAAAACTCGAATTTAAGGGCAGCGATAAAAAGGTTCTAAAGACATTACTGATTGGTAAAAAAAGCAGTTCTAATTCCGGCGCAAATGCTGGTTCGCCATTCGGTTCATCAGAAAATCAACGATTCGTATTGGCAGACGGGATAATTAATGTAATCGAAATTGATTTTTCTAGTGCCCTAAACGATATAGCAGCAGATGCTAGCGAGTGGCTAAACAAGGATGATTTTTTAAAGATAGAAAAAATTGAATCGGTGTCTGTCAATCACCCAGATAAAGCGAACTCTTGGAGTCTTACTCGTGAAAAAGATGGGGATGATATGACATTAGTAGATGCCAAGGAGGGCGAAAAACTTGACTCATCCAAGGGCAATAGTGCCGGGCGCGTCTTCGGTTTTGCCAATTTTGATGACGTCGCTAGCAAGGAAACCGACCCCAAGGACATCGGCATGGACAAGGCCGTCTCCGCCAACATCGAGACCTTCGAGGGCTACACCTTCGCCATCAAGATGTCGAAGAGCGGTGAAGATCACTACATAACAGTCAACGCCGCTGGCACCCGCGTTCCCCAGGACGACGAGTCCAAGGCACGTGTTCCTCAACCGGACGAAAGCAAGCCCCGCGAACCGGGCAAAGACGAAAAGCCGGAAGACAAGGAGCGGCTCGACAAGGAGCATGCTGACAACTTGGCTAAGCTCATCACCGACCGCGAGAAAACTCACAAGGACAGCCAAACCAAAACTAAGGCCGACCGCGACAAGGCGTTTTCAGACAACTTGGCCAAGCTGAAGAAGTTGGAAGGTTGGACCTTCAAGGTGACCAGCTTCACCTTCGACGCCATCTACAAGACGCGCGCCGAAATGATGGAGGAAGAAAAGGAAGAGGAAGCCGCTGACACAACCGGCCTGCCGGGCGCGCCCGGGGATGCTGCCGCTGCAAAAAACAAAGCAGACGGTGAGGCGTTTCTTGCTGCGAACAAATCCAAGGAAGGCGTGGTCACCACCGACAGCGGCCTGCAGTACAAGACCATCAAGGAAGGCGACGGCCCCTCCCCTGCCGCCACTGACACCGTCACCGTGAACTACAAGGGCACGTTGATCGACGGCAAGGAGTTCGACAGCGGTAACGGAATCAGCTTCCCGCTGAACGGCGTCATCAAGGGCTGGACCGAGGGACTGCAACTGATGAAGGCCGGTGGCTCCACCCGCTTTTTCATCCCGTCCGATCTGGCCTACGGCCCGTCCGGCCCGCCGAACATAGGCCCCAACTCCACGCTTATCTTCGACGTCGACCTGCTCTCCATCAAGGGCAAGGAGCAGGCCTCCGCGAATCCGGCCACCCCGGCGGCTCCGGTTGATCCGGCCCCCAAGCAGGTCGTCACCAGCGACATCATCAAGGTTCCCTCCGCCGAGGAAATGAAAAAGGGAGCCAAGATTGAGGTGATCAAAAAGGAGGACCTCCCCGCCGAGATCGAAAAGGCCAAGCAGAAAGACAAGGAACAACCGGCTCCCGAGGCCGAAGAGAAAAAATAGCGCTTGGCCAAGCGCCCGATTTTGCAAACCACCCGGCCGGACGGCTGGGTGGTTTTTTTGTGCATAGTGGAATTTTATTTCCGCACCTTCGCTAGTGTCGTAGCGTTCGGGCCATGGCAGAAGACAACGCAGTGGTGCTCAGGCTTGATGCCGTCCACAAGCAATACGAGAGCGCCGACCGCGACCCCGTGCCGGTGATCAAGGGCATCACGCTCACGGTCAACCGAGGCGAATCCATCGCCATCGTCGGCCCCTCTGGTTCGGGCAAAAGCACGTTGCTCAACATCCTCGGCTCACTCGACTCCCCGACCAACGGCAGCATTCAGCTCGACGGACAGGAACTCGCCCACTTGACCGAACAGGACTTGGCCTCTGTCCGAAACAAGAAAATCGGCTTCATTTTTCAATCGCACCACCTGCTCCCGCAATGCTCTGTTTTGGAAAACGTGCTCGTGCCGACGCTCGCAGAAAACGGTAAGGCTCCGGCCGGCGCAGTCGAGCGCGCGAAACAGTTGCTCGATCGCGTCGGGCTTGGCCACCGCCTCACCCACCGCCCAGCCCAGCTCTCCGGCGGCGAATGCCAGCGGGTCGCCGTGGTGCGTGCACTGATCAATCAACCCAGCCTCATCCTCGCCGACGAACCCACCGGAGCACTTGATCACTCCAACGCAGAATCACTCGCAGACCTTCTCGTCGAGTTGAATCGCGACGAAAAAGTGACGCTCATCGTCGTCACCCACTCGACGGATCTCGCCGCGCGCATGGGCACCACGCATCAACTACAGGACGGCACCTTCGCCAGCAACGTCGCCTAAACCATGACAAGCTGGTCACTGGTACTCAACTCGTTTCGCTACTATGCGCGGAGCAACATCGGCACCCTGCTTGGCGTGGCAGTCGGCGCGATGGTGCTGGTCGGCGCGCTGCTGGTCGGCGAATCTGTCCGGGGCAGTTTGCGAGGCATGGCCGAGGCGCGCCTTGGCAAGGTCGAGCTGGCCCTGCCCTCGAACGACCGACTTTTTCGGGCCGAACTGGCCGCACAACTTCAGGCCGATCTCAGTGCCGACACCGCCGCGCTGCTACAACTGCCCGGCGTAGCTAAGCGCCCTTCCGGCGAGAGTCGCGCCAACAACGTGGTCGTAATGGGCGTCGACGCTGCGTTTTGGAAACTCGCCCTCGAGCAGCCGGAATTCGCCGAGATTCCTGAGGACAGCATCGTCATCAACGAACGCTTGGCCAAGCAGTTGAACGTAGAGGTCGGCAACTCGATCAACCTCCGCGTACACAACCCCTCACAACTCTCCCGTGACGCGCCGATGGCACCGATCGAGGACTCCACCGCGTCGCTTGCCCAGATGGAGGTGTTAGCAATCGTGAGCGACGCGCAGTTTGGCCGGTTCAGCCTGCAGGCTTCGCAGGTGCCGCCGTACAATGCGTTTGTTCCGCTCAGCCAGCTTCAGGATGCCATCGAAAAACCGGGCATGGCCAACCTGATGCTCGCCGGCAAGGCAACCAAGCCAAGCGACGATCCGCTTGGCCAAGCGAAAGTAGCCTTGGCCAGGCACTGGCAGCTCGCCGATGCACAGGCTCAGTTGCTGGAGCTCCCTGGCGACAAGGGCATCGAGCTGCGTTCACCGCGCGTGTTCATCGATCCGCCCCTGGCCAAAGCCGCGCTCGCGGTCGATACCAACGCCACCGAGGTGCTCACCTATTTCGTCAACAAGATCCAGATCGGCGAACGCTCCACGCCGTACTCGATGGCCTCGGCGTTGGCTGATTTTGAACCGGGCACCGTCTGGCTGAACCAATGGACCGCGGACGATCTGCAGGCGAAAGTCGGCGACGACGTCGAGTTGAGCTACTACTCCGTCGGCACCATGCGCCAACTCGAGGAGCGCACCGGCCAATTCAAGGTCGGCGGCATCATCGCGATGAACGATCCGCGCTCAGACATCACCCTCATGCCGGACTTTCCCGGCATGACCGACTCGGAAAACTGCGCTGACTGGGACACCGGTTTCCCGATGGATCTCGACGCCATCCGCGACAAGGACGAGGATTATTGGGACACCTTCAAGGGCACACCCAAGGCCTACATCAGCCTCGCCACCGGTCAGGAGATTTGGAGCAACCGTTTCGGCAGTCTCACCGCCGTTCGCTACGCACAAAACGGCTCCGAGGCACAGGAGGCGCTCGGCAAAAAACTGCTCGCCAACATCACGCCGACCGACGCCGGGTTGACGTTTCAGCCGGCCCGATCGCAGGCCGCTGCCTCGGTTGATAACGCGATGGATTTCGGCCAACTGTTCATGTCGTTCAGCTTTTTCCTTATCGCTGCTGCGGTCATGCTGATCTCATTACTGTTCCAGTTCACGATGGAAAAGAGGACGCGCGAAACCGGAACACTGCTCGCGGTCGGTATCCCGGCCAGGCGCGTGCGCCGCATGCTGCTGCTGGAGGGCGGCCTGATCGCCATCGTCGGTTGCATCGTCGGGGCCGTTGCCGGGACATTTTTTGCCGAGACACTGCTCAATGCCCTGTCCACCAACTGGAAGGACGCCGTCGCCTCGGCCACGCTCACGTATCACAGCTCCAGTTCCGCGATGGGCACTGGCATGTCGATGGGCTTCTTCGTCGCGCTCGCCACCATCTGGTGGTCGCTCCGCAAACTCAAAAAACAAACCGCCCGCGAACTCCTCGCCGGGGAGACTCAGGAACAGGGCAACCCGAAAAACACAGCCAAACGATCCACGATTATTGGCGTCGTGCTGATACTTGCTGCGCTTGGCTCAATCGGGGCTGGCCTGGCCGGTGGCGGGCAAATGTCACCCAACTCATTCTACGGAGCTGGGGCGATGCTGCTGCTGTCCGGCCTGGCGCTGGCCTCGGCCCGGCTCAAGCGCCTAGCCAACGCCGGTGCGCTTGGCCAAGCGGAATCACTCAGCCTTCGGGCGCTTGGCCAACGCAACGCCGCCCGCCGTTCGCGCCGCAGCATGGCCACCATCGGCATGCTCGCCTGCGGTAGTTTCATGATCGCCTCCATCGGCGTTTTCCAAAAGGACGCCGAGACCGGCGCCGACCAACCCACCTCCGGCACGGGCGGCTTCGAGTTGATGGGCGAAGCCAGCATCGCCATCGTTCATGACATGAACAACCCCACCAACCGGGAGGATTTTTACAGCATCGACGAGGAGGTCTTGAAAGACGTGAGCTTCGTGCCGTTCCGGTTGCGCGACGGCGACCAGGCGAACTGCCTGAACCTCAACCTCGCGCAGGAGCCGCGACTGCTCGGGGTGCGCCCGGAGACATTGGCCGGCAGGTTTTCTTTCATCGACACGATGGATGGACTGAAACCGGGCGACAATCCGTGGAGCATTCTGGAGAGCGCCCGCGAAGCCCTCAAACTGCCGGCCGATGTCGTCCCGGCCATCGCGGATCAAAGCGTCATGATGTGGGCCTTGAGCGGCGGCGACATGATGAAGAGCAAAAAGCTCGGGGACACGATTGACTATACCGACGAACACGGCAATGCGTTCAAGATTCAGTTCGTCGGCCAGATCGCCGACAGCATCATGCAGGGCAACCTCATCATCCCCGAGTCGGATTTCATCAAGCGATTCCCCAGCGAGAGTGGCTACCGCGTTTTCCTCGTCGACAATCCCGGCGAACGGACGGACGAAGTCAACGATGAGTTAAACGTCGCCCTCGCCGATCACGGATTTGAATGGGTCTCGACCACCCGGCGTCTGGGTGATTTGAACGCCGTGCAAAACACATATCTACAAACCTTCCAGGTTCTCGGCGGACTGGGGCTGCTCATTGGCAGTCTCGGGCTGGGCGTAGTCGTGCTGCGTAACGTGCAGGAACGCAAAAGCGAACTCGCGTTGCTCCGTGCGGTTGGGTTTGAAAAGAGCGCGATCAAACGATTCGTCCTCTCCGAGTACCTCGACCTGCTCGTCGGCGGTTTGTTTATCGGCACCGTGGCGGCCGCGCTCGCCGTACTGCCGACCATGCTTTCCCCGACTGCGGATGTGCCGTACGCTCTGCTCGGTGCGACGCTTGGCGGTGTGCTGTTGTTTGCAGGGGTTTGGACGTGGATCGCCACGAACCTCTCGCTGCGAGGCAACCTGCTGGAGGGCATTCAAAAAGATTAAGCAAATGAACAGATTATCAAAACTCGCAACAGCGACTTGGCTGCTCGCATTTGGTTTAGCCACGATTTCAACCCAGGCGACGGAGCCGTTGTATCAAAACGATTTTGAGAAAACTGAAGTCGGCGAAGTGCCAGACGACTTCCTTGTGCTCGATGGCGGCTTCGAGGTGAAGGCGGAGGATGGAGAGAAATTCCTCGAACTGCCCGGAGCGCCGCTCGACGCGTTCGGCTTCATGTTCGGCCCCTCCGCACGGCACGGCAACGAGATCAGCGCCCGCATGTTCGGTACCAAGAAAGGCCGCCGATACCCAGTGTTCGGTTTGGCGCTGAACGGTGTCAGCGGCTTCCGGCTTCAGGTCGTCCCGGCCAAGCGATCGGTTGAACTGCTCAAAGGTAAAGACATCGTCGCCAAGACCGACTTCCGCTGGAACGGCGACTCGTGGCTTCGCCTCTCACTTGATGTCCAGCAAACCGGCGACGCCGAATGGACAATCAGCGGCCGCGTCTGGGAGGACGGCAAAAAGGCCCCGGCCAAACCCACCATTACCCACAAGGAAACCAAGGAGCCGCGCAACGGCAAACCCTCCATCTGGGGAAGCCCCTACTCCGGCACACCGATTCGCTATGACGACATCGTCGTCAAAAAACTAGCCAAGTAACTAACGGCAACGGCTGACTCTCACCGGTCTGCTGCTTGGGCTTGGCCAAGCGCTTGGCCAAGTCGATCCCGCAAAGTTCGACGCCAAGGGCCAGAGGCTGCTGCAGGAACTGAAACTGGCGGCGCGACTAAAACCGTTCGGCCCCAAGCCCGGATTGGTGACTGTAAAATTGTCTATCGAGAAAGACGGGGCCCTGCAATTCTCCAACCAAGCGCTTGACCAAGCGCTGCTTTCTCAAGGAAACACCGTTGGCAAACTAAGTTCGCTGGCGGCAATCCGTCGTCACCTCGGCTGAGCGGTGGCGGTGGAACTTGAACCCAAAAGCGGAGTCACGGAAAAGCAGGCAACCCAAGCCGTCGAAAGCCTGAAAACACTCCAGCCCCCCTAGTCAGGCCGCCAGTGATAAGACCAAATTAGAAAACCACGAAGAGCACGAAGTTATTCTATTCAGTTCTTTGTGCTCTTCGTGTCCTTCGTGGTTAAAAATTCAACCCCCGTTGTGGAGCTTTGAGTTGGCGCGACCCTCGAGGACTTTTGACGTGGGTTGATACTTGGCGATGAACTCTTCGCGGAAATCGTCAAATGTACCTGCCGCGAGGTGACTCCGGATTTGCCGCATGAGCTCCATGTAAAAATGGGAGTTGTGAACGCTGAGCATCCGTAGCCCGAGAATCTCCCCCGCCTTGAGCAGGTGCCGCAGGTAAGCGCGGGTGTGGTGCGTGCAGGCGAAACAGTCGCATCCTTCCTCGATCGGACCGAAGTCCTCCTTTTGATGGCCGGCACGGAGGTTGATCGCCCCGGCGGTGGTATAGGCGGTGCCGTTGCGGGCGACACGGGTCGGCAGCACACAGTCGAACATATCGATCCCACGCGCCACCAGTTCTACCAGTTGCGCCGGCGTGCCCAGCCCCATGGCGTAGCGCGCCTTGTTTTCTGGGAGATACGGCTCGGTGATCTCGACCGCATGCATCATCTCCGGCTCCGGTTCGCCGACGCTGACGCCGCCCACGGCGTAGCCGTCAAAATCCATCGCCACCAACTCCTCGGCACAGCGGCGGCGCAGTTCCGGGCTGTTCGCCCCCTGCACGATGCCAAAATAAAACTGCCCCTCGGCCCGGGGTTGCTCGGCACAAATGGCGGCCCAGTCGAGCGTTCGCTTGACGGCCGATTCCAGTTCGTCTGCGGAACAACCATGCGGCGGGCACTCGTCAAACAGCATGGCAATGTCCGAGCCAAGCTCGCGCTGAATCGCCATCGACTCCCTTGGGCCGAGGAAAAGCGTCTCGCCGCTGAGGTGCGACCGAAACTCCACGCCGTCATCCCGCACGCTGCGAATCTTTGCGAGGCTGTAAACCTGAAAGCCGCCACTGTCGGTGAGGATTGGCTTGTCCCAATTCATGAACGTGTGCAGGCCGCAAGCCTTGCGGATGATGTCCATGCCCGGCCGAAGAAAAAGATGATAGGTGTTGCCGAGCAGAATCTCGGTGCCGATCTCGTTGAGTTCGCGCAGGTCGAGCGCCTTGACGCTGGCCTGCGTGCCAACCGGCATGAAAACCGGGGTGTCGATTGTGCCGCGTGTCGTGTTCAGACGCCCCAGTCGCGCCCTGCTGCGCGGGCTGGTTTGGAGCAGATCGAACATGCGGAAGGGAGGAAATCGCGCTTGGCCAAGCGGAGCTTACCAGCCGCCCTCGGACAACATCGCCACGGTGCGCTTGGCCAAGTCGTTGGCCAACAACGGCAGCGCCTGGCGCTCGGAACTGGCCAAGTCATCCCCCAATCGAACGGTGGTTCGACTGGTGACCACGCGATCAACCAGCACCTTGCCGGAGATTTTCTCTGTGGCCTTCACGCGGGTGGAAAGCTCAACGACGAAATCACGGACGCTGAGAATGTCCTTGGGTTGAAAACTGACGGCGGATCGACGATAGGAGGCAATGTTCCCTGTCAACAGCACGTCGCCGTCGTTGGCGGTGGCCAATTCGAATGTACCGTCCCGGTGCAATTCGCGACGGATGGAGGCGTTGACGGATTCAGAGAGGCCGGGCTGCGCAGTCCCGTTTTGAAACAACCCAACCTGAATGGATTGATCCTCCGGAATGGCGGGATTCACTGCCCCCACACGGTAACCGGCGCAACCGGCGGTCAAGCCGAAAACCAGTAGCAACAACAGCCTGGCAGTGAAGCTCCACATCATTACTCGGTTTCCGCCGCGTCTGTCTCGTCGATATATTTTGCGATCACGGCTAGCCGTTCCTTGGCACGCTGACCATGTTCAGAATCGGGGGCAAGATCGATCGCCCGGTCATAATAAACCTTGGCACCGTGCCATTTCTTTTTCTTCTCGTAAAATTTCGCGATAGTGATGCTGCCTCTCGCCTGCTCCGTCTTCATCTTGGCAATGCGCTGGCTGGCGTCTTCGGCTTTGGGTGTGCCCGGATAAAGCGCGAGCATGTCTTCATAGGCATTGATTGCCTCCATCGTGACCTCCTGATCGTACTCGGCATCCTTGGCCTGATTTTCATACGAAGTTCCCTTTTTATACAATGCACCAGCAGCCACCGTATCGTCCGACTGATATTCCTCGTAGGCTTTCTTGTAGGCTTCAACCGCTCTGCCGAAATCCTTGTGTCGTTCCCGTTCGGATACGTGGAATCCATCCGCTCGTTTCTCCCAAGCCTCCCCCACCTTCATTTGCGCCATCGGAGCCACCTCGCTTTGTGGACCAACATTCACGACTTCCTGATACATTTGCGCCGACTTTTTCCAGGAACGGTACAAGGGGATCTTCCCCCATAGTTTGAATCGCTGGCCACCAAGAAACCGATCAGCAATCACCATCTGACGCTTTTGAACCTCCTCGTAGTCCACGTTTTGGGGGTAATATCTGAGCAGCTTTTGGTATTCCTTGAAGGCGCGTTCATCGTCGCCCCTGGCCTCGTATGACTGTGCCAACAACTGCTGCGCCTCCGGGGCGTAGTCAGACAGGGGCCACTCATGGACGGTTCGCTTCGCCGCCTTGTGGACGGTTCGCCAATCCTCCTTGGCCGCGGCCTCCTTGGCGACCTCGAGCTGCGCCTTGGCCCGGTCACGCCGCCATTTGCCCATGGTGCCCCTACTTTCATACGACCAACCCTCGCCGGGCCGGTAGATGATCGGGGCAGGCGAACTATTTGGCCAAAGCAAGAAGACAATCGCCACGAGAAGCAGAGGACTAACCCAACGCCGCATAGACAGAGGCTAGGCCAATTTGTCCGCTCGCTCCAGCCTGTTTTTCCTTTTGTAAAAAGTCGCCGAACGCCAATCTCCTCGGCATAGGGATGACAGATCCTCTCATCATCACAGACAGCCCGGAATCGCTGGCCGGTCTTGGCGGTTTGATCCCAAAAACGCCGTGGAAACCCATCGCTTTATCCGACTGGGGCGACGACACAAAACGGGCATGGCAGGCCGTCGGTGGGGCAGCCGATGCCGCACCGGTCACGGCCTCCGGCTTGGTCCCATGGCGGCAGATCATGGCCGTGGGCCGGTCACCCGTCTCGCAGGTCGACGGATTGCGCGAGCTGCTCCAATCAGGTCAGGCGCCCCCTTCTCCTTTTGCCTGCCTTGCCTTCACGGGGGACGGATTTCACGGCAACCGGGGTCGCCCGTGGCAGGCGCTCGAGGGCAACCTGCACCTTACCGTTTTGTTTTCCCCCAACCGCCCGGCGCGAGAATTGGGCGTGGGGCTGAGCATCGTGCCGACGCTGGCCGTGGCGGATGCGCTTGGCCAATTCGATGCGCTTGGCCAAGCGATCAAAATCAAGTGGGTCAACGACGTGCTGCTGGACGGCAAAAAAGTCTCCGGCGTCATTACCTCGACGCTGGCCAAGGGCGAATTGATCGAACACGCCATCCTTGGCATCGGCGTAAACATCGCCGCGACCCCGACGCTGCAGCCGGGACGCTTCGTCAAGCCTCCGGTCTGCCTTCGCGAAGCCGCGCCGGATGCACTGATCACCCTGCCGGTATTTCTGCCGGTACTGCTCGAACGCTTGGCCAAGCGCCACGAACAACTGCTCACGGGCGGGCCGGGGCCGCTGCTCAGAGACTACACCGCCCTGAGCTGCGTGATCGGCCGCGAAGTCGAGATCTGGGAGGAAACCGCCGGTGAAACGGACTCACCAAAGTTGATCACCAAAGGAATGGTCGAGGCGATCCATGAAGACCTTGCTTTGGCGCTCGAGGGTCAGGCGGAACAGGTTCATCGAGGGCGGCTTGTTTTCGCAGATTGATTTTCGGCTTTGGCCGACGGCGACACGTCCGTATCTTCCCCGGCATGCGCACGGTGAAAGTGCCCCTCGGGGATCGCAGCTACTCCATAAAAATTGGCAACAGCATACTGTCCCGACTCGGCAGCGAGTGTCGCCGCCTCAAGCTCGGAACCCGTTGCGCCGTGATCACCGATCGCAAGGTCGGCCCGATCTACAGCAAGGCGGCGATGAGTTCCCTGCGTGAAGCCGGATTTGAGCCGGTGGAGATCCGCGTGCCAGCGGGTGAAACGGCGAAGAGCCTCGACACCATCCACTCCTGTTATGACAAACTGGCCCGGCACAGACTGGAGCGCAGTTCATTCATCGTGGCGCTCGGCGGCGGTGTGGTGGGTGACATGGCCGGCTTCCTCGCGGCAAGCTACCTGCGTGGCGTCGGGTTCGTGCAGGTGCCGACCACCCTGCTGGCGCAGGTCGACAGCTCGGTAGGCGGCAAGGTCGGCGTAAACCTGAAGGCGGGCAAAAATCTTGTCGGGGCGTTTTACCAACCCCGGTTAGTGCTGTGCGATTTGGACACACTGAAAACGCTGCCCAAACGCGAGCTTCGTGCCGGCCTCGCCGAGGTGATTAAATACGGCATTATCGACGACGCCACCCTGTTCCGCCGACTCGAACGCCAGTTGCCGGCGCTCCTAAAGCTAAATGCCAAAGAGCTGGCTCATGTTGTCGCCCGCAGTTGCCAAATCAAGGCCAAGGTAGTCGAGGAGGACGAACGCGAAGGCGGCCTGCGTGCCATCCTCAACTACGGCCACACCATCGGCCATGCACTTGAGGCAATCTCTAGTTATGGAAAGTACCTTCACGGGGAAGCCATCTCGATTGGTCAGGTGGCGGCGTCAAAAATCTCCCGTGATCAACACGGGCTTGGCCAAGCGGAGGTCGAACGGATCGAGGCGCTCTTCACCGCCGCCGGTCTGCCAACGACGGTTGCCCTGTCCAAAAAGGACACTTTAAAACTACTCTCTGCAATGAAGGTCGATAAGAAAGTTATTGGAGGTCAGGTAAAGTTCGTTTTAGCCAAGTCTATTGGTCAGGTGGCCTTTGGAATTGATGTACCAAAAGGAACCATTAAGGCTTCGCTGCAGTGAACAGTTACTAAACTACTGGCAGCAGGGGCAAATACCGAAGAACTCCAAATTGTGTCTGATCTCCTTAAATCCAGTGTGCTTGGCCAAAGTTTCTGTAAGTGATTTTGGGAAACAATGATCCACCTCGACCACCGTTGAACACACTGTACATATCATATGATGGTGATGATTGTTTCCATCTGGTGACATCAGTTCATATCGTGCCACTCCATCACCAAAATCGAATTGCTGAACTATGTTAATTTCCAGAAGCAGGTGTATGGTACGATAAATGGATGCCATATCGCATTCCCCGGAGATTTCTGAATAAATCTGGCGATTGGTAGTTGGGTTTACCTGTTGATGAAGATACTTAAGCACCGCCAGCCGCGGTTTAGTCAACTTGTAGCCAGAGGATTGCAGACGCTCATTCCAATCTGAGAGTTTTCCCCTGTCATGAGCATCTCCTGTGCAACAACTATGTTCCTTTGGCCGCATCGCGCTTTAGTGAGGGTGAAGGTGAAGCATCATCCCAATACCGGCGAGCGCCAGACCGGCTGCGATCGCGAGCATTTTGTAGGCATTGAACTTGTGTCCCTCACTGCTCTCAAAAAGGATCGTCGTCGAAACGTGCAGAAAGATGCCAATTACGATTGCGAGGCTCTCACGATGAAACTGACCGATCATCTCCGCCCCACCA
>Ga0163179_10000617_pt1 | contig 25430 bp, 26 predicted proteins | sample AtlANTMetagenome_FD_109643 | JGI IMG/M metagenome (GOLD analysis project Ga0163179, IMG submission 109643) | Marine eukaryotic phytoplankton communities from the Atlantic Ocean - Atlantic ANT 2 Metagenome | ecosystem: Environmental > Aquatic > Marine > Oceanic | place: North Atlantic Ocean...
GGTAAGGTTCTTTACAAGACCAGATTCTTTTACTAATACGTCAATCGCATAGTTTGAACCCTGATCAATTACGATGTCATAGTTGGCTGCACTCATTAACTTTCTCCATGATGAAATTATATCCCAAAGGACATCCTTAGTCAAGTATTATTTTTTTCGTGGTGTTTAACTAGGTTCTGTTGGCCAATCTCCTTCTTGAATATTAGGCCAGTTTGAATTACTAGGTAAATCTCGAAGAGTTTGCCTATAAGTTGCCCACTCTGCTTTCTTAGAATCAGTTAGCGGCCCCCCAGGAAGCTGAGTCCAGTCTGTAAGAAAAAGCTCGTTATCTCTGTCCTTCTTAATCAGTTTTGCCAAATCTGCATCATCTATTGTTTGTAATTCACTGTCAGATTTTGAAACTACTGCGCCATCTACAACTTTATATCTATTAGTATTAGTAACTGGGTCAGAGACTTCTAATATACTTTCTCCCGAGGGGACATCAATAAGATTTCTACCGCTTTCAGAAACATGACCAGTGCCTGTAATATTACCATTTGAGTCATAGAAAATAAAATTCATCTTTTTAGCTCCAATACAAGAATTGACCTTTCTACATAGTCTAACGATGGAGAGTTAAAAGCCCCTCCAGTCTGATCTCCTATTAGATTTATTCTATTAGTTCCTGTTACCGCTGACGTTACAGAGGCTCTTATATCCATCTGCTGGTCTCCCTCCTCCACCGACATTTCACTTGAACTCACAAGAGTTCCTGACGTTGCACTTGTCTGACTACTACAATTTTGTCTTATACTAATAGTAACCCTGTAAAACCTTCCATTAGTAGGGTCTGCTACAAAACTTCCAAAAATGAATAGGTCTCCCCCTGCACTATCAATAGTCGTAGTTGCTACTACAACTGGCAGCTTCGTTGCGGATGCCGCACTTCCGCTTAGACTTTGAGCCCCCGAAGCAGAAATGGCTCCTTGGCCAATTTGATTTGTATTTACTCCTCCAGTTTTAATAATTAGATTATCACCACTTCGAGATAAAGTAATTCCATCAATATTTATACGTTGTGCACTCAAGGTATCCGAAGTAATTTTGGTGGCACTAATAACATCGATCATTGCATTTGAAATTGCAGCATTTGCAATTATACCTGACGTTGCAGTAATAGTGTTTGTCGCTATTCTACTTGCAGCAATACTTCCTGTTGTAATCTTAGCCCCATCAATAGTTGTAGTATTATTATTTATTGCGGTAGCAACACCTGATAAATTATTTAGATCATTAAAACTCCCAGAAAAGTTAGAATTACCTGTTCCAGCTCCCACAGCACTTCTAAAGGTAGAATTATTATTTATTGCATTCTGTAAAAATGTTTGATTAAAGCTATTTAGATCATTAGCAGCCCCAGAAAAGTTAGAATTACCTGTTCCAGCTCCTATAGCATTTCTAAAGTTACTAGCATTACTTACATTTAAATCATTAGCATTTCCAGAGAAGTTAGAATCTCCAAAACCACTTACATTAGAAGCATTAAGATTTGAGCCGCCCTGACTAAAAGTTCCTCCACTAAAGGTAACAACTCCTGTAAAATTAGTATGTTGAACAACACTGCTGTAAGCAACTGCAATTGTAGAGGAGCTAGCACTTGCTTCTATTCCAAAATAACGAACAGTCCAATGAGTATTCGTACTACTAGGGTCCTGTGGACGAGGAGTATTTTTCCAACAGTTTGTAGTACCTCCATCATTAATCCCAGAGCCAGTAACTATACCTGTAGAAAATGTATAAGTATTACCTCCAGGTGCTCCAGGTGCTCCTGACGAAGTTTTTTCATAATATAAATACCCCTGAATACTTCTTAATCCATCGGGCCCAGCTTGACCATCAGTGCGTTGTGCATATATAACAGGGGCTGACCACGAAGAGTCTTGAGGAGAGTTCCCATCAGACGTAAATGTTCTTGTAATTACCCAAACTTTGTCACCATTTGCACTTATGGAGGGAACAGAAAAGTTCCAAGCAGTATTACCGGTTCGAGGATTACTGTAGCTACCTGCGGTAGTGCTATAGCTAGGAGTAGAAGAACTCTTTTGGTATAAATTTACTTGTCTTGCACTTTGTCCTGCAGGGCCTTGTACTGTTTCTCCATCAACCCTCTTAAACGCAACTAGTGGAGTACTCCACGAAGAATCCTGAGGGGAGGTACCATCAGACGTAAATGTTCTTGTAGAAGAATATACCTCATCCCCATCAGTACTTATTGCAGGTACAGAAAAACTCCAGCTTGAATTACCATTTAAAGGATCCGCAAAAGTACCGGCAGTAGAACTTATGGTACTATTATTTTTTCTAAATATTGTAGAAGTTCTTGAATTTACTGCATCTGTTCCCCGTAAACTTCTAAAAAATCTTTGAGTTTTTATAAAAGTACTTTCAGTTCCAGTGGTATCTTTTACCACTACAGTAAACTCAATACGTCCAGCATTTCCACTCATTCCTGTAATGTTTGCAAGAGAATGAGTATTACTAGTAGTTGTAGCAGCTCCGGCAGTAACGTTAAAAGCATTTACATTAGTAACCCTAAAACTGGGGGTAGCAAAAGGGCTACTAGAATCATAGTTTAGTTGTGTAGAGCCTAAAAATACTTCTAAGCTTGCGGAAGTATTTGAAAAGTCTAAGCTATTATCTGAGTTAGTTGGTATAGTTGCATTATCATTGCTTAGCACAATACTTATACCATCAACAGCTCCAGATGCTTGTCCTAATACACCACTACTTGCTTTAGTAGGCTGAAAAAGAGAAAAAACAGTTTTTATCTGAGTGCCAGAACTACCTATAGAACGAGTATCTACTGCGTACCTAACCCAATAATATCTGCTTACAAAATCTTGCGTAGTAATTGAATCAGTATAAGTATCAGACTTAACAGTAGCTATTTGTTGTGCTCCAGAGCCCCCAGTAAATGAAGACTGATTATTTCTCCATATTTCTACAGACCAGTTTGCTCTATTATAGTTTGCTGCATGACTCCAGTTAAGTACAATACCGCCCCTCTCATTTGTAGTAGCAGTAAGGCTACTTGGAGATATAGGTACAGCAGAGCCCCCAAAACTACTCTCACTTCCTATATATTGAAGCTGTCGATTTTCTTCTTGTACTAAAAAAGCATCATCATTGTGTTCTTCCGCAGAAACACTAACTAAACAGTCCGCTGTTAATCCAATGTTAGATATTCTAAATAGCTTTTGATTAAACCCAAATCGCGGATAAGTTATTCTTATAATTTCTCCTGGTAAAAGTAAAAATCCCTTTGGAGCCATTTTAAAATTAACACTCAATCCATAGCGTGATCTTTCTAAGTATTGCTTTGCGTTTATTCTTGCATTGAAATAATTTGTTATATTTGGAGTTTTTATATCACCCTTTTTGGGCATATTTCTATCTTCTTTCAGATAGTCAGAATTAAAGAATGTTACAGAACGATCCTCAAATCTATTTGAGGGATCGGGAATAGAAACAGATACTGTATTATATGTTCCCTTAAGGCCCGAATCTTCAATTTGTATGCTACCTATTATATCATCTTCAGTAATTAATCCGGGATAGTAAGTAGTAGACCCAACAGTAACAGAGTCTAAGTTTGCTGCTGCTCCTGCAATATCCAAAGTATACTTACCTGAGCTATAGCGAAGAAGACCATTAAACTGTAAAAGCATATTATTAATATTATCAAAAACAGGAGACCCTGTATCAACAACAGTATTTGTCTGATGTCTTGTAACATGTCTTTGATGTTGAGCTTCCCAGCCAAGATACTTCCAGTACTTAACAAAATCAGAATCATACAAAGAGTACCCACTCAAATAGCTAGCAGTATTTGCACTGTATTTCTTAACAACAGGATTGCCGTCAAAATTTGCTTCTGATGTGTCAATATCTATATCAGTGCTTGTTCCAACTTTCCTTAAAGTAACAGTATCAGAGGTACCGGATGGAGCACTACTTGAAGTTCCTGTTCCTGATTTAATATAAACGTTTCCTGCATGCCAGAATAAATCTCCGTCCGTATATGTTTTCCAATCAAACCATTTATTTCCTAATTTTCCAGAACAATCAGTAAAGGTTACTTGTTTTTTAGTTCCGGCAGTTTCAACGGTTTTTACTTTTCCATGCCAAAAAGTAGTTCCGGTTGCAGGAAATCTATACTTCTCTCCTACGGCTATAGAAACAGAGCCTGCGAACTGTACTGTAACATCCGAGGGAGTATCGCAATCTCTTGCTGCAGCTTTAAACCCCTCTAAGTCAATATCATTTGTAAGATCAAGGCCTTTCCCATATCTTTTATCCTGTAGATAATCTAATAATTGTATAGCAGGATTTATACTAACTCTATCATCGCCTTCGCTTAAAATAGAAAAGGAAAAAGTAGTATCAGGTATCATATCTCCATCGAAAGCCATATCTACTTTTGCGAACTTATTTGTTCCATCATAGTCTATAATTCTGCGAGTTTGTACTCGGGCACTACCATCACTCTCTATTTTGGTAAGAACAATAACTTTACCTATATAGGCATTATCACTAGAGCTTGCATCGTTAGATAATTTTACAACATTTTTTACCAGTATTTTATTAATACCGGCAGCATTAAAATTAGCTACACTATCATGTGCGATATTATCAGCAATACCAGGATTACTAGAGGAGTAAGTAAATAGTAGGTCTTCTGAGTTTAGATTATTAATGTAAGCTTGATCAGCAGTAGTAGGGAATAAAGAAATTCTTACCCCAGTAAAGTCCTCCCAAGCTTTTGCAGTATCAGAAGTACTTGAAATTGTAACTTTTACACCTTTACTTGTTCCGGCCGCTACAGAAGCTACTGATTGTTCTAGTTTTGCTCCAACTGTACCTGTAACGCTAGGATTATCCCATGTTTCAAGATAGTATTTATTAGAGGATTGCTGCATATAAAATGCGGTAGTAAGTCCAAGTCCTAAGTCTTCTAAAAATTGAACTTTTTGTATACTTGCTCCATCTCTACCAGAGGTAGTAAAGATGTCTTTAATAGTCACACTAGAGATAATAGTAGAATTGTCTGAAGTTTTCTTTATATCAACAGTATCTCCTAGATTAAAGTTACTTATAGCTGCCGAAGTTTGAGAGTTATCATTCCCGTAGGCACGATCATAGTTATAAGAGTTTATTAGTTTTCCTCTAACAACAAAGTCTACCTCTGGGATTGAAGTCTCACCCTCTCCAATAGTGTATTGCGCTACAACATATGCTGTATCTAAAACTCTATGGTTTGTTCCCCAGTAATTTTGTTTATTACCCTCAAAATAATCTCCCTGTATCTTAAAACTATTTGATTGTGCTTTAGAAACAAGCAAAGCATCCGCCCTTTGTCCTCTTTTTCCTGTATGGACAATAAACTTTCCATCTATAGGCGTTTGTATTGAATGTCCGCTTTCATGTATTAATCCTGTGCCAACACTTGTACCTGTTGTTGAAGGCTGATTAGCAAAAGACGCACTTACTTCATCAATAATATCTTCGACTCTTCTGACTTCGCCACGTATTGCGGCAATACGATAAGCTTGTTCAATAGCTTCACTTAAGCTTTGAGGACTAGATGTTGTAGCAGAAATAGATGCAAGTACATCTCCTCTGTCCATTCTTCCTGAGCAAAGTACATCGATAGTGTTTTCGTCTGTTTGAGTACTTCTAGTATCATTATCGTTTTTATCTAAACAAATTGAGCTAGTATCATCAAAGTACATATCATAGACACCACCTATTTCTCCTTCACAAAGAGCGTATGCTACAAAAACTTGTTTAGAATCAGTTTTATCTGTATCTACAAAAAAGGGGATACTATCTATTTTTTGTACACCATAAACAACAGGCAAATACTTTGCATCAAGATTAAATCGCAGATCGGTTTCTCTATCAACTTCTTCTTCATATGTGATCTGCTTATACTTTGAAAAGCCTAAAAATTTCTTTTTCTTTTTTAACTTATACCTAGTTTCCATCACTTGATAGATAGCTACTAAGTTTATAGCTTGTTCGGAGTGTAAAAATCCTAAATCATTAGCATACTCAGGACGAATTAAGGCGGATCTATCAGGTATAGCATTACCATCCAGTGCTCTATGTTGTTGGTCAGACGTTAGCCTTCCATTTACGCTTTGGAAGTCTCCCCAGTGGCTGGTTACTCCCCAAGATATTTTTGACCCTTTTGCAGGATCCTCTGTTAAATTAGCTGTTCCAATTATTCCCTTAAAAATAAGATAAGGAGCCCCTATAATTCCTCCAGTAGTAGGATTAATATGAGCCTTATAAATTTGTACGTCTCGATTTATATAGCCCGCATAACTTGCATTAGTTTTATCTGCTAGTATTCCATTTACTTCGGGGGTATCAAAAGTAAGAGTAGCAGCTCTTGTGCTCGAATCAGCGGAGAGACTTCCAATTACAGCCGTTACTTCTATAGTTTTATTGTTATTTGCAAAAGCATCTATTCTTACTTTTATTCCATCATTATTACCGCCTGTTGCAGAAACACGTATAACATCTCCTTCAGAAAAACCTTCTTTTACCAAATCAAGATTAGTTATAATAGTAGAATTTGTAGTAGTAAAAATAACAGATGAAACAGTATTTAAGGATGTAGCAGAAACTAACAAATTTATAGAGCTTGCCCTAGCCTCTATTGTTTCATTTATTGTTCCTACTTGTAATAATTTACCCGCCAAATATGTCTGAATACCGTTTGAATTGCCGTCTGTAGTTTTTGATCCATCATCAAAAGCAATATCATGAGAGCCATCCGTAATATAAGCATAATCATTTGCTCTCTGACTAGAGCCGCCTGTGAGGGTTTTAAGGGGCTTTTCAAATTTTACTAAATGTGCATAGACAAACTCATCATTTTCTAATAATGAGGCCGTTAAAGTAGGGTTAAGGTTGCGAATTGTCATTATTGAATTTCCTCGACATTAAGAGAAAAAGAATATAAATTATTTGTATTTAGCGAATACTCTACAATATCAGATTTCATAATAACTTTTACAAGAGGATTTTTAAAAACAAAATCATCACCAGTTCCGGTAGCTTTTGCAAGCCCAGGAGTAAAGTGTATTCTTGCATCATTTGCCCCGGGACGAGTAGCTGAGGTATTTACTCCATCAGGATCATTCCAGTTAGCATTATTTTCTACTCGCGTAACCATATATGCTTTTGTATGATTTGAGCTTAATGAACTTGTTATTGTAAAAAGATCTCCTGGTTTTGGATATCCATGACTTGAAGGAGTATATCCAGTTTTTGCAAGAGTCATAATATTTGCTCCTGCCGCTCCATTATTACTGGCATCTAAGCTAGTATTTGAATTTATAAAGCTTGAAAAGTTTGCATCTCTTGGAAGCTGGTACTGTGGTAAAGAAACAAAAAACGGCTCAAGACTTGCTCGTCTATGTAATAAAAAAGAGCTTATAGGCTCAAACTCCTCTCGAGTAAGTGGATTATAGCTTATATTTATTTCCCAAGAATGGTAGGAAATTGCTCTAGAAATTAATATCCCAGAGTTAGTTCTAGTACGAGAAATTTTGTTATTTGATTTAAAACTTACAGAAGCAAATCCAGGTCCTGCTGTACCAATATTATGGCCCGCATCCCCAATAGAATTATTAGGATCTGGAAGTATATCTTGAAAATTTGTAAAAGTAGCCATTAGTAGCTCCTAACTCCTGCCGACTCAGGAGTATATACTGAAGTTGATACTCCCTCCATAAACGGTTTACCATAAGAATTAGAGGCTTCTCTTAACATTCCAATAATATTTCCTCTTTGAGAAACAAGAAGCTCCTCTACTCCTGCTGCATCAACTGTACTTATGTTAAATGTAACATTTGATGCGCCACCCATTCCAACATCTTCATTTGGAACGACTCTTCCCGGAACTTCAGGCACAAATAATTCGGGCCCCTGTTCGCCTACGACTAATCCTGCTGAACCGCCCTCTGCTCTATATCTTCCTGCAAAACTAGGCTTAAAGTTTTGTGGACCACCCGTTCCTGATTCTCCTCTTAAATAACCAAGCTCTCCGGAAGCTGACTTGGTTTTAGCCATATCAACAGCGCTTGCTCTTTTACCCAGACTAATTGATGAAGGACCTGCTGAACTAGATTCTCCACTTCCTCCTCCCTGAAAAGAAGTGCCTGCAATAATAGCAACCTGAGCTGCACCCATTGCTGCAACTAAACCTGCTAGCGCAAAATTCCACGGTCCCCAAGGTTTAGAGCCTAAAGCTCCGACTACGCCTGCAGCCGTACTTGCTATAGCTTGAGCTATCATCATTTTTTTATTAACTTCAAAAGCCTTTCTTGCTTGTGCCTCTTTTTTCTTCTCCATTTGTGCAATCTTTTGTAAGCTAGCTTTTGATTTTCCGTCACGTTTCTTTTCTGCTTCTATCTGCTCCTCAATCGTAGCAATATTTCTCTGATATCCTGCCTGAAGAATATTATTTACGGCCCCTATAACATTTGCAATAGTATTGGCAACAGCTCCAAATTTTTCCATTTTAGTAGAGTCTTTATCGATTTGTTCTCCTAAAGTTACAAAAGAGTCTGCAATTGTAAAAACTCCTTGAGCCATTGAAGCTATAAATTCTCCATCCGGACCAAGTTTAGACATTTCTTCTATAAATCCTGAAACAGATTCTTTGAACAGCCCTAGTTTTTCTCTAGGATCCATGCTGTCTAATAAATCTTTCATATTATTTATGCCGGTATTTCCATCTCCAGCATCAGTACTTAAAGTGTCTTTTATGCTTTGAAATTTTTCAAATAAAGTACCCGTTGTTGTCATAGCTGCCTTTGCAGCATCAATAAGAGCGCGCTTTCTTTCCTCACCCTCGAGTTGAATAATGTTTAATGATAAGTCTCTTTGGTCTTCTGCATTCTTTTTTTGCTGGTCTTGAACAGCCTTTAGAGACCCCCTAATACTTTTAAAATTATCTATTGCTGCCTTATCTAACAAACCTGCAGCTCTTAACTGCTCTTCTACTAATTGAAACTTAAGCTCTGTGATCAGAGCTTCACTATTTATAACTTTAATTCTTAACTCATACTCTTTTGCAACTGCTGTTTCTCTTTCTTTTCTAAATTTTTGGAATATAGCTAGTTCATCCGCGGCAGTAAGATCAGAGCTGCGCTTTTTTGGATCACTTATATTATTAATCTTTGCCTGAACTCTAGCTGCCTTAGTTCGGATATCTAAAGATTTATTAATTGCTTCGTTTAATTTAAGCTGCAGGTCTAAGGCTGCTTTTTGCTGATCAGCCTGCAGCATTTGAACCCTTAAGCCATCAGTTAGTGAATTATTATACTTTGTTTCGCCATCTAGTTGAGCCTGTCGTAAATCTTGTTGAGCTAAAAGTTCTTTGCCTCTTGCTTCAAGAGCCTCTGTTCCTTGATAAATTTGATTTATTGCTAATTTTTGATCATCTATTTCTTGTTGTCGGAGTTTAAACCCTTCATTCCTTAGTTGAAAACTTTTTTCTAGCGCAGCTACTCCTTCGTTTGCTACTATTGTAACATCTTTTTGAGCTTGTTTATTTTTTGCAAGCGCATTTGGAAACAGTTTAATTCTGTTTACTGCTTCTTCTAAGCTTTGAATATATTTGTCAAGAAACTCTTTTCCTTCCCCACCAAAGGCTTTCTTCATTTCTTCTCCCGCTATATCAAACCCCATATTTTCTAATTTGGTTCTAAGTTCGGGAGTTAACTCTTCTATATTTGTAAATTCGGCTCGAACTCCCTTTGCTGCATCTAAAATTTTATCATAGGGAGATGTCACTTTTGCCCCTAACTTAGACTGTTCATCTGAAAATTTTTGAACAGTACCGGTTAAGTTAGTTAAAAATGCGCTGCCTTTCCTCGAGTCGTTTTGTATTGACTCCAATAAGTCTAGGAGTTCATTTTTTGTTAGAGTACTTCCTAACTTTAGAAATTCTTCTAGCTGAGCAATTTGAGGCGACATAAACTCAGCAACTTTAGGAGAATTTTTTAAATCTTCAATAGATGTTTTAATAGACTCAATAGCTTCGGGACCAATTTGTCCTAAACTAGTAAAAGTAGATTTATTACTAGCGTTTAAAGTGTCTAGAATACGTAAATTTGTTTCAATTGCGGCCTTTAATTGACGCTCTTCTCTTCTTTGAACACGAGTTAATTTACCCGCGTCTTCTAAATATCGCAGCCTTTCTTTGTCTTGAGTAATTTTAGCAGATGTAGATATAATTTGAGCATTATTTTGGTCAATTGTATCCTTAGCAAGTTCTCTTTCTAAATCAATAGTTTTTTGTATTGAATTAGCAACTTCTAGCTGTAGTCCTAGTGCTTTCTTTTGACCGTCGACTTGTCTTTTGCTTCCTTCTACTGTGGATTGTACAAATTTTTCTTCTACTTTTATTGCTCTTTCTGTACCACTTCTTATTTCCTCAAACTTTTTCTTAGTTTCATCCTCTGGAAAAAATCTTTTTGCAAAAAAGTCATATAGTAAAGGTCCAAAGGATATAAGTAATCCGATGGGTCCAAGTAAAGCAAAGAAAGCTTGACCAAGAGCACGAACACCTAGCATTGCAGCAAATGCTCCTGTCTTTATTACATTTAAGGTACTAGCATAAAGAGTATTTTTGACGCCAGATACAGTTTGAGCTGCCATATATTGGGATATACTAGCGCCAAGAGTTTTGAAACCCATGGATAAGTTTCCTTGCGCTAAATTTTCTAACCCAAGGGTTGCTGTTAGTTTAGAGGACGCGGTTTGATGTAACCTTACAGAGGTAATTAATCTTGTTCTTTCTACTCTAGCGGCGGCTAGTGCTACTCTTTTGTCTTTCAACTTTATTTTTTCTGCTTCACTCGTTGCAGTCATTTTTTCGAGGCCAGTTTCATGCTGAGAAATAGTTCTATTTAAACTAGTTAAGCCTTCTTTATAATCACCAATTCCTTTGGAGCCATCTTTAAGTCCATCTAAAAATTTGTTATATTTAGTAGTTGATTTACCTACAACATTCAATCCTTGTAATTGTTGTTTTGAATTTTCTGCTGTTTGTGTTGCAACGTCAGCCATTGCTTGACTTTGTTCGGCTAAAGCAGGCAACATTGTTCTTGATATTGTTGAGGCAAAAAGTGCTAAAGAGCCAGCAAGAGCCACTTGATTATTTGCTAATAAATCTACAACAGGGCGCAAGAAAGTATTTAAGAATCCGATTCCTTCCTTTACTAAGTTATTAAAAGCGGCAGCTAATTGATTGTAGGGGTTTGTGTCTACAGAGTCTCTTAGCTGCCCGAACTGCTCTCTGCCTGCTTCTATTGTTGCATTTAAGAAAGCTTGTCTTCGTTCAAACTGAGATAAACTATCTGTAGACTTTCCTATTGATATTGCGTATTGCTCGACAGCATCATCTAGCCGAACCATAATACCTAATTCATCAAGAATTTCTGGTTCTAGTTTTGCAGCACCTCTAACAAGACGATCAAAGGAGTCTGTTAAGTCTCTTCCGAGAGCTTTGGAAGCACCATCAGCAACTTCTGCTAATTCTTCTAGTTGCTTGGTTGAAAAACCGGATGCAGTTGCTAAAGCAGCACTTCGTAATGCTTGTTCAGTACTAAGTGCATTATCAGTTACAGCTTTTAACTTTGATACAACTAAGTCAAGATTCCTTCCAGCTGAGTCACCAAAGAAGGCAACACTTTGCTCTAGCTGAGCAAATTCTGCAGCTCTTTGTAGAGCACCAAAAGCTGCAGTTGCAGCAAATACGTTAGCAGCTAAAGTTGCATATGCACCTACAAGGCCAGAGCTTCCGGTCATGCTTTGGTTCATCTTAGAAAAAGCTTTAGTACTATTTGCTGTAGCTCCTGCTACTCCTTTTTCTCCCTTATGATACTTACTTCTTTTTTTAGAGGTTTTTTCCGTAGACGCACCAAGTTCATCAGTAGCTTTTGCAGCTGCCTTTGATTTTTTAGCAACAATATCTAATGTTCCGTTGTCGGAGATTCGTACTGTTAAATTAACTTCGTTTGCCACTGCTCTGTCTCTTTAGCTTTTCATACTCCTTCTTCATTTGTTCTGAAGATTTTTTAATTGTTCTGGAATCTAACCAGTGTAGTATTTCAAGAAAGTATTCTTTATCATCTATCCCGTAAATATTCATAATATGAGATAAATTAGTATAATCTTTTCCGGTATATCCTATCTCAGGATATACTCTATCTCCAAGTAAATTAAAAGCGGAAATAGCATCTATTACTATTTCCGGAAAATCGTTTAAGTCTGGAGGAATCTCAGATTCTACAGGCTCTTGCTCCATTTGTTCCTTCATCGTGAAATATTTATCACGAGTCATTCCTGTATCAAGATTTCGAAACATCTGGTCGAGGCGGTTTAGAACTTCCTCCTTTTGGCTTGCTACGAAAGTTATCTAAATCAAAGACTACCTCGTTGAGCCATGTATCAAATTCACTAGAGTTTGCCACAAGAAGTTCTGCGTTTTCTAAGCTATAATCAACTTCCGCTTTTGGATCTTGTCCACTTGTATCAATTAGAATTAATGTCTCTAAGCTTTCTAGAGTTAATCCTTTCCAACCTTTTATGCTTGCTTTTGAAAATTCTTCTACAAACTTATCCTCATCGAGATTTTCCATAAGCTGTCGAGTTTTCCTATCGAATTTTTGGGAAGTGCATCTTTTTCGTAAAAGAGAAAGCTCTTTTCTTGATAAGTTTACAACTTCTACACTAAACCCCGATAATCCAGGAAAATCGATCCAGGTTGATTTACTATCAACCATTAATTTTTTAAGTTCCATTAATGACCTCCTCAGTCAGTTTCGTATTTAAGTATAGTAGCTAAATTACTAGGATTTGCTACAAGCCTCCAATCATAGTTTTGTTGGTATAAATCTCCAACTCCCATTCTATTTGTGAAGCTACAAAGGGCGGGCCCAAAAGAAAATCCCCTAAAGGCTCCTCCGGATAGTCCATTTCCAGCTTTAACAGTCATAGACACAGAAGTATTCCATGTATTCATTGTACTGCTATTTGTATCAGAAAGATACTGAGAAATAGAGCCCGCAAGAATTTTCTTTGAGATTGTGAAATTCGAAGGATACATCGAATTTGCAGCAGAGGTAACAGCGAGAGCGCTGTGTATAGTTTTATAGGGCGTCCATTTTACTTCATTTTGTAGTTCTAAGGAAATAGATATAATACTATCCAAAGTACTACCTCCAATATCTACAGAAATAATAGGAGCTACTATGTGTGTTCGAGTCGCGCTTCTTGAAGCGAGACTTCCTGTTACCGTGGCATTCCTTGTTAGCTTTGCTGCTTCTCCTTGAATATCAATACTCAGGGGTCGTGATTTCTCAATTACGAACACTCCATTTGTTATGACCGCAGTTTCTAGCTTAAAAGTTTCGGTATCAGTTATTACAAAAATATCAAAAGAGACTCCTGATATAAGTAAAGTTTCAATAATAGTAAAGTCACTTTCTACTAAAGCAGGTATAGTAAAACTAAAGTTTGCTCTTCCTGCTGAGTTAGTTATACTACCTTCGAAAAACTCTTCTGTATGAGCAGCTTGTATTGCTCCATGCAAAGTTCTTACATCATAGCTTTCTTCTCTAAAAGTTTGGTTAAAGCTTATATCACTTATGTCTAATTTATGGCGATTTCCCCCAGATACAATAAAGACAGAGCTGTTTCTTTTAAAATTATAAGTTGGCATTGTCTTTTACTCTCCGAGAAACCCTATTCTCCTTTGACTACCGTATAGTATAGTTCACAAGAGGATAAATGTCAAGAATTATTTTTTATATGTGTAAGAAAAAAGGGGCCGAAGCCCCTTTTCTTATAGTATTAACCCTTAAGGTCGATAGGTTAAACTAAGCTCATCCGCAGCTGTAATTGCTGAAGGAAGTGCCATGAAATTAGTCTCCAAAGAAATAATATCTTCAATACTATGCGTTGGTATTTCAACGTGACACGTAGGCATAGCAAGCTCTAAGCCTGTCCCTGTTGCTCCACCAACTTTAAAAGTCAAAGCAAATGAATTAGTTACAACATTTGTGATTGCTCTCAAATCAGTAAAGAAGTCATTTGAGGAGTTATTCTGATTTGCTCCACTTGTATTTTCAGTTAAGTAACAAGTAAAAGATCCAGAAACATTTCTTGTTCCTGTAACGTGACCAATAGGCACGTTTACTAGTCCGATCTCTTCTGGAGTAATATAAGTATTATTATTTGAAATAGTAATACTTCCACCAGTAAGAGTAAGTACATAACTTGCTTCCAACTCATTTGAACCATCGCTATCAGGGTCTTGGCTTGTAGGAGCAATCGTAAGGGTAGTTAGTCGATTACGAATAAAGTTAGTTGTACTCGTAGTTGCTTCATAAACTTGAGCAGTATGACTACCTCCGCTTCCTGTGAGAGTAACAAGCAGTCTATGTTGATCATTTGAAACAAGAACAACGTCACCAATTGCAGAACCTGTTCCACTTGTTGGCTTACTTCCAGACGCAGCTACTGCAGTATTTGCAGTATGGTCTGTTAGATTAGTAGCATTTCCTGACCAGTTAATTGTAGCAATACCATCAATATCAAAATCAAGTGTTGCTTCATTTACAGTAACGCCTGCCATTTTCATAACTGTAAAGTTTGCATCTCCAAGTACAAAATAAATATTTGCAGTTCCAAGAGTCGAAGACTGAGATTGTGCAAAAGTAACAGTCATGTTAGATCCGCCGGGTACAAGAACGTCCGTAGGACTACTTGCTCCATCATCGTATTTATCTGAAGCATAGTTTTTTGCACCAGCCATAAGTGCCCATAAAACTTCTTCCACAGCGTGTACTTCTGCAGATGCATCAGCCGCACCTGTTCCGGACCCTGCGGAAGTAAAGGGTCTTACATACGTTGAAAAAGACCATTCTGCTGGTGCAAGAGAATCGTTAAACGCTCTTCGACCACGACGAGATACGCCACCTGCAGATTCCATCTCATTAAGGTTAATTTCCGTACTGTTTGTAGCTTGAGAGAAGCTAAACCCATCTAGTACAGGGATTGACCATACAGTGCCATCAAACTCCAAAAACATCTTGGTGTCGCGGCTAAAATATAATTGTTCTGCCATAGTTTTCTCCTATGAACTTGAAAAGACTTGAACGTGAACGTTTGTTCGTGTCAGTATTTTCTTAATAACGAACCTCTATAAGCATTTCTCCCACACCTAAAGGCTCTAATACGCCTTCATCAGTATCAATACTGATGACGGACATTTGGTGAACGTTGTAAATGGTATTTAATTTATCTGTGTACTGTAAGTTAGAGTTAGTTTCTATTACAGTTTCAATGTCCTCCATAACTTCATTCAATTTTACTTGAGCATCTTCCTCTTGAACGTATATACGAATTGTAACAGATAAATATCTGTCTTTAAATCCGCCTCCTTGATACTCTCTTGTTTCGGATCCTGCATTCAAATGAACAGCAGGAAAGTCTTCTACTTCATCCCAAAACTTTAATCTTCCTGAGACATTATTATTGAGATCAGTAAGAAATTGTCCTGCTCCATTTATAGTTTTAAGAGCAGTTACTAAAGCTTCAATAATATTTGATCTTTTGGAAACGTAATCTCTTATAGCCACTACACTCTCCTAGTATATAGTCTTCCTATTAGATACTGCGACATAATCTCTCTTATTGATTTATCAATAAGAACTCTAGGGTCTCTATCTGTACTAGAGAATCTTGTGCCACTACTACTTTCAAATACTTGATAAGGATCTTTTCTATAAGTATATCCTATACTAGGAAAACCTTGGTTAGTTGTTGCCATATCTACAGCCCTAACGCTTGCAGCAAAACGCCCTGTTCTACTCTCTAACGCAGGAGGGTTCATATTTCTAAGAATAGCTGTAGGTAGCTTAGCATTCAAAACTCCAAGTATATTTGCTAAATTTACTGACGAACTTTTTGCCTTAGTCTTCCTATTTGTAGCAATATTTTGTTTTTTAGTTGCAGCAATAGATAAGTTATGTCCTGCTTCTCTATTCTTAGTTTTTGCCTTGCCTTTAGTTTTAAATTGTAGTTTTCTTGCGTCAATTTTAGCATCTATTTTTACTTTTTTACCTTTAGCGGATTTTTCTATAAAAGGCTCTATTGCACGAGCAATCATTCTATCTCTAATACTAGGTGATCCTTCCATTTCTACTAAAGTTTTTGATCCTTGTTCTTCAAAAAATTTTCTTAGTAAATTTAAAGCTGCTGTTTCTCTTGCCTGCTCAACTCCTCTGTTTCTATACTTACTTTGAAATGTTATGTAAGGGACATAATCTGCTCTTACTTTTCCTGCTTTTGTAATATTTGTCTCATAGTTTGTAATAACATTTTCTATTTCAGATCTGAACTCTGCATGTATTTCTCCGCTTTTTATTGCATTATCTACATAATCACGAAGGTCATCTTGAATTTTTAACATAGTTTCAGGATTATCAACAACTGTATCCAGTTGTGATAGTCCACGTTGCATGGTTAAATTTGATACTGCATTGCCGTCTGAACCATGTCCTCTGTCAACAGCCGCTTTTAATTGTTTTAGCTGTTCTTCTGTTCCTGTTACTACTTCGTCTATTATTTCTTTTTTTAAGGATCTTAGAACTCCGAAACTTTGTACAATAAAAGCCTCTTTTCCTAGCTTTTCAAAAAGAGCTGTATCTTTTTCCGCAATTACTTTTCCCGCAGGAGTGTTCTCAATAGTTTCATCACCCTTGCTCCAAAGTAATGCTTTTTTAATATATTTATTTTGTCTGTCGTTTGCTTTTTTCCTGGCTGTACCCAGTTTTCTTCTATCAACCTTCAGACCTTTTAGTCTATCTTTTCCATACTTTTCATTAATATCAGCTATTGCGTCCTTAATAAAAGATAAATCCTCTAAGTATATTACCTGAGGGCGAGTACCTTGTATGGCTTTTCTTGTACGCTCGTTTTCTTCTTTTCTTAGTAAACGAAGTATTTTTTCATTAAGAGTTTTTCTTACATTAGATCTTGACATTAAAAGTTCTTATACATATCCAGTACTCGTTTGATATGATCGGGTAATCCTCCACCATCTAAGCTACTGGTTCCTGGGTTGTCTAATGTTGCACCTCCCAAAGTTCTTCTTTGCTTATGCTCTTTCTTAAAATAGTAAGTAATTAAATCAACTACTGCTAACATAAGATCTAGCGGAATACTTGAGTATCCCGCCGTATATACTACCTCTACAGAGCCTACCCCCTTTGGGAAGTTTTTAAATCGCCCAGAAGAATCAGTGCGAATAATACTATCAGTATCCGGCTCTAAATAATACTCATGAGCTGTAGTTGTCAAAGTAGAATAAGATTCAGAATAAGCATTTCTTTCTTTTACACTTACGATAGTTTGAATAGGACTTTCCGTAAGTTGTACTACATGACTTTCCCAGTTAAGAGTAAAAGTTTCAGTCTTATTTGTAGAGAAAAAATCTACAAACGAGTTTGCACAGTAAGTCTTTACTAATTGACTCACAGCAGGTATAATAGTTTGAAATTTGAGATCGTTCGTTGTAGAATCAATCCCTTCAAACTCTTTGTATTTTGCTAACGTTATTAAGTCTGCCATAAGTCAATTAGTAAAAACTTGGGAGAGCGTGAGCTCCCCCAAGTTGCTGGTTATTATGCGTCAGTTCGTACCAATTTAACAACAGATACATCAGTTGTGCCATTGTTAGCAACGAGCTGGTTGAAGCCAAGGGATTGGCTAGCAACGATAACTCGACGCTGATTAAGAACTTCGTAATCTTGCTCTACGGATACACCGCGGAGACGTGGAATTACGTGGTTACGTACGTTAACTGCATAACCTACAGTTCCGCCGTTTGCACCATCACCTTCCAGTTGATCTGAAATAACTACAGGAGTTCCGAAGATTGCTCCGATAGCACCAGTAATCTTGGTGGCAACATCTGAGCCGACATCTGTAATGTCTGCGAATGCTGCATCTGAAATCAGATCATAGTAGCGCGCTTGAGAAACTACGTAAATGAGGTCTGAAGGATTAATACCATACTTACCCATCAACTTACGAGCTGCTAAGAATTCAGCTGCAGTTACTACTGTATCTACTGAACTACCGCCTACTGCATCAAGTGCGTCTACTTTAACAGTACCCGCAAGAGCTTCTAGGCCATCAAAACCTTGAGTTCCACCTGTGGTACCATTAAGGAGAGCATCGTCAACTGCACGTGCGTGTGCGCGAGCAACTGATTCTGTCAACATAGGCATTAGGTTTACGAGAACCTGCTCATCAATGTCATTGTCCATGAAAGTCGTGGAAACAAGACGAGTAGCCTTCAAGATTACTTGACGAGCATTAAATTGATTTGCATCAATTTGAGGACGGTTAGTCAAGTTACCAGCAGTAACTGTGTTACTACCCCAGGCTGCAGGTAAAGCATCCGTTTGGATTGGTAATACTTGAGTTGCGGAATTAATCGTGACTTCACGGAAAACTTGAGCAAGCTTAAGTTCCAACATAATTTCACGTTCAATTGCAGTTGATACGCCTTGAGCAATATCAGGAGCACCCGTAGTTACAGAACCAAGACCAGAGTCATACTCAAGACCAGCTTTTTCGCATACGTCTTTAGCATAGTCTGTAGCCCAACCTTTATTGGTCATAACACCAAGAAGGTGAGCATACATTAGTTCCTTGCTATTCTTCTCGATTGATTCAGCACGATTTACCGAACGGTCACCAAATACGCGCTTAGATTCACGCATTTTAGTAATTTCTTCGTTCTTTTCTTCTAGCTCTTTTTTATGCTGAGCAACTACTTCTCCAAGATCTGCATCTTTTTGATTTAGCTTAGCTTCAACATCTGCCATAAGCTTTTCTGTGCCGGACTCAACAGCAGTTACAACTGCTTTCTGAACTTCGGCTTCTTGCGTTGCTTTAACTTCTGCTTCTGCAGCAGCTTTTTCAACGGCTTCTTGTGCGGTTTTTTCTTCCGCAGCTTTTGTCTCGGCTTGCTTCATTGCAATTTTAGCAGCAGTCTCTTCTGCCACCTTCTTAGCAAATGCTTCCAAGTCGATTTCGGGAGTTTTTACTTCTTCCGACATTTTGATCTCCTTTTGGGTTTTAACCCCGTCCGGTGTGTCACTAGCTATATCTGATATATCATCCTTAGCCAGAGACTGACCGGCTAGATCTACACGATTGGTGAAAGTTTTCTTGAAGGCTTCATACTCTGTTTCAGAGTCAAAAGACTTCGCCAGAGAGAAAGTAGCTGCTTGATTGCAAGGTACGGATACTACCGAAACTTCAAACAACTCAGCGTCCTTTATCTTATATCCATCAGTTTCCGCTATATAATCAGCATCCTTGACTCGGAAACCGACAGAAAAGGCTCCAAGAACACCGTCTTTAACTAGTTCGCACACGCTTTCGGGTGCAGACTTGCTAATCTTTGCTTCTAGCTCTAAACCAGTAGGAGTAACCTTTACTCCAGTGGCTCTACCTATAGGCTTATTATAATCATGGTTAAAAAGAATAATAGGATTATTCTCAAAATTCTTTAAACCACCTTTTGCCCAGGCATCAGGAGAAATAGTATCTCCAGCACGATCAAAATGATCTGTGCTTGCCATTCCCCTAATCATCACACTACCGTCTTCGACTTCATGAGACTTAAAGGTAGAGGTTAAATTGAAAATTTTATTCATTATTCTCTATCTCGTCTGCATTTTCAGCAGCTTTGTTCAAAGCCTCTAACGGGCTAGGCTTGGAAACTGGAGGAGGAGGCGGAGCTTTTGGCTGCGATAGCTCAGGATATTTTAATACCAGCCCCCTTACTAAGTACTTCCATGCTTTAAAGCCTCTCTTAACCGCAACTGCATGAATAGCAGTTTGAGAGCCAACAATATTCAAATAAGACTTATAATCAATATCTAATGGAAGTTCGAATTCTTTAAAATGCGAGTACGCAGTTTGTAGTAATTTTTCTTTTTGGCGCATTGCCATAAATTAATCTCCTTCTGATTCTGTAGGTCTGCCACCCTCTTCAGGATTAGCAGCGCTGCCAGCAATATTTGCAGGAACTCTTACATCATCTTGGCCTTCTAGTACATCAAAGCCTAAGTTTTCTCTTGCTTCATTTGGAGAAATTATTCCGCCATTTACAAGAGAGGTGTAATAAGCTGCTGCATCCCTAAGTTCTGGCTGAAGAGCAGGTATGTTACTTATGTCTTCTCCTAACTCAAATCCAAAGTACCTTTCAAATCCATAATTTAGTTTTTTAACTATTGGAAGAATTGTTTCAAGATAATACATTCTTAAATTAGGACGAATGTTTGCATTATTGCCAGAATCTAGTAATATTGGAGGTACCCCTAATGCTTTTAGTATAATTTTTTCATTTTCTTGAATAGCATCTTGAAAATCTAAATCTCTAAAATTAGTATTAGAAATCTGATCTATCTCTATTCCTCCATCTAAAATAAGGGGCCTTTTGCCGCCTGAATCAGGTCTATAACGAAGAGTCCATGATTGAATCATTCGTTCTTTTATCTTCTCACTTAAAGTATTAGGACTTTTTAATACAAGCCCAGGAACTGCTCCATTCTTAAAAAAGTTATCTTGAAACTGCCGCATATTTCTCATTAGAATCATTGTTCTAAGTGCGGGCTTCAATCTTGAGACACCTCTATAAATAGAATAAAAAGAGTTGTCTTTAATATGAACTATTTCGTTTGTTTTATACTCTACCTGCTCATTATAAGAAAAATGACTTATATAAGTTGTATCACTAGAGTGTATTTTTACTTTAGAGGCAGGTAAGTGGTATAAATGTACTCCATCAAAATAAATAAAGATATTTCCATCTAAGATAAAGTCAGTAATTAGATTTCTTTTAAACGTACTTATATCTTGAAAAGGATTAGGCTCTTTATTTAGCAGTAAAGAGACTCTGCTTCGTTTTATTCCCTTCTGTATACTTTGAGTCCCTTGAACCTGAGGACCGACAGTAGTGGGTATTTCAGAAGCATCATCTACTAATAAATTTACGCCTCTATTTACAACTTCTAGATCTTCGTAGGCTCTTTCATAAGAAAAAGTAAACTCTCTGGAAGACTCTATTTTATGGTCATAGTATTGCTGAGCAGGATTAAGTTTTTCTTCTGCTTCAGTACTTCTTCCTAGTAGTCTATCCCACAATGCCATGTTTGTCTCTTTGAATCTGTACCCAGTTTTTTTGCTTAGTTGCAGTAGCTAAACTTGGGTCTCTACCGTAAATTTTATGTAAGGCCAAATGATGATCGCGGCATAGAGTTACTGTATGATCATAAAGTTCTGCCGAATGCTCTTGAATAAAGTCTTCTCTAAAAGAAAGAACGTTTTCGGGGACTAACTTATTATTCTTTACATAAGAATGTACCAAAGGAGCTAGTGTATAAAAATGGTGAAAGTCAAGATTAGTTTTCTTCCCACAAATATAGCATTCACTGCTTTTTTTATACTTATTTTTTGCCTTATCTCTTATGTATTTTACTATGTCTCTCTTCAAATCCATTTTTAATACCGAAATTATATCCAAGATGAGGTACCATGTCAAACACTATTTTTAACATGGTATCATTAAAACCCGCTACTGGAAGTTTGAAAAGAGTAAAGTGCGTAGCGAAGAGCATCTCCCATATGAGACGCTCTATTGTGTTTAGGCTTTTCTCTAGCGAGATTAGGATTGGAGTCCCACTGATACTGGTCTAAGCATGATAAAGCTTCTTTACAACTTTGATCTACTAATAGCTTGTTATTATCTACAATACTTGCGACGTGTGCAATACCATCCAATACTGACTTTTTGGCGTTAACTGTTGTAATATCATAGTTCTGTGCGAAGTCGAATCTAGTCTGTTGTGCGGCGGAATCGATGTAAATGTAGTCGATATCCCATTTGTCAATAAGTCTTTGAATTTCTGTAGCATGTTGTTCTGTAGTCCTTTCTGCATCTAAGTACTCGTCTAGTAAGTAATAGGTTTGCTCATCCCAATCATATCCTATAACGCAAAAGGCAGTGGGATCTCTGTACCCTACGTCTAATCCTGCGAACACATCCATCTTTTTTGTTTCTAACTCTTCTAAGTTACTTACACACTCTTGAAAGTCAAAACTCCAAATCTGTCCTTCGTAAGTATTAAAATCTGCTTCATACTCTTGCCTAAATTCGGCCTCGGACATAGATTTTTTAGCTTCGAGAATATCCACTTCAGAAACACGAGGATTATCCCTATAAGTAGCTTTAATAGACGCCCATTCTGGAAAATCATCTACAAATCCCCTATCAAAAAACTCGGCAAACCAATTATTTCTACCTCGAGGAGTAGAAATAAAAATTGCCTTCGAGTTATCTTTATCTAGAGTTGGTCTGAGGGCTACATTAAAAGCATCCCTACCATCCGCTAGTGCTGCCTCATCGAATATAATAAGGTCATATGATCTACCTACACAAGAGTCTACTTGATTAACAGAACCCATACGTATAGTAGAACCATTAGACAGTTCAATTACTTTATCTTTAGCATTGTCTCGTACAACTTCTAAATCAAAGTGCTTTATCAGAGTTCTCTGAAGATCAAAAGATATTTGAGAAAGAGCATAGTTTGGAGACATGATTAAAATATTAGACCCTGGAACAAGAGAAACCAGCTGACCAATAATGTTAGCTATATAGGTTTTCCCTTGACGTCTAGAGATAGCCGCGCAAACAAACCGATACTTTGGATTATTAATAGCATTTATTATTGCTACCTGAGAAGGGAGCGGAGCTATGCCTAAAAGTTCCATATACGGCTCTACAGGAAGTTTTAAAAACTTGTCCTGAGATATATAATCTGAAAGACTTTCAGAAATTATGTCTTTACGGCTAACTTCTATTGCCACGCTAAATTCCTATTGACTCGTCTTCGCCATTTCTACCCCGGTACTCATTACCGTCATAGTTTAACTCTGTCATGCTTTTTTGTTTCATTCGTTGATTCCAATGAGAGTCTAATAATTCTCTGTATTTAACTTTATACTCATTGTTGTCTACTTCATCTCTGTACTTCTTTTTGTACAAAAGAAGTTCTTCTTCCAAAGTAGCAATATATTTGTTTGCTATGGCTAACTTACTTTCTGCTTCTTTTAGACGGCTTATATTCATGTTTTTCCTGTATTAAGTTATTATCGTTTACTCATCCATGCGGATACTCCCATATACGCACCTACAACTCCTGCCTGTGCGATATAGAATAATCCTAGTAAATCTGCTAGTGCAGACACTCTTGTTTCAGATATTGAGGGAGTGAATAATACTGCACTAAACACTATCATTGATCCCATGGCTACCCAGGCCATCTTTTTCTGTGCTTCTGATTTTTCTTCACGAAGCTCTATTTCCAGCATATCTTGAGATCTTTTTATCTCTGCATCTGTCACCGTTCCGTCCCCATCAAGATCAAACTGATTATATTTAGAATTCTTTTCTAGTATCTTACTCATAATTTTACTGCCAGTAATAAGAATATTGCGATAAGATTAATATTAACCATAAATATTCCTATTCCTAAAATGGTATGGTACCAGATCCATCTGGTTTTATAAGCATTATCAATTGATAAATCTTCGGGGTCTGGGTCTACCCACACATCCTGATCTTTATCTTGCTTCCATAAAATTTTCCACCAACTCATTTATTTTATCAACCAAAGAAAAACACCGGTCCCTACAGTAAAGACTAACACAGCAATAGTAACTACTAAAGCGGCCTGTAACAATTCATGACTTCTTGCAGCTTTATTAGCTTTAGCTCTTGCAGCTCTTTTTTTAGCTGCTGCCACTGACTGTGCTTGAATACGCTTCATTTCATTATAAGTATCCATGTTTCCAGTCATAAGAAATAAGTCTTTTAGTTGTTTGTCATAGTCTTGTATTTTCTTTTTAGCAAGAGCTATATCCATTGCTTCTTTTTGAGTAAGAGTTATTTTTCCGGATTTAGCTTTAGCCTCTACTTCTGCGATTCCAGAAGCTGCTGTTGTTACTTTGGAAAAAACACTAGACAAACTACTAACATTGCTTCTGGTTTCTCTAAGAGTACCAATTGCTCCATTTACAGCATTAAGTGCGCCTATAACTGCGCTTACTTCAGCAATCATTACCACTTCACCTTATCAGCCCAATAAGCTGCTGACATCTTGCCTTTAGCAATATTTTTACGATGACGAGCTTTAAAAGATGCTCTCTTCGCTTTCATACGAGCAGACTCACCTGCTTTAGGCTTACCGGCAGTACTAGCTCCTTGTTGTCCAAATCTAATAGTCTTCACTTTAGTACCTACCTTAGCTACAACTATATGCGATTTTTTGGCGTGCCCAGGAGTACGTTTAGGCTTGTTAAACCCAGTTACCCCGGCCCTTTTTAATCTTGGATCTTTTTTTCTACCTTTTCTTTTTACCGCCACGTCGTTTTCTCTTCACGAAGGTGCTGACATTTGTCGGCTTCCCGCCTGGATTACCTGCAGCTCTTTTTCTTCTAATTGCAGATTTTCTTTGAGACTCTGTAAGGCGGGCGGCTTTGGACGCAGGAAGACATTTTGGATATTTTTTCTTGCCTGATTTGGTTCTTCCGCATTTCTCAAAGCCGCCACTTTTCTTAGGTCGAGAAATATCGACCCAATCTTCCTTAAACCATTTTGTTAAACCTCCCCGAGGCTTTGCCATTACTTTCTCCCTCAGCCTTTTTTACCGCGCTTCTTTTTAAGAATTGCTTTTCGTAGGGCGGGAGGCAGCTTCTTTTGAGCTGCAGTTAAGCCGCCCATAGACTTTTTCTTTTTACCCTTACCTTTTTTAGCTGGACGTCCTCGTTTCTTTCCGTATGTACCTTTTCCTGCTGGCATAGTTTTATCCCATGCGGTATTTACCGCCTTTGGCTTTATAAGTTCTTACAAGCCATCCATTTGCATAAGCAGAAGGGTATACAGCAAACTTTCGTTTAGCCTGTGCCTTCACTCTTGCATAAAGTTTTTTATTTGTAGGAACTGGCTTCTTTTTGGCTGTTTTCCTCTTTCTACGAACAGCCATAAGCTACTCGCCGTCTTCAAGAACAGGCTTGTCGCTTTCTCCATACCAGTCTGCTCGAGTTTCTTCTTTACTGCCGTTTTTTACAAAGTCTTTGGCTTCTTTTTCAGAGTCAAAGGTAGCAATGACTTCTTCATTGTTCCAAACTCTCCATGTGCCTCTTTTTTCATCAATTTCCATTTACTACTCCTCGCAGTTGCAATCGTGACAAACTTCATTGATACACTTCTTGCA
>Ga0163179_10000618_pt1 | contig 25427 bp, 24 predicted proteins | sample AtlANTMetagenome_FD_109643 | JGI IMG/M metagenome (GOLD analysis project Ga0163179, IMG submission 109643) | Marine eukaryotic phytoplankton communities from the Atlantic Ocean - Atlantic ANT 2 Metagenome | ecosystem: Environmental > Aquatic > Marine > Oceanic | place: North Atlantic Ocean...
TCGGCGCGGTCTTTGTCTTCTAAGAGACGTAGGCGCAATGCTTGTGCATAGCGTGGGTTGAGTAGATCGAGCGCTTCTTCAATAAGGTCGCGCACTTCTGCTAAATCACTCGATCGGTCAGGCGAGTCAGTGGAGTGGTGCAGCGATATCACATTGCTTTCAGCAGCAATCTTTTGGTGCATCTTTCTTTGGGCTTGATGCTTCCTGTGCGTGTCCATCGCGAGATTAATGGCGATCCGTCGCATCCAGAAGAAAATACTCTTCTCGTGATTTTTGAATTGTGCGATGCGTTCCATGGAGCGTGCAAAGGTTTGAGCGAGGACATCCTCGGCGAGTTCAACGATGGGCAAACGGGGTAGAATGACCAGTCGGTAGAGGGCATCCCCATACCACTGATAGAGCGTTGAAAGAGCCACATGCTTGCCATTTTGAAGCGCTTGAATGACTTCTTTCTCCTCCTCAGGAGAAAAAGGTGTGAAGTCATGGCTCTTCGGTTTGGCTTTCAAGATGCTCTCTCGAACTCCGCGCCTACAACGCAGAGGGGGTGTTGAAACTTACACCGATGAGGGTGCTTTTTAGGATCTACTTAGGGTTCTTAGGGTCGAATAGGTTCCCGCGGCCGAGAATCCAGTGGGGATCTAAGGTTGTTTTTAGGCATCGAAAACGATCGAGCACCTCGGGGCCCACCATGTCGGCAAAATGGGCTTTTTTGATTTTTCCGATGCCGTGTTCCGCTGAAACAGAACCGCCTAAGGCGACGGATTTTGTGCACAGAGAGCGATAGATCGCTTTGGCTTTCTCAAGTTCTTCTTTCGATTTTGGAAGCATGTTGAGGTGCAAATGACTGTCCCCGATGTGGCCAAAAAGCACATGATCAATGGGAACGGAGAGATATGCCTCGACCATCTCGCCAAGCGCTTCGTGGGGCACGGAACAATCGGTTCCAAGTTTGGGCATACCGTTGGCGACGACTTGTTCGTTGATGCCAGCAGGTACGGCATGTCGCATGTCAGCCAGTTTTCGACGTCCTGCGTCGTCCTGTGCAAAAACGCTTTCTTCCACAAGCGCTTCCGAACCGTCCAGAAGGTCCAACCAGGCCTCTAATTCTGCATCGATACTGTCGGGGTTTGTGTCCTGTTCACACCAGATTCCGAAACGGGCGGTACTGGGCAAAGCACCGATTTTTCCACGAATCAAATCCACTGCGTTGGGTCCGTAGAACTCAATGGAAGAGGGCGTTGTCAGGTCCTTATCCGGAGAGCAATCTCGGAGTTTTTGAACGAAGTCCAGGGTACTCTCGATGTCTGGAAAGAAGCAGAGCAGCGAGAAGATTTCCTTGGGTGCAGGGATTAAGCGAACGGTCGCTTCGCTAATGATTCCGAGTGTGCCTTCTTGACCGATGAAGAGATCGAGCAGATTGTTGGTGGGAATGTAGCCGGCAGCGGATTTCACATCGGGAGGATTCCAGTCGGTTTTGGGCCATTCCTCCGGGATGGGGTCCTCTCTTGAAATCTCCCGTTTTTCGCCCGTGGGTAGGACCACTTCTATGGATTCGATCCAAGGCCGCGTGGGGCCGTAGCGATAGCTTTTTGCGCCGGATGCGTTGCATGCGATCGCTGCGCCTATCGTACATTCATGTCGGGACGTCGGATCGGGTGGAAACATCCATCCGTGACGGAGCATCTCCTCCTGAAACTCGCCCAAGATGGCACCTGCTTGGATACGCGCCCGTGCACCTTTTTGCCAAAGCAGTTTATCGAGCTTTTCCATAGAGAGGATCCATCCGCCGAATGGCACAGGCCCTCCGGTTGTGGAGGTTCTTTGCGCGCTGACCGTGATGGGGATCTCGTTCGCTTGGCAGTGGGCGAGGATCTCGGCGATGTCGTCGCTGGACTTGGGTCGTACAAGATCGGTGGCATGTCCATGTAGGTTGGAGGCATCCGATAAATAGCCGGCGATTACGGCGGGGTCTTGAATACGATCAATGGCCACAGGCACTTCAAGGACATAGAGGAAATACGACAGTCTTCCCCTATTCGAGCAGGCAAAATGCGCTACCTCCTCTTCTTGATCATGTCTGGGTGCCTCAGTCGGGTTTCTCCTGTGGAAGACGTACCAGATGTGCCGGTCGATACGTCGGATTCCATGCCAAGCACACAAGAATGGTCGGTTCGGAAAATCCAGCCAGCCTTTGGGAGCACGGCAGGTGGTGATCTTCTACTCATCTCTGGATCAGGTTTTAGTGACCCGATTACTGTGGAAATTGCGGGAGAAGAGGTGGGTTTAGAGGAGGTCACAGAGAGTGGGTTGAGCTTCTATTCGCCAGCTGTGTCAGGAGCAGGACCTGTTGATGTCCGGGTGAAGTATCAAGACCAAGAGTGGCTTTTGGATAATGCGTTTACCTACTTTAAAGATGCAGAGGGGCTCGCCACAGGTGTGGGTGTTTTGCAGAAGATCGCGTTTTTGGGAGAGTACTGGGAAGGCCCTATGCCGGAGGAATACTCAGGTCGTTTTGGTTTTCTTGAGCGCCCTGAAGATACGTGGTTTGGAGACATTGCATGGGGTGGAACAGATGGTTGTGGAAGTACGTCGGAGCCATTTTGGCCTGAAGCAACTCCAGTGGATGCAGAGGTTTTACGCTTGAAGAATGCCCAGCGGAGGATTGAGTTACCGCAATCGGAGTCAGGGTATTTCATCAACGAAGAAATCGACGGCGGCCAGTGGGCGGATGGCTTGACCTATGCTCTTCAGGGAATTGGAAACCCGGAGGGATTTGTTCTCTCAACCGCATCTTTCGTCAAGACCGGATCGCCTTTCTATGTAGAGACACCTGAGATGGATGGGGCGGATTTGACGGAGGTCAATGTGTATGGCTTACGTTTCGCTTGGCGGGAGAATGAAGCGGACTGGATGTATGGACTTTTTGAGCAACTCTGTCCGATTACAGAGGATGAGTTTGAGCTGGTCCAGTCCGTGAGTTGCGCATCGAAAGATGAGAGTGGTCATGGTGATTTCTCGCTTGGTCCAGAACTGTTTCCGGACTGGCGAGCAGGCTGCTTTCTTGTCGTGCAGATGAGCGCTGTGCAGGAAGAACCGGACGCCGGCTATCCGTGGTTGTCCTATGATCGCTCAGAACTCAGAATAGCTGGGGTGTACACCCAGTTGGGGGTGCTTTGGACGCGGTAGATGTACTAAAAGCGTCCACTCCAGAAAAGACCAGCGCCTTGATTGTCGTAGTAGAGCAATGCGGAGCCGCTTAGGAGGGTTGCACCCGTGAGCACACTGAGACCCACCGTGACAAGCTGCGCTGGGCGGACAGTCTCCAAGAAATAGTCTTCGGTGCGATCGTTCTCGACGTAATTCTTATAGCGCTTCATGGTGATGTCATTCCATGAGCGCCAGCTGAAGTACGCACTGAGGGTGGATACGCCCAATAGGGAGTAGGCCGCAACCTCTCGCCCGCGACGAGGATTGTAGGTGTCGACGGTGCTGGGTTGTTCGAGATCTACGCCAACAACAGGTGCCAGTGGTTCATCTTTTGAGTCTGGAGCCGGGAGCTTGTCATCGGTTGCAGGTGGTTTTTCTGCGGGATCTTGCTGCGGTGTTTCGTCAGCAGTTTCGTCAGCAGTTTCGACTGGAGCTTTGGGTTCTGTTTCAAGTTGAAGCGATACTTTGGCCAACTCACCGATTTGGACCTGGACTCGTTTTTCCTGAGGGATGTAGCCATCGAGCATTGCCCCCACGAGATGAGAACCTTTGGAGATACCATCGACGGTTTTCGAACCACTGCCTAGGTTTTTCCCATCCAAGAGCACATCCGCGTCATTCGGTGTGACCTTGATGGCAATCGAGCCGGTCCCTGCAGGCTGGAGCTCGACGCTGATTCTCTTGACGTTACCCATTCCGATGTCGATGCTGCGTTCGGTTGGAGCGTATTGAAGTGCGCGAAAAGAGAAGACATGGCGTCCACAACCCACCTCAAGTCCAATGTTTGGACCAGTACCAATGGGTTGATCATCCAGATAAATCTTTGCCGTTGCTGGCTTGACCTCGACTTCGACAAAGCCACCCATCGGGGTTGGGTCGAGCTCGACACTAGCGGGTTTTCCTGCCAGCACATTGACCTCGGAACTCGCGATAGTGCAGTCGCCGCGAATCTCTACTTTGTGGGTCCCTGGCGCAACGTTCTTTAAGACGTTTGGAGCATCTTTTCCTGTGTCGACTCCGTCCAAATAGATCCGGGCGGATTCCCCTTCAGAAATGCTCACAGTAAGGTCGCTGCCCTCGTCGGCGGCAGCGAGAGTACAGAAGAGAAGACCAAAAATAATCGTGAATAAAAAGCGCATCTGCGGCCTAAATCGCACGGAAGTCGGTCCTTGGCAAGTCCAAGATGAGCATGAGTATCCAGCATTGACCCGAATCAACCAGCCCGATAGGCCACTCCTCGGTCGTCGAAGTTTTTTCGGCCCGGTATTTTTGGGATCGTTCTTGAAGCTTCACCAGCGAATCGGATTGTTTCTCGGCCCTTCTTTGGCGGCAGCCATCGTGGTGATGCCAAGACCAGATGGTCTCGAGATGGAGGGGCAGCGCGGTCTTGCGATTCTCGCGCTGTGTGTGGTCTGGTGGTTGTTGACACCAATAGCCCTTCCGGTAACGTCGCTTTTGGGTATGGCTTTGCTGCCGTTGATGGGCGTACTGTCTCCCACGGAAGCGTTTTCCCTCTTCGGGAATCAAGCGGTGTTTTTTGTCGTGGGTGTGTTCTTGATTGCCGCGGCGATGCTTCGTACGGGCCTATCGACACGTCTTGCATTGTGGGCAATGCGTTCTTTGGCGCGTTCGGAAAATGCCTTGTGCGCTGCTGTTTTGGGTCTGTCGACACTGTTGTGTCTGATGGTTGTGTCGCATGCGGTGGCAGCCTTGATGCTCCCGATTGTCATTGGATTGGTCCGCGCCCTTGATCTGCGACCCCGGTCTCGGACTGCTCGCCGTCTTGTGCTCTCACTCGCGTGGGGTAGCATCATCGGATCCAATCTCACTCTGTTTGCCTCGGCACGTGCCTCGTTGGCGTTGCAGTTGTATGGTGCGCAGGAGAACAATCCGACGATGCATGGTGCGCCAATTGGTGTATTGGAATTCACACTTGCCACCATCGGTATCGTGATTCTGCTTGTGATGCTGACCTATTGGATGCTTCGGTTGTGGTTACCGCCTGAGGGCATCTCAATGGCGCCCGCTGTCGAGAAGTTGGACGAGGAAGTGCGGGGTTTGGGGTCGATTTCCTTTCCGGAGATCAAGACCATCGTCGTTCTGCTGGCCCTTGTTCCGTGTCTGGTTCTCCTCGCACCGAATTATGGTTTGGGTACGGTGGCACTTGTGTTTTCTGCAGCACTCTTTGCATTGGGTGTGTTGGAGTGGGAAAGCGCTGAGCGCTATGTCAATTGGGGCATTGTCTTGCTGTATGGCGGTGCGATAGCCATTGGTGCTGGATTAGCGAAGAGCGGTGCGATGACGTGGGTTGCGAACCACCTATTGCCCTCTCCTGGCACGGAACCACTGATATCTCTTGTGATTATTGTGGCTCTTGCGGCCCTGTTTACGACTTTTGTGGCCAACGCTGCTGTGATTGCATTGATGTTGCCAGCGGTCTTGATTGCTTGCCCTGAACTGGGCTTGGATGCGCGAGCCATGACTGTGGTCATGGCGGTTTCCACCGGAATTTCCTTTGCGCTGCCCGTGTCGACACCTGCAATGGCCCTTGCGTATGGTACTGGCTACATCGGCACCCGTGAGGGTGTGGGCTACGGGACGATCATGAGTCTTATCGCTATCCCTGTGGTCGTCGTTGTGGTTGTTTATGTGTGGCCGTTGATCGGCCTATCGCCGTTTGTGGCTGGGGGGGGTCCATGAAACGCATTTTATTGGCGTTTTCTACCACGAGATACAGTCGTGATCTCACCTCTCAGGCTTTACAAGAGGCGGAATCGATTCGTGCATCCGGTGAGGAGGTGCAACTGCATTTGCTCTATGTGTTGGAGAGCAAGAAGCTCGATGAAGTGTATCGATCGGTTGGAGAGGACGCTTTCTTGGGCATGGGCCCTCAGAATGAGGTGTTGGATACGCTTGCCCAAGAACATCACCGCATGGCGAGAAAGCGGATTGGGGAAGCGGCGGACAAAGCAAGAACCCAATCTTTTGAGGTGACCGTTGTAGAGGTCGAGGGAGACTTCACGGAACGCGTTCATGCGGCTGCGAGCGAGCAAGCCTTCGATATCATCTATGTCACTCGGGCGGATCGACCCTTTATTTCCCGCTTCTTGTTTGGGAGTGAGTGCGAAAAAGTTGCTCGCCTCGTTCGCCAAGAAGGAAAAGGCACGGTTGTAATCAAGTGATTCCCTGGCGACAGTGGCGGGACAAGGCACGCTCACATTGGGTGATGGCCACTTTGCTTGGCATGCCTATTCTGCTTTTTGTTTTAGGTCCGCTACTTGTTGTGGTGCTTCCACATGAGCAGGTGTTTTCGGCCATTCTTGTGGCCGTGGTCTTGTCGGGTTGGCGTTGGGCCATGTTGGGCTGGGTCTTTGTGGGTATTTGGGTGGCCTATCGCAAGCGTCGCTTTGTGCTAGGGGGGCTGGTTTTCGTCTTTGGCTTGATCGGTATGGGGTGGCCTTTTTCGGATACGGGCGACGGATACCTCATTGTTTCCGCAAATGTGCAAGCCTATGCGAGTGGACAGGGTGCACTGGAAAAAGCCCTCTCGAAAGAGCGGGCAGATGTAGTGTTGGCCATCGAAAAGCGGGCCGAAGAAATCGATGGCATGACTCGTGTGGTGGATAATTTCGACAGAGATCTTCCCAAACCGTCTCACGGAATGGCTTTTTTCTGTCGTCACGATCTGGAATGCGCGGGTTGGGTTTCTCCGGAGATCGGTGTGGAGGGATGCAGTATGCCGGTGGCTCTTTTGCGTCTTGAGCAGAAGATCTGTGTGGTCGGCGTCCATGTGCCGCCACCAGTTCCAATCTGTGCCACCGGTGTCCGGCCGTACATCTCGTGGCTTGCTGAACGGATTGAAGAGGGCCGCATGGCAACGCGTGAGGGGCCTTGTGAGATAGGAGATCCGGTTTTGGCAATCGGGGATTTCAATGCCACCCCAGGCAGTTGGGCAGTGAAGCGTATGCTTGCGCAGGGACTGCGAGATCCTCTTTTTCATCGCGGTATCTATGCTGCGACTTGGCCCGCCGGTGGCGGCTGGCCCAACCTACCGTTTTTTCGACTGGATCATGTGTTTCCAGGAGCTCTGAGCGTCACTGGTGTACAGACCTTTCGTTTGCCGCAGTCGGATCACAAGGCTCTGCGTGTTTGGGTCAAGCAGGAGGACTAACCGGGCTTTGGCCATTTTCCTCATGGTCAACCTCAGCAGCGATGCGCTCGAAGGCAATGTGGTCGCCATCGATGGTGACCGCTACCGTGTCTCCAGCGCCATAGTTGCCGCTGACAATTTGTTTGGCCATTGGATTCAGCAAATACTGCTGGATGGCTCGTTTGAGGGGCCTTGCACCGAAGTCGGGATCGAAGCCGGCCTCGCACAAGGCCTCCTTGGCCGCATCACTTAGGTTCAACTCGAGCTCTTTGTCCTTAAGAAGAGCGCGTACTCGCTTGAGTTGAATCTCTAAAATAGGATTCATGTCCTCACGGCTCAGGGGGGAGAAGATGATTTGGTCGTCGATTCGATTGAGGAATTCGGGCCGAAAGCAGCCGTGGAGTTCGGAGAGGACTTTCTTCTCGGCTTCTTCCCGGTTGTCGCCTGCATTGAGTAGGTGTCGTGAGCCCACGTTGGAGGTCATGATCATCACGACGTTTCTCATGTCGACGGTGCGGCCCTTAGTGTCGGTTAGTCGGCCATCGTCCAAGACCTGCAAGAGGGTATTGAAGACCTCTGGATGGGCTTTTTCGATTTCATCGAGCAAGACGACAGAGTACGGACGCCGCCGGACTGCTTCAGTGAGTTGACCGCCCTCGTCGTAGCCTACGTATCCGGGAGGGGCACCAATGAGGCGAGCAACGGCGTGTTTCTCCATGTACTCCGACATATCGATACGGATCATGGCCTCATCATCGTCGAAAAGAAATTCAGCCAGGGCTTTGGCCAATTCGGTTTTTCCAACACCGGTGGGACCAAGAAATAAGAAGGAGCCAATCGGTCGGTTGGGATCCTGAAGGCCTGCACGGGATCTTCGGACCGCATCGGATACGGCAACAATCGCCTCGTGTTGGCCGACCACACGGTTGTGGAGGTTGTCTTCCATACGGAGCAGTTTTAGTTGCTCGGATTCTTGGAGCTTGGAGACAGGAATCCCTGTCCACTTTGAGACCACATGTGCGATGTCCTCCTCGGTGACCTGTTCTCGCAACATTGCACCGCTGAGTTGAGCCTGTTCCAAGGCGTTGTTGGCCTCTTGAAGGGCGTTTTCTGCCTCGGGAATGTCTCCGAACTGAAGCTTGCTTGCAGTCTCGTAATCGCCGCCGCGCTGCGCACTTTCTGATTGGAAGCGCAGGGTCTCGATTTTCTCCTGGAGTGAACGAATACGCTCGATTTGTTCTTTTTCAGCACTCCAGCGGGCCATTAAGCCACGACACTCTTCTTCCAGATCTGCGATTTCTTCCCGTCGGTTCTTGGCTCGCTCTTTGGTTGCACGGTCGGTTTCACGCTCCAGTGCGGCGAGTTCCACTTTCATGGCCGAGATACGGCGCTGTAGAAAATCGATGGGCTGTGGGAGCGACTCGATTTCCATGCGCAGTCGACTCGCTGCCTCGTCGATCAGATCGATGGCCTTATCAGGCAGTTGCCGGTCGCTGATATAGCGGTGAGACAGGGTGGCAGCAGCAATAATCGCATCGTCGTTGATCTTCGTGCCGTGATGCACCTCGTATTTTTCTTTGATGCCTCGCAAGATCGAGATGGTGTCTTCGACGTTGGGTTCATCAACAAAGACTGGCTGAAAACGGCGCTCTAAGGCTTTGTCTTTTTCGATGTGTTTGCGGTATTCGTCCAAGGTCGTCGCGCCGATACAGCGTAGACCACCGCGGGCAAGTGCAGGCTTGAGCATGTTTCCGGCGTCCATCGGACTGCCATCGGTTTTTCCTGCGCCTACCATGGTGTGAAGCTCATCAATGAACAGAATGACTGCGCCATTGCTTGCTTCCACTTCTGACAAGAGTGCTTTGAGGCGCTCTTCGAACTCTCCGCGGAACTTTGCTCCTGCTAGCAGGCCGGCGAGGTCTAAAGAGAGGACTTTTTTGTCGGCGAGGGATTCTGGAATGTCGCCTTGAGCGATTCGCAGTGCGATTCCTTCGGCCAATGCTGTTTTTCCAACTCCCGGTTCACCAATCAGCACAGGATTGTTCTTTGTGCGTCTGGAGAGCACCTGCAGGGCACGTCGTATCTCCTCGTCTCGTCCTATGACTGGGTCGAGTTTTCCGTCCTTGGCTTGCTGGGTCAAATCGGTGGTGTACTTCTCGAGAGCTTCATAGCTGGCCTCCGAGTCCTCACCGGCCACGGAGCGACCACCCCGGATGGCGTCGATTGCGGATGCGAGACGATCGCTTGTGACGCCGTGGTCATGCAGTAAATCTCGGGGTTTGTCTTTGCAGGACTCCAAGCCCATCAGCAGCATTTCACTGGGTATGTGAGTGTCCTTTCTTTTCCGACTTTCCTTTTCAGCGATCTCTAAGACAGTGTTCATTTGCTTGGACATACTGACTTTGCCGCCACCAGAAACTTGGGGCAGCGCGTCGAGTAGTTGAGCGCTTTGTGTGGAAAGCAATGCCGGATCGGCTCCGATTTTACGGAGAATATTTGGGACGATGCCTTGTTCTTGGTTCAGAAGGCTCATCAGCAAGTGGGCGGGCCGAATTTCCGGATTTCCTTTTTGTGCCGCGAGACGCTGAGCGTCGGCGATGGACTCTACAGCTTTGACGGTGAATTTCTCATAAGCCATGATGAAAGGCTCCAAGATCATTGTGTTTGTGCTCGATCAGTCTATGCACGTGGTTTGTTTCGGAAAGGGTTAGCTTGCTTCTTGTGTGGTTGATTCTTTTCCTATTGGGCTGCAATGGTGCATCTGAGTCGGGCGAAAAGCCGGGTCAGTTGGACGTTGAATTGGTGAGCGCTGTCAGTTGGCAGCAGCGCGCGAAGGGGCTTGAAGCGGATCTGCGGGAAGTTCTTGTGCTCGCCGAGTCGGGTCAGAGAAAAGAAGCCCAAAACCGCCTAAGTGACGTGTATGAGACCTCCTATGAGAAGGAATTGGAGGTGGTGATTCGCGAATATCTGTCGCCCAAGAAGGCGCTGGAGATCGAGTTCTTGTTTGGTGGTTTGATGGAAGGTCTTTCACGATCGCGTGAACGAAAAGTTCGCCTCAAAGCTTTGCTTGCAGAGATATCGAGTGCGGCAAAAAGCCTGGATGTAAAAGTGGCGGAACGCTCGGAGACCCCAGAGGAATAGAGGGTCTGCGAGTTGTCTGGACGAAAAAGTCGGCCAATGAAAACACAGCGGGCGCAGTGTGATTTTGGTACACTGGTTGCTCGCTGTGGATAGGGATCGGGAATGCTGGTCACAAAAACGATGCTGATGGTTTCGCTTGCGTTTCCTGTGGATATGCCGTGCATGCCTGAAATTCCGGTCGTACAGCAGTTGCTCCAGTTGATGGGGATGATGCAGCCAGTCGAATCGGAAGAAGCCGAAGCCCCAGTGGAAGAAGAAGAGGTGGTGGAAGAGTATGCCTTGCCTTCGGGTGAAATCTCAGCCGAGGATCTTCTGGAGGTTTTGGAGCATTGGAAGGAAGAATCGCCGAGTCTTCTCGAGATTTTTCAAGCCTTGTCGGACGGAGAGACGCGGACGATCTCTGGGGATGCAGTCCGGTCCGCTGTCGATCAGGCAGGCGTGACATTGCCGCATTTTATTCCTGCGGAATCCTTGGTGGGCGTCGAGATTGGTGATGGCCAGATTCGTGTCCGTTTTGACGAGAGTCTGCGACTAAAGGTACCCGCTAAGAAGACCTGGGTGTTGGAGCCTGGAGAAGACTCCGATCCTTTTGCGGTGAGCGCAGGTGCCACGGCAACCCAGCACAAGGCTAGTTCCTACAATCTCAAGATCAATGAAGAATTGGTTTTCGACGTGGATGAGAACGGTCTGCACGGCATCCGGAAAGGGGATCTCGTGGCCTCGAAGTTTGTCTTTTCGGTCGGCGTTAGCTTGAAATCCATTCATGGGGTGGATGACTTTGAACGCATCGGCGACGCGTACGTGTTGGAAATCGACGAGTCGGGTGAACCGATTGTGGTCGATGGGCGCTACGTGCCGAAGAAGGCCGAGGATTGGGTCGAGGTGACCGCCAAAGACGTGGAACGTCTCGGCGTCCCACGTCTCGGCGAGTGATTCTTAGAGGTCTGAAGACAACAGAATCTCGATGCGTCCGGCTCCGGAGTCATAGCCCAAGGTGCCGACAATCATGTCATTGATGCCATCGCCGTCGATATCGTGTCCGCCGGCCAACACGCGTCCCATGTCGATGACGCTATCGGAATACCAGCCGTACATTGCCACATCGGAAATCTCGGAGTTGCTCCAGAGCGCGAGTCCATCGACGAGCCAGACAAATCCGGTGCCACTCACGCCACCGTAGAGCTCGGTGACGAGCAAGTCGTTGACGCCATTCCCGTTGATGTCTCCGACAGCGGCTGTGTCAAAGCCCAGTAGGCCGTTGCTGTCATTGCTGTAGATCTGACCGTCACAGGTGGCTGCAGCATCGTTGGATGCGTTGGAGAAGTCGTCTCCGGCGTTGTTGAAGATGTACAGTGCGCCCGCGTCGGTAGCACCCGTTGCATCGGTCACAGCAGTGGATACCAAGTCGGTGATGCCGTCGCCGTCAAAGTCGTCTTCAATGAAGTTGTAACCAAGTAGGGAGCTCTCACTGCTGCCGATATAGGCACTGGAAGCACTCGCGTAGAGGTCGATGTCCCAGCTTGGGCTTGCAGGCGCTTGAGTGAGCACATGAACGGCTCCCTCGTTGGTGTAAGGGTCGCTGGCATAGTCGGTTGAGTAGCTCATTGAACCAATCAGAAGTTCAGCAGTTCCATCCCCATCAAGGTCATCGGTGCCCGACATGAAGCTCATGCTGTAGGGTTGGTCTGAGGAGAGTCCCCAGCCTCCGATATCTGCGAGGTCGATTTCGCCGCTGTTGTTTCCACCAGGAATCACCAAGGCGCGTTGCTCGCCATCAAAGAGACTTGCGACCTCGTTGCCGTGCAGCATGAGGATTTCCTCGGCGCCGTCGCCATCCAAGTCGTGCAGCTTTGCAGTGGAGCTATAAACGGTGCCCGCATCGGGAACACCCATTGCGGCATTGAGCACAAAATCCGCATCATCATCGCCGAGTGATCCGCTCATTTTGGCACCGGTTCCGTAGTACACGAGCACGCGAGTTGCTTTGTCCATGCTGAGTGCTGCATACACGATTTCACCGGTTACGACCGCCAGGTCTTCATAGCCATCGCCGTTGTGGTCACCACAATCCAAGCTCCAGCCGATGAAGTCGTAGTCGTTTCCGCCGATAATCGTGTCAGCGCTATCCAGCGTCATTCCTGGTGCCCAACTTGCGGAGTTGGAGCCATAGAAAATACCGACTTGGCCGTTGTAATCGTCTGCAAAGGGTGCAGCGGCGACTACATCGCCTAGTCCGTCCGCGTCCAAATCACACAGGGCAACTTCGTAGCCCGCATAGGAGGGGACCCCTTGGGCTGTGATGGAGCCGATAATGGACGCTGAGATCGTTGTGATGTCGACTTCATCGCCGTCTGGTCCGTCACAGTTGCTGTCGATACCGTCGTTGAGCCAATCGGTGGCATCCGGATTGACGGTGGCGTCTTCATCGTTGCAGTCCGTACCGCCTAAGGACTCATCGCCGAACCCGTCGCCATCGCCGTCGATGTTGTCCTCGCCGTCACAGTCTTCATCTACGCCGTTTTTGGGAATGTCTTCTGCATCGGGGTTGATGTCGGGATTGCTGTCGTCGCAGTCCTCGCCACCCGCTTCGCTCGCATCATAGCCGTCTCCATCGGTATCGGCCGAATCTGCGCCGGAGCAGTCTTGGTCGATGCCGTCGTAAGGGATGTCTTCCGCGTCGGGGTTGATGGTCGCGTCACTGTCATCACAGTCGGTTCCGAAGGCGCAGTCGGCGAGGCTGTAGTGTCCATCGGCATCCGCATCGAATCCCTCGTCGATCTCATCATTGCAGTTGTTGTCGATCTCATCGCAAATCTCTTCTGCATCGGGATGAATACTTGCATCCTCATCATTGCAGTCCACATCAGCGGCGTATCCATCCTCATCGTTGTCGATGATTTCGGTATCGCCGGTGTCGGTGGTGGTGTCACCGGTCTCGGGGTTGACATCGTCGCTGTTGTCTTTGTTGCACGCAGCGAGCAGAAGAAGAGAAGAGAGGCAAATCAAACGCATAATTGGGGTCCCCGTTAGCGAGGACGACCACAATGCCAGTTGGCCGTATCCTCGGAGGTTTCTTGATCTAGTACACCGACAGTCTTTCGGTACAAAAAGGTGGCTTGTTGGGGATTATCACCAATACAGACAACGCCCAACTTTCCAAATTCAGACAAGGCGCCCATTAGGTGAAAAACGACACCCCGCTCGGCTGCCGCATGGAAGTGAAGTCCGTGGTACACCGAGATGTCGATGAGATCATCTGGGGTCAGCCCACGATAGGCATCCGACTGTAGGGTGTCGGAGGCAAAATAGTATTTTGGGATGCCTGCGGGTGTGTGGAACAGCCCGGTGTGGGTGTCGTAGGTTCCATCCGTCAGGAATTTGAGGGTGAGGAAGGGGTGGGTTGTGCCACCTTTTCGCACATTGACCTCGATGGCGTAGTGCTTCCAGCCTGTACCTTTTTTCACGGAGACAAAATCAGTCGCAAAGCGTCCCATGACGCCGCGTCTTGCAAGCACCCGTGCGACCCGCAGTCCGGCATCTTGCACTTCCATGCGGTAGTCGTCTTCTGCGGGGAAGGTGCAACCCTCGAACACCTGCCCACCGGGTCCGCCTAAGACTTGGTCGTGGGTAGAGATCGACATGGGTTCCCCAAGTGCGTTGACGCGACACTGGGCGGATGGGGACTGTTTGATTTCTCCTTCTACAAAGCATTCCACCACACCACCCATGGTCTGGTATTTCTCTTTGAAGCTCTCCCAGGTTTCCGAGGCAGCGGTGAATTGAAGTTGGGGGAGTTGTTCACGAATCCAACTGCTCAAACCTTCTTTTTCCGGGCATCCGTCGAAATAGAAAAGGGCATTCCCTTCACCAGAAAAGCCCTCATTGAGTTTCACAACGGCTCTTCGCATGTCGCTGTATCTGCGCTTGAGTTCTACTAGTGCTTCGACGATGTCGCTTTCCTCGGACAAGCGCTCGAATCCATCGGGCATTTCAACGCCCGCCTCTCGAAAGACCTCACGGCAGCCGCTTTTGGTGCCTAAGTCACTGAGTGCAGGATCATTGGCATAGAGCGGAATTCCCAACTGTACAGCCACGCTGCGCTCCAGCGTGGTGGAGTTGAAACACACCATGTGTGCTTCTTCGGCTTTGCCCATGGCTCTCCGAATGCGTTCTAGTAGCCTTGGGCGCTCGAGAAGCTTTTGTGAGAGCGGCTTTAGCGGGTCGGCGTCGTACGCGGAAAGCAGGGTCAGGCGTCGTCGTGCATGGGCACTTGGAACACCGCTGAGCAGGTGCAGGTAGTAGTCGATGATCGAGGGCGAAATCGGCTGGGAGGTGACGAATACCAATTGGGTCGCGGGCCGTCGCAAGAGCATCAAATTGTAGAGCAAACGCTCTTCATAATGATGGGCGCCGCTGACTTTGGCGAGCTCTTGTGGGTCGAGGGATAGACTGGGTACTACCACTACGCAGTGCGGTCTCCGTTTGTCCTCCGTCACACGATGGTAGAGGTCCGGTAGTCGCTTTTGGGTCTGCGCAAATTGAGCGAGTTCTTCAGGACTGCCCGGGATCCAGTTTGTCATACATCAAAGTGTAGCAAGGATGAACTGGAGGGGGTGTTTAGCTCGCGCCTTGGCGCAAGAGCACCACAGGAATTGTCTTTGCGAGGAGCTTCAAATCCAAGAACAGAGTCCAATTGTCAATGTATTGGAGGTCGAGCTTCATCCAGGTATCGAAGTCGATGTTGTTCCGTCCTGAGACCTGCCAGATACAGGTAATGCCGGGGCGCATGGATAGTCTTCGCATCTGCCAGCGTTCATATTCGGCCACTTCCGCAGGGATCGGTGGTCGAGGTCCCACAAGGCTCATATGGCCGACGAGGACATTCCAAAGCTGAGGCAACTCATCGATGGAGGTCTTTCGAATAAACCGACCCACCCGGGTGATGCGCGGGTCGTGCTTGATCTTGAAGACCGGCCCGTCCATTTCATTTTGCGCTTCTAAGGCCACACGCATTTCTTCTGCGTTGGAGACCATGGAGCGGAACTTCCACATCTTGAATTCTCGGCCAAAGAGTCCTGAGCGTTCTTGTCCGAAGAAAATTCCACCTTTCGGGTCTTCGATTTTAATCGCAATGGCGGTCAGCAATAGTATGGGGGCGAGTAGAATGAGCCCGATTGCTGCCCCGATAAAGTCCATGAGGCGCTTCACGATCATTGCCTCGGCGGACGATGGCGTGGAGGTGAAGGAGAGCACGCTCCAACCCTCGATGTCATTGAGCTCAGCTTTGGCCACGCGTAGACCGAGAAAGTTGGCGTCCATGGAGAACTCGACGCCGAGTTCTTCACAGGAGTCGGCAATGGTGTAGAGGCGCTCTTTGTCCCAGGCGCGTCCCGTGAGGAAGACCTGGTGGACCGGGTGCTTCTCTAAGATTTGATTGATATCGCGCAGGTGTCCGAGCATGGGCACTTTAATGGATTGGGGAACAGGGCTGTCCACCTCCTCGCCGTCTGGCAGGATGACGCCCATGATGCGGAAACCCCAGTCTTCATGCTCGTTGAGTTTTTCAATAAAGGGGCGCGCTTCCTCATGGGTACCGATGACCACGATGTTGTGGGCATCGAGACCTTTGCGGCGCATGCTTCGGATGGCTGTGATCATGAGTCGTCGCGCGATGAAGAGCGTCAGGCAGGAAAAGCCAGCAAAGGACACAATCAAGAAGCGAGAGATATCCGAGAGACCCAATACAAAGAACAGCGCTAAGAGCGATAGGGTCGCCATAGCGACCGCACGCACAATCTTGAGGAACAGGAGGTCGGTGCGATTCTGGCGGGGCAGGTCGTAGGTGCGCTGGTAGCGCAAAAAGAGCACCCAGATGGGGATCACCAAGACCAAGAGATCGATGTGGTCGATACGCACTTGATCGATCAGGCCACTCATCTCCAGTTCTTCTTTGAGTGGTTGGATGGTTTCCTGGCCGCCGGGAATCAAGTCATAGGGCCACCAATACCGAAACGCACTGCGCATTCCCATCGCTGCCAAATAGGTCAAGGCGATGACGATAGCGTCAATAATCGGCCCGAAGAGCCGCAGTGAAGCCATTTGAGTGCGTTGAATCAAGAAGACCTCAGTCGTTGGCTGAAGTTAGAGTACGAATGCCCATATCCTGGTGATCGGGTACCTGGTGCTTCTACAAAAGCCGGAAACCTGCGAATTATCCGCACAACAAGGTCAAGACTTGCAAATACAAGACATCCAAATTGGTGACGGCCAGCCCTTGGTGGTCGTGGCTGGAATGTGCGTCATCGAGTCGGAGGACCTTCTTTTGGAGACCGGTCGGCGCCTAAAACAAAGCTGTGCTGAGGCGGGCCTGCCCCTGGTGCTCAAGGCGAGTTTTGATAAAGCCAATCGGACCTCCCATGATTCTTTTCGTGGTCCGGGGTTGGATCGCGGCTTGGAAGTGTTGGCCAACGTCAAAGCGGAGCTAGCCCTTCCTGTGACCACAGATGTGCATCTTCCCGATCAGGCGGAAGCGGTGGCGGAGGTGGCGGATTTGTTGCAAGTGCCCGCCTTTCTATGCCGACAAACCGACTTGCTGCTCGCCTGTGCACAGACCCAGAGACCCGTGAATGTGAAAAAGGGTCAGTTCATGGCACCTTGGGATATGCGGCATGTGGTTGAAAAACTCCGTACTGCGGGTTGTGAGCACATCATGCTGACCGAGCGGGGGGTGTCTTTTGGGTACAACCGGCTGGTGGCTGACATTGCGGGTCTTTCGGAGATGCGGAATCTGGGTGTTCCAGTCTGCTTTGATGCTACCCATTCGGTACAGAGGCCTGCGGCTGGGGCGGGTGTGAGCGGTGGAGATGCGTCGGCTGCACCGGCTTTGGCACGGGCTGCGGTTGCCGCAGGGGTGGATGCGGTGTTCTTTGAGTGTCATCCCTGTCCGGGCGAGGCGCTCTCGGATGCGCAGACTGCTTTGAATCTGGAGGTTGTGGGCGGGATGCTTGAGCAGTTGTCTCGCATCGACGCGCTCCTCTGGGGACGATAGTTGGCAAGGGAGAATCCGAGGAGTCTCCCTTGAAAGAAGTAGATATTTCATCCTTGCCCACTATGGTTCATCGGCTTTGGGCCCAAGCTGATGCGCTCGGTAGCCGGCCTGCTCTTCGTTATCGAGACGAGGGGAGGTGGTCTGAAGTCTCCTGGGAAGAGTACCGCAGCGCAGTGTTGGATGTGGCGGCTGGTTTGCAGAGTCTCGGTGTCCAAGCTGGAGACCGCGTGGCGATCCTCTCCAACAATTGCCCCAACTGGGTGATTGGTGATCTGGGGATTTTGGCCTGTGGTGCGGTGAGTGTACCGGCCTACCCCAACAGCACGTCCAAACAAATCGCCTACTTGCTTTCGCATGCCGAGGTCAATGTGATCCTCGTGGCGGATGGAGAGCAACTCCGGAAGGTCAAGCAAGTCTGGGCGGAGTGCCCGTCGCTCAAAGCGGCCGTATTGCTAAACAACGATGAGAACTGGGCAGAAGAGAATCTGGTCTGGACCTTTGAAGGACTGCGAACTGCCGGTGTGGCCCATGGTAGCGATGCGGTGGAAGCACTCATCGCGTCGGATGGAATCGATCCTGCAAGTCTGGCCACCATCATCTACACCTCGGGGACGACGGGTCCGCCAAAAGGCGCGATGCTCTCTCATAAGAATCTGGTTTTTGAGGCCGATGCGATTCTGAGTGCCTCGGATTTGAATGAAGACGACTCCACGCTTTCTTTCTTGCCGCTCTCGCATGTGGCGGAGCGGCTCCAAGGCGAGCTGGTCGCGATTAGTTCGGGCTTTACGGTCAACTATGCCGAGAGCATGGAGACTATTCTGCGGGATTTGGGCGAGGTGAATGCCACCACGCTTTTGTGCGTGCCGCGACTTTGGGAGAAGATCTACGCGAACATTCAATCGGGTCTACAGGATGCTTCGCCTCTTAAGCGGCGTATCTTTGACTGGTCGATGGATGTGGGTACCCGGTGTTTCGAGATCGAGAACAGCGGTGGGGTTCCGGGTCCGGCGCTCAGTATGAAGCGCTCAATTGCGGATCGTTTGGTCTTCTCGAAGATTCGCCAGAAGCTCGGGATGTCGCATGTGCGAATTTTGCTCTCGGGTGCAGCACCACTGTCGTTTACCGTGGGGACATTTTTCGCCAGCATTGGCCTGCGTATTCAGGAGGCTTACGGCCAGACCGAGTGTGTGGGTGTGAGCAATATGAATCCGCCAGAGCGGCAGATCTTTGGAACGGTCGGGCCGAGTCTCGACGGTGTGGAAGTGAAGATTGCTGAGGACGGGGAGATTCTTGTCCGCGGTGAAAACGTCTTTTTGGGCTACTTCAAGGATGAAGCCGCCACAGCAGCGACGGTTGTAGATGGGTGGTTGCACACTGGAGATATCGGTGAGTTCAATTCTGAGGGCTACCTGAAGATCACGGATCGCAAGAAGGATATTTTGGTCACCGCGGGTGGCAAAAACGTGGCCCCGCAAAATATCGAGAATCAGATCAAGCCTTATGCGGGTATCTCCCAGGTGGTGGTGGTCGGCGACAAGCGCAAGTTCTTGTCTGCTTTGGTCACGATTGATGTGGATGAGATGGCCAAGACCTTGGATGTCGATCTTCCTGCTATGGAGGATTGTGTAGACCACAAAGGCGTCTTGGAGCAGATCCAGGGCTATGTGGATGCAGTGAATGCCGAGCTTGCGTCGTATGAGACGGTGAAGAAGTTCTGCGTGTTGCCACGGGACTTCACTGTGGAGGATGGCGAGTTGACGCCTACCCTCAAGGTGAAGCGCCGGATTGTGCAGAAGCAGTACGAAGCGCTGATCGATTCGATGTACGACGAGAAGTTTGAATAGTTGCGAAAGGGAGAAGCGTTGTGCTTAGTTTGATTCTTACACTAGTCTCAACCGGCTATGCGTCGGGCTACTACTACCCGGATTTGGGTGTGACTTCTTTGAGTCGCGGCGGCGCTAATGTGGCCGGTGTGAACGACTTGACTGCGCTCTGGTACAACCCGGCGGCACTCACTCGGATTCGCGCTTTGCAAATCGATTTAGATGTCACCGGTGTCCATCAAGCCGCGTCCTTTCTGCGTGCATCAGAGACGGGTGTGGATGCAGAGGGCCAAAGTGTGGTCACAAACTATGAAAAAGTGGAGAACACAGCTCCTGTATTCCCCGTTCCAGCAGTCGGGATTGCCCACAATTTTGGCTTAGATGATTTCACTTTTGCTCTCGGTTTTTATACGCCGCTTGCGCCTCCGATTCACACCTTCGATGAGGCCGGTGCACAGCGCTACAATCTGGTGAGCAACCAGATGATTCAGGCTTCCTACGGTCCGGCTGTGGGCTGGTCGGTGAACGACTGGCTGAGTGTGGGTCTGGGGGTGACCGGCAGCATCTTGAGTGTGAAGCAGGACATGGATGTGCACATGTTCATTCCTGAGCTTGCCGGCTTTGAGATCGCGCAGTTTGGCGACCCTGCGGGTGATGTGGGCTTTGCGATTGAAGCCAAAGACAACTTTCTGCTTTCTGCCAACGCCGGTGTGCTGATTGAGCCGAAAGACTCCTTCTGGGCGCTGGGCTTCTCGATCCGACCTCCGGTTCAGTATGAAGCGCAGGGAACGATTGTGGCGGATTTCTCCAACCACTATCTCTATGCGCCTAACGATCCTGCAAAGAAGATCATCATGGATGAGTCGGCCGACTCGGACATGACACTCACTGTGAATATGCCCCTGATTATCAAGTCGGGCCTGCTTGTTCGTCCCGCGGAGAACCTCGAGATTGAGGCCTCCTTTGTGTGGGAGGGGTGGAGCTCCAATGAAGCGTTAGTGGTGGAAGGTGTGGAGTTTCTCGTGGATACCTCGATCCAGCCGGTCGAGGTGGTGACCGATGTGGAGCTTCCAGCGGGTTTTCAGGATGCCTGGTCGGTGCGGTTGGGTGGAACCTATACCCTCAATGACACCCTCTCTTTGAGCGGTGGTGGCTTGTATGAAGTCAGTGCAGTGCCCTCTTCCTCGCTTGGTTTGGGCCAAATCGACATGGATAAATTTGGCTATGGTCTTGGTGTGAGTTGGGCATTGAGTAAGCAGGTGGAACTCAACGCGAGTTTCGGTCAACTCTTCTTCCAGACTGCTGAAGTCAGTGACAGTGAGGTCGAGGCCGTCATGGTCAATGCGATCTCCGGTGAGGTCACCGAAGATGGGGCGATCGTGGGCAATGGGGTGTACACCTCAGACGTGCTTTTGGGTGGTCTCGGATTGTCTTGGGCTTTTGGTCAGTAGGGGGAGCCTGCTATTCTGCACGCCGTGAGCCCAGAACCCCAAGTATCTGAAACGGTCGATCCCGGTACACGTGTGTCTTCTGATGACACCCGTGAGGCGGGTCAGCCGGTATTGTCCGAGTTGAAGACTCTCTGGACCCATCGATCCTTGTTGGCGACGCTTACAATCAACGATCTGCGTTTTCGCTACATGGGAAGCTCGATCGGCTTCTTCTGGACGGTGGTCAATCCGATTGTGGAGCTTGTGACCTACACCTTTGTCTTCCATGTGTTGATGGGGGTTCGCTTCTCTCCCGAACAAAGCGGGACCGTGCACTACAGCCTCTTTCTCTTCTGCGGAATGATTGGCTGGTTTGCGCTTGCTGAGGGTTGCCAGCGGGCGACTTGGTCGATTCGAGAGAATGCACAACTCATCAAGAAGGTGAATTTTCCGGCGGCGGTTTTGCCTGCGAGTGTGGTCTTTTCGGCGGTGGTCAACCAGTACATCCGATTCGGGGTGTTGGCGGTCGCGATCATCTTTTTGGGAACTGGCGCCGGGACCGGGCTGACACCGACGGTGCTTACGCTGCCTATTTTTGTGGCGCTACAGGCCGGTTTTGTGTTGGGCCTGGCCTTTTTCTTATCGACGGCGCACGTGTATTTTCGTGACACCGGCCACTGGGTGAACGCCTTGTTCTTGGCATGGATGTTCATCACGCCGATCTTCTACCCGCCCCATGCCTATCCGCAGGAATTCCAAATCCTGCTCCAGCTCAATCCGATGGCGCACTTTGTGGGGATCTACCAAGAGATCATCCTCAACGCGCGAATGCCGCATCTGCGTCAGATCATGTTCGCTGTGCTGTATTCCGGATCGACGCTGATCTTGGGCTACTCGGTCTTTGTGCACCACCGAAAGCGCTTTGCGGATTTGGTCTAACGACGTGGTCTGACGAACGTTTAATGGCGGATTGTTTTTGCGTCCGAGGGCACAAATCGCGCGAGGTTCTGACTGCAGTGGGCGCAGCACTCCATGGGCTCATTGTTCAGTAGTCCCTGGCGCATCTTTGTGAGGATAGGACCGTTCCAGATCTCTTCAAAGGGCGTCTGTAGGAGGTTGCCAACGATGGGTCGTCCCGGCATGGGACAGGGGGCCACATCCCCCTCGAGCGTGACGAAGACGCCATTCTGGAGGAAGTCACAGCCGAGCTTTCCACCAGCTTGCTGAGACCACCAGCGCTCCTTGGCTTTGGTGCCGATGCTCCGGGCCAAACGCTGAATACGCGTCGGCCCGATTTCGGTGATTTCCTTGGCGGCGAGGCGAATCTTCGCACCGAGCGCGGGATTGAGATGTTCACCGCTCATCAAGGGTGGCAGATGCACCCGAAAGTGTTTTTCGTCGGCCCGTTGTCGTGCCTTTCGAATCCACTCATCGGCCTCATCCGGGCTGTGTCGCATGGATTCAGAGTCCATCTCGTCGTTGAACGCGGTGAGGTGGGCCACCTCGAGGCGGTCGACGCCGATGTTGTGCGCGAAGTCCACCATCTCGACAAGCTGGTGCATATTGCGCTTCATCAGCACCATGCAGATTGCGAGACGAGGACGTTCATCCCGGGGAAGTCGAGATCGGATCTCGACCAAGAGTTCAATGTTGGCTTTGACCTTCTCGAACTCGGCGCCCACCCGTATGGACTCGTAGATCTCTCCCAAGCCGTCCATGGAAATTTTGAGGACACTTGCTTGCTTGAGGATGCGCTCGACGAGCTTGGAGTCTTTGATCAGGGTGGCGTTGGTGTTGAGTTGGAGTGCGGTGTCGGTTTGTTCGGCCATCTCCACAAAGCGGGAGATTTTCGGTGTGAGAAAGGGCTCTCCGGCCACGGTGAGGGAGACATCGTGGGCATGCACCAAGAGCTCGTCCTCGATCTTGTCGATAAGCTCATCGGACATGACATCGCGATTTTTGGTCACCCCACTCAAGAAGGAGCCGCACATGACGCACTCGAGATTGCATCCGAGGGTGCTCTCGAGGTTCACCCAAGTTGGGGGCGGTGTCTTTGGAATCGGTGTGCTCACATCAGCAGTGTATCTCTACTTGGGGTAGAATCCCTACCAACAAATGCATGGAGAACGCATGAAGGCCGACACCACCATCGCCGCCGTATTGACTGCAATGCTGATTGGAGCGATGACGCTCTTGGGCGCATGTGAGTTTGTAGAGACCGGAAAAGACGGCACAGACGACTCTGGGTACTACTACGAGACCGGTGAGGCCGGTTCAGATACCGGCGAGTATTACTACTGATTCGCGTTTAGGAATCGCAGTCTTCGTCGAGTGGTCGGTGTACGACGCCAGTCCAGGTTCCATCGCTGCATCTCATCATGAGGCTGCCGTTCATGCATGGGGTGTCCTCATCCACATCGCAGGCATCGCCAGGCTCCGCGGTGAAGTCTTCCGCGCAGGTCGGGTAGCCCGTGTCACTGCTGGTATCGCCGCAGCGCTCGCTTTGTTTACAGCCGGTGAGCAGAAGAAAGGTCGAGCAGACAATGAGTGTACGCATTGGGGTCTCCGTGGGGGGATTTTAGCAGAGGCGTGTCTCCGTCGGAAGCGTGGGAATGCAGAACTGTAATATGGTAGGATCTCCCTTGTTTTTTGGAGAAGATATGTACGCTTTCCTTGCGGATTTAAATCGCCTACGGCTGTTACGGTCGCTCATCCTGATTTTTTTAGTTCTTCATGCTGCGAGTTTTGCAGCGAACCTTCCGGATTTGATTCCGAGTAAAAACGAAGTCGATTTCGGGATCGTGTTGCCGCCTATGATCTCTTTTGCGCTTGTTTTCTTTGGGTCTTTGGCTGTGGTGGGCGTCATTAGCCGTGTCGAAGAGCAGCAAGTGTAGGCTTTAGGTTTCGCCATATCAACACTCTTGCGTGCGAGTGGATCTAATCCCCGAACAGTTCTTTTTGCTGGCCCTCCCAGCAGTTGTTCTTGAACCATCGGCTGTTTTTATTGGCCTGAGCGCATTTCAGTTCGTGTGCTTTGTTTTGCGTTTTTTGTTTTTCTTTTTTTAGAGCTCTATCTGACTTTCCTTTTTCTTTAGCCAATTCTCGGGCACTCTTGGTTCTTTCCCATTCCAGATCATTTTCTAATTGCCGAGCTTCGGACTTGGCCATGTTGCTCTCGTGATCTTGTTTTAGGACTTGCTGAACAATAAAGAAACCGACGATTAGGATGATGGCGACTTTAAGCCACTTTGAGTTGTCGGTGGCTGTCGCGGCGGCCGGAGGAGGTGTTGGTGCGGCGGCCGGCGGTGTTGGTGCGGCGGCCGGCGGTGTTGGTGTGGCGGCCGGAGGAGGTGTTGGTGCGGCGGCCGGCGGTGTTGGTGCGGCGGCCGGAGGAGGTGTTGGTGCGGCGGCCGGAGGTGTTGGTGCGGCGGCCGGAGGTGTTGAGGACCCACCAAGGATTTCAGCTTTTTGTAGGTTGAATTCTTCAGGAGTTAATACGCCTGATTGATACAGTGCATTCAGCCTTTCAAGGCGATCGATTTTGTCTGACATTTCAGCCTCCGAAACGAACTTTATCAGATCCATAAAATGAAAGAAGCCGTAAATGCCCCCAGTGAGGGTTTTTTACCAGTTGAAATGGACGGGCCGTAGGGGTCCGAACTCGTTCTGGAGCACCCCCGAGCTTCTGGTTTTTTAAACAATGCTAGAAGAGGTCAACTTCTACGTCCGAACAGTTCTTTATGAACCATTCCTTCTCGCTACTGTCTTTCCCACGGTTCGGCAGTTTTCCTATAGCGTCCAATGTTTCTTCACACTTACGTTTTAGTGTGTCTTTAATCTCATCTTCAATCTCATCTTTCCCTTTCGGCTCTGAAACATCGATCGGATTGGCTGGTCGGGGCGTGACGTTGTCCACATCTTGAGATGGTTCGTTTTCACTTTCTCCGCCACATGCCAGTAGGCTTACCAGGGTAAGAATCAGAAATCGGGTCATTTGGTACCTTCTTTTAAGCAAGGAAACAGTAGACTATGTTGTAGCCAAAAACAATCGGCTACGAATTCTGGAAAGTCCTCCCCATAAACGACATAATCCCTGGTGGGTTTCCCGGTAGGAGACTGAAGGAAAGCCCATCGCCAAAAACTAAACCCACGAAGAGGCTTCCCGCAGCAGTGCGCCCGTGGCTTATTCTGCCTCCACCACAGTGAGCGTGTAGTCGCCAAAGGAAGGAGCGACAGGGCATTCCGCTTCGCTGTCGTCCACCACCGAGGTCACACCAAATTCATAGCTCCCGGCCTGGCTTGGAGTGCCCTCGAGTAGTCCCGATTCACTCAGCGCAAGCCCTTCAGGTAGAGCCCCATCGTCCAAGGAAAAGACCTCTTCGCCTCCAAAGGCAACCAGCTGCTGAGAGTAGCTTTCACCGACCGTTCCATCTGGGAGCGTATCCGGCGACATATCCGCGCCGCTGGCGTGGCAGTGAGCGGAATCGTCATGGGAGTCAGAGTCGGAGTCCGATCCATCTGTGCATGCGACCAGCATCAATGTTCCAGCAAATAGTGCAGTTTTCAGAAGCATTTTTTCTCCTTTGGGTAGATTTGCTGATTCTACATCGCATCAATCACGGAGGCAA
>Ga0163179_10000619_pt1 | contig 25392 bp, 32 predicted proteins | sample AtlANTMetagenome_FD_109643 | JGI IMG/M metagenome (GOLD analysis project Ga0163179, IMG submission 109643) | Marine eukaryotic phytoplankton communities from the Atlantic Ocean - Atlantic ANT 2 Metagenome | ecosystem: Environmental > Aquatic > Marine > Oceanic | place: North Atlantic Ocean...
AACCCTATTATTCTAGAAGAATTAAAGAAAGTACAAAACCAAACAACAGCTGAAGGCATATCTATGATGTCAAACGTTAAAGAAGGTCAAGTTGTAAACCCAAGTTTTGCAGCACTTGGTGGCGGTGGTAAGTCAACTACTACACTAAAGAAAAGAAACCCAGAGGGAGGTCCCTATAAACAAATAGAAGTAGACACAGCGTTACTAGATACAGCCGCTGCAATGTATAAAGGTGAGGGTGTTACGTGGGCTGATTTAACTAAAAGTCAAAAGGATCACCTGTTTGATAATAGAGGTATTGGACCAAAAATAGATATAGAACAAGGAATAATAAACCCTAATTGGAAACCAACAGTTAATGATCCTGTATATGGTGGAACGTCAGCTGCTGACATTGCTTATACAAACGAATTAGATGCAGCTGCAGCTTACCAAAGTAACGGTCAAAAAAAATACAGTGATTATTTAACAGATGCTGAACGAATAGAAGCAGGGTTACCTCGTGGAACTACAGAAGCTCAAAAATACATTAGAGATAAATTTATGAAAGGCAATAAATTTGTTGGTGCAGCATCAGAAGGTAAACAGTCTAATATAAAAGCTGTTAGGGACGAAATAAAAGACAAAATACAAAGAAGATATGAACTTTTTGTAGAAAGACATGGTCGACTTCCTTACAAAGCTGAACTTCATCAAGATGCTTTTGGTGTTTTACCTGGGCAAGGGTTGGACCATTCTAAGATAATAGACAATATGGTTAAAGAGGGAATATTAGATATAGAAGATTATAAAGAAGTTAGAAGAGTGGATAAAATAAATTTAAGAGAAAAATACGAAGACGGAGAACCTATGTATGAAGCTGTATACGAAGATGTTATCAGCAAAACAATGGATCGTTTTGGTATAAATAGAAAAGAAGTAACAAATATATTTATCCGAGGTCATTCTTTAAGAGAAAAATACTACGATCGTGTGCCTGTTGAACTACAAGAACTCGTAATGAGGCCTGCTCAACTTTTAACTTCTGGACAAAACAGTAGACACATAGCTTATGAAGATCAGATTATATTTTTCTTTGATAAAAAAGAAGAAATGATGGATTTAAGAAGAGCCTTAAACAAGGGAGAAGAACTGTCTGCAGATCAAATACAACAGATAGAAGATGTTGCTTCAACATTTGGTGTAACACATTCAAAAGATGCTACGATTGAACAAAAACTTAAAGCAGCTTTAGATGGTATAAAGAAAAATTTAGACCAAACAGACAATGCTATGTTGGCTGACAATGTTTATACACCTATGTATGATCCTACTACTAATAAACTGGTAATATTTGGTCAATCTGCAGGTGGTAAATATGATCCCTTTGATCCTAAAAAACCAAAAAGTGATCAACTTAGAACTGATCCAAAAATAGAGGCGGCTGCAGGAAGTAAAGCACAAGTTATGCCAAGTAGAGCAGACATAAGAGAATCATATAGAAGATTAATACGTAAGATAGAAGGTGAAGAAACTCCTGACGGTCAACCATTAAAAGATGGTGGAACAGTAAAACCGAAACGCGGATTAGTAGATGAGCCAGGTGGTTATGCAGGAGAAGAAGAGTTTGGTGTTTTTTCTAAATACTTAGAAAACAAAAGAGAGACTGTAAAAGAACAAACTATGTTTGAGTCTCTTCCAGAATCACAAAAATATGCTATGTCTGTTTTTTTAAGTGACCAAGAAAAAATAGACCGAGAAAGAATTGCTAATGCAACAGACCCTGGTATTAGATATAAATTAGAAAAGAAAGATTACACGATAGACAGGGTAAAAGCAGCTATAGCTGAAGAGATGGTTGATAAAAAACCTCTTAAATTTAAATGGTCTAGTTTACCAAAACTCATAACTCAAAACCCATTGTTTAAACAACAAATGAAAATGAACATGATGCCTTCATTAATACTTGCATCTATCTTAGGACAAGGAAAAGAACAAAACCTTGATCTACCAAAAACAGAAGGCCTTTTACATTCTTATGTGCAATTAGGACCAACACCATCGACTGATCCAGAAGCCGCGTACATTGATGTAATCGATGAAATAAACAGGGCGCAAGAAACGGGGATCAAGAATTTAACATACAACACAATGGATTTAGTTTTAGCTGGAATTGATCTGGCTGCATTTGGTAAAACAGATTTACAATCTAAACTAAAAGAGATGTACGAAAAAACAGATAAGAATGATCCTGAAACTTTTATGGGTGACATGGTTGCATTACTTGTTGAGTTTGGAGTTCCTGGTGGTTTAGTTGCTAAGATATTAACACGTGCACAAAAAGCCTTAAGACTTAAAGGTGTAAACACAATGACACGTTATATTGACGACGATGTTGTAGGTGCTGCCAGATTTGGTATGAATGTATCTAACGTCGCAAAAAGAATGGGTACAGGCGCTGCCATATTTGGCGCAACTGACTTCATCGCCGGAGGTCCTTACAATAGTCTATACAGGATGTTTGAAGACCCAACACTACTTCCTGGTACTCCAATTGATACTAAAGACTTAAAAGGAGATGAATTAGCTGTAGCCAATTTTAAAAACAGAGTACGCTTTGCGGGGGACGGAGCTCTTATTGGTGGTTTATTTCCTTTAGTAGGACCTGCGGCTATGAAGCTAGCTGTTGGTGCAGGTAAATTACCGTTTAAAACTATACCAGGTATTAACAGATCAGTGTTTGGTGGTGCATTGCAACTAGCAGGTATACCTTTAAAGATAGCAGCAGATACTTTAGCCGGTAAAATTCCATACACTCCTCACAATATACCGGTGCTCGGTACAGCAATACAAAAGACAGGACAGTTTGCTGCTCAAACTATACAAGAAACAGCTAAGTTTTTAGGTAAACAAGTTTTTGCTAGAGGAGCTTTAGGTATATATGACTTAGCTTATGCTAAACAAGCGGCTTATTCTGGTATTAAATACGGTCCAACTTTTAGTAGAAAACTACCTAAGTTTGAAGAATGGAGAAAATTTTCTGTTAATAGTCAAGACCCATTACATCAATTCTTAGCTAGAATAGATAACAAACTAGCAGCATTTAGAGACATAGGTAAATTAACTAAAGATGCTTTTGGTGTCAGCAATCAAACTGATTTGTTTATTAAAGCAAAATCTAGAGTTGTAGATAAATATTTAAGGTCTATAGAAAGAACAGCTTACAAAATGGCTAAAGCATTTGAAGAAAGACACCAAAAATATGGAGAATACCAAACAATACAAAAGAAATATTTAGACGATGTTCTTGATTATTTGCAAGGTGAAATAAAAGCAGATGCATTGCCACCAAAACTAAGAGAATTAGCAAAAGAATTAAAAAAATACACTAACGATTTAAAAAAAGATTTTGGTGAAATGTTACCAACAACAGATCCTATTAAATATTTACTAACCTCTAACATAGATAAATATATGAGAAGGTCTTTTGCTATGTTTACAAACTCATCTTTCCAACCAGGTAGAGAAGCTGTATTAAATGCAAAAGAATATATAAAAGATTTAATTAGAAAAGAACCGGGTCTTTTCCGTCAAGCAGAAGAAGCTTTTCCAGATCAACCTATAGCTAAAGCTATAGATGATTATGCAGAGCTAAAGGTAGCTGACATAATGCACACAGCTAGATATGAACTAGATGATCCATTCAGAGCTTTAGAAAAGATAACTAAGAAACTAAACCTAGATGATTTAAAAATTGTAACAGGAGAAGAAGTTCCAGCTGCTCTTAGAAAATTACTGGGTGAAGAAAAGAATTTAAAATCTTCTTTATTACAAACAACAGGAAACATGATAGCCAGCACACAACAAAAAATAGCATTAGATGAAATTGCAAAAATGGGTTTAGAAGGTGGTTGGTTATTTAGAAGTGCTGAAGAAGCTTTGGGTAAAGGTAAGATATTAAATCCTGCTAGACTAGACGATATTAAAACTCAAGGTTTCTTACCTAATGATGCTATTGGTATGTTTGGTACTCCAGAACTTATTAGACAATTAGGTGGCTACAGTATTTTTGATAGTGCACTTAAATATAAAATATACCAAAACATACTAGCATTTAAAGCTATGGTTCAAGGAGGTAAAACACTTTACTCACCAGCTACACAAATGCGTAACTTTGGATCAGCTAGTTTATTTGCTATGAACGTAGGCCATATAGGTGGTAGTGCAAGTGTACCACAAGCATTTAAAATGGTGTTAGATGATGTCTTTGGTGCAGGGCCAAACGTAGATAGAAATAAGCTAATAAAATACATTGAAAGAAAAGTTGAACTTGGTGTTATTGATGAGAACGTTGTGGCTAATGAGTTAGCAGGAATCTTAGCAGATCTGAAAGGAACAAGAACAGCGACAGGTGAACCTATTATCAGTGGATTTAACCAGATGTTGCAAAAAATAGGTAACACCGAACTAAGTCAATATGTTCAAAGAACCTATGCGGGTGGTGATAACGTTTGGAAAATGTATGGTCACGAGTTTTACATGTCAGAACTTTCTCAGTTCACAAAAAACATAGCTGATGTAAAGAAATATTTTAAAGATATTATTGGTAGAGATTTTATTGAACTAAGTCCTAAAACAGGAATAAACAAAACAGTTGCTGAAGGAATAGAAGAGATGGCAGCTCATTTAGTTAGAGATACTTATCCTACATATAGTCGTGTTCCACCGGTAGTACAGGCGTTAAGAAAACTACCTCTTGGTAACTTTATATCTTTCCCTGCTGAAATGTTAAGAACTAGTGCTACTACACTATCTACATCTTTAAAACACATTGCGTCTGGTAATCCAGGACTACAGGCAATGGGTTATAGATCATTGTTCGGACAGTTTACCACTTTGTATGGTGCTAACGAAGCTATAAAAGCAACAGGTCATACACTAACAGACGTAACACCGGCTATGGTGGATGTTTATTTAGGGGATCTTGGACCGGGGTTTATGCAAGATCACATGTTAGTTCCTATAACTAATCAAGATCCTAAGACAGGCATATTTAAAGCTTTTGATTTATCTACTTATAACCCGTACGCTTATGTTACTGATCCTGTTAAAGGATTTATTAGAGAAGTAAATCAACCAAGATTAATAAAAGACATAGACGGTGAAGTATATAATAGAATCTTTGATGCAGCTGGTCCACTTATGGCTCTGATTGAACCGTTTACAACAGAAACTATTGCTCTTGAACCTATGTTTGATATATGGGCAAGACAAGGTAGAGCACGTGATGGTAAATTAATATTTAGTAAGTCAGATGACTTTGGTGAAAAAGTTTCAAAAAGCTTCAACCATATTTTAGAAACAATTGCTCCAGGTTTTATTAGAAGTGCCGGTCAAGTTATGGGTGCATTAAGTTTAGATACTAAAGGCGGTAGAGTAATGGAACTAGGCGATGTATTACTTAGACTGTTAGGTGGTTCTGTTATGAATGTAGATCCTGTTAACGCACTTGACTATAAAGCTCTTGACATAAGAGAAATAAGATCTGATGCATATAAGACAGAACATTTCTTTAGTAAAGAAAATGCATTGGAACGTGGACCAAAAGTTATGGCTGCTGAGTTTAGAGACATACAACAAGAAGCTTTACAAGCACAGTTTGAAGTGTGGAAAATGTTTAACCAATCATTAAGTAGTGGTTTGTTAACAGAAAAACAAATTATAAAAGTTCTAGGACCAGACGGTCGTAATGTACCAAACTTAGACAACCTACTAGATGGTAAATTTACACCTGTTTCTTTCTCAGAATCAGGATTAGAACAAAGAGCTGACGAACTTTATAAAGAATATAAAAGAAACGGTATTATAATAAACAAACGAGATTTAAAACCTTTCTATGAACTTAGAAAAGTTATAAGAGAGATGAGAAGAATTGAATTTAAAGACCTATTAGACCCAGAAAGAGATCAGATGGCACCACCACCTAAAGCTCCTGCAACTGGGTTTGAAAGTTTAATAGGTAAAGCTCCTGTTGAACCACAAGTACCTCCTTTAGAAAGCACACCGGTTCCAGATGCGTCTACTATAAGAACGGCTAGTATGCAAAACGTCAATCCACAAACAGGATTGACTCCAAATGAAGATGCTTTATTATCGCCATCAGAAAAACTTATTCAACAAAGAAGTAGGGGGATGGCATGAACGATACCGTTCAAGGCATAATACCAGAATCTGATCGAGAGCATGTTATCTCTTTGTATGGACATGTGAAGGGTGTAGAGCGTGAAATAGAAGTTATTAAAACAAACCATCTAAAACATTTAGATGAAAAAATTTCACACGTGCACTTAGACGTAGAAGCTTTGGGGGGCAAAATAGACAAAATCTATTGGGTAGTTTTAACTACGGTGGGCGCCGTTGGTTTAATTGTAATAGAAACTTTATTGGGGATGATATGAAACTATCAGCAAACTTTTCACTATCAGAGATGACTAAATCTCAAACTGCAACGCGCAAAGGGATTAAAAATGAACCATCAACAGCGCATGTAGAAAGCCTTATTCACCTAGCGGAGTCCGTCCTACAACCAGTGAGAGATCACTTCGGTAAGTCGGTCATGATATCTTCAGGCTATCGTAGCCCAGAGCTGTGCGAAGCTATCGGATCTTCGACTAAGTCACAGCATGCCAGGGGTGAGGCAGCAGATTTCGAAATAGCAGGAGTTGACAATAAGGAGCTTGCAACTTGGATTAGTAAAAATACAGAGTTTGACCAGTTAATTCTGGAATTTTATGATGAAGGAGATCCAAATTCTGGATGGGTGCACTGTTCAGCGGTGACGGGAGAGCCAAGAAAACAGGTGTTAAGAGCAAGCAAAGTAGAAGGACGGACGAAATACGAACAGATACTCCTTTAGATCCAGTCCTTAATATCCTCGCCCATAATTTCATTAGCAATATTTATTTTACTCCTTAGTGCCTTAACTATTTTATCGTCTATCGTATTCTCAGCCACAAAGTCAACATAGGTAACACTGCCAGTCTGGCCGATACGGTGTGCTCTATCTTCCGACTGTAGTCTTTTTTCAAGGTCATAGTTGTTAGAGTAGTATACTACCGTATTAGCAGCAGTCAGGGTAATTCCATACCCTCCAGTCTGAGCGTTTCCTACAAAATAGCGTGTAGGGCCGTTTTTCTCTTGAAATAGAGCAATGTTCTCTTGGCGGAGGGTAGAGTCCACCCCACCGTGATATTCGACTGTAGACGCATCTCCGTAAGCTTTTTTCAAAGCAGCGACTATATTTTTTATGTCCTCTCTATAATTTGCCCAGATTATAGCTTTGCCTTCTGTTTCATCTAGAAGTTCTATTAATTGATCAAGTCTATTGTTTTTTAACTTTTGTACTTCTCCATCATCAGACTTAAAATGACCACAAGTGATTTGATGTAGACGCATAAGTTGAGTCATAACATTAACTGAGCTCATAACTTTGCCGTCTAACTCTGCTAAAGCAATTTGTTTCATTTGATCGTATAACTTTTTTTGTTCTGGACTTAAATCAACAAACCTTTTTGTATAAATTTTTTCTGGTAAGTCTAAGCAATCTTCTTTTAACACACGATAAGAAAATTTATCTAGCTTTTCTGTTAGTTCTCCTAATCTTCTATAACCTACTACTAAGTCAACCTGTCGACCACCGAAATTTCTGCGAACCATTTGTGCATAACGACCTCTAAAGCTGTAGTAAGATGAATGGCCAAGATGGTATGGGTCTAGGAACTCACATTGACTGTATAAATCAAGAGGTGATTTCGTTACGGGAGAGCCAGTTAAAATTCTACGGTATTTCGCTAGATCCGCTATTTTTAATATATTTTTTGTACGCTTTGCTGTCGGACTCTTGATCGTCGTAGATTCATCAACCCCTATCAAAGCTCTTCCGTTAAATATGTTAAGGAAAGAATGTGCAAAGTCCAGTCCTTTTGACGTAGAAAATGCTTCTACGTTCATTATCAATATCTTAAGATCACCTTTATCATCAAATAATGTATCAAGCTCATACTGTTTTTTCTTTGTGATGCTTGGTTCCCATAAAACTTTAGTAAATTCAATGTGTTCTGGCATGTGAACCGGGAACTCTATTTGATCCCAATTTTTATACACACCCTTTGGTGCAATAATTAAGGCACCGCGGATCGCGCCTCTGTCATATAGCATAGCTATATTGTCAACTAAAACTTTAGATTTTCCAGTGCCCATTTCCATAAATAAAGCGTAGGTTTCCTGGGCCCAGGACTTTTTTAGTGCATCTTTTTGATGCTCGTATGGTTTAGTTTTAAACCTATAATGATCTATCATAATATAATTTAATTTTCTTTCTTGACTTAAATATAATAATGATTAAATATTTGTCAATATATAAGAGAGTAAAAAATGAAGCATAGAATATTTGAGCTATACAGATCACAATCTTTACAGGATTTCTTAACATTTCATAAAGAAAACCCTAAAGAAAATTTTGTATACGTACTACAACACCCACCACAAAACATAAACATATTGACAGCATCAGACTTTGGATATCTGGTTATTTGTTTGCCAGAAAATTCTAATCTTATGTTTAGTCCACAACCTTTTATTCATAAAATGAGAAAAAATTTGAGAGATTTTAGACCAAACGATTACATTTTATGTACAGGTGATCCTGCTATCATAGGATTATCTACAGCTATTGTAAGTGATATTACACAGGGAAAATTTAATTTATTAAAATGGGATAGACAAGAGTATAGATACTATCCTGTACCATTCGATTTATATGATAAAGGAGAGTTATAATGCCAACATTAACACTAGATGATCTAGAACAAGATCAACAAGAAGTAATAGAGAAAACAGATATTCAGCAATTATCTGGCTACTGTTTAGAACTTCAAGCTTTAGAAGATGAAATTTCTACTAAAGAAGAGGAGCTCAAAAAACTAAAAGAAAAAGCAGATAAGATTGCATCAGAGATCATACCCAATATGCTCGCGGAGCAGGGATTATCTTCTCTGAAATTAGCTGACGGCAGTGCTGTAGAGGTTGCGAAATCTTACAACTGCACCATCAGAAAAGACATGATGGACTCAGCTTACAGATGGCTTCGCGCAAATGAATTGGGAGACCTTATTAAAAATACTGTCTCTGTACAATTCGGAACAGGTGAAGATACCAAGGCAGAGCAATTGCTCGACCTTGCAGTGTCTAATGGGTACGAACCTCAACAACATTCAAAAGTTGAGCCAATGACTTTGAAGGCACTCTATAGAGAGCGTATCGAGGCCGGCCTCGATATGCCCTCAGAATCCTTTAACTTATTTGTAAAGGATAAAACTAAAATTAGCCGGAAAAAATGAATCATGAAACAAGGAGAAATGAAACATGAACCAAGTAACTAAAAAAGAAAATTCAAGCGTAGCTCTAGCGAGCATGTTTGAAGAAGACCAAGCTGGTGGTATGCAGGGAATGGGTAGCGATGATTTTGCTATGCCTTTCTTACGTGTGCTAGGACAGTTGTCACCCGAGACAAATAAACGGGACGCCAAATATGTAGAAGGTGCTGAACCAGGTATGATATTTAATACCGTGACTAAGCAGACATATGATGGTGAGAAGGGACTTAACATAATTCCTTGCGGTTATAAGCGAGAGTATGTTGAGTGGAGTGATAGAGGCGAGGGCACAAGTGCTCCTGTTGCTATCCATCCAGTTAGTAGTGGCATCATAAAAGAAGCTACAAGAGGTGCTGACTGGAAAGATAGATTACCAAATGGTAACTATCTAGAGAACACAGCGTCTTATTTTGTGTTGACAGAGGACATGCAAACAGCATTGATCTCTATGAAATCGACACAATTAAAGGTGAGTCGTTCGTGGAACTCAATGATGAATAGTATCAAACTTAAAGGTAAGAATGGTCTATTCACACCGGCTGCTTACAGTCACGTGTATAGCTTAAAGACAGTACAACAATCAAATGACAAGGGAACTTGGTTTGGTTGGAACGTGTCTTTAATTGGTCCTGTACAAGATAAGAACTTGTATGAGGCTGCTAAACAGTTTGCTTCTAGTGTATCTACGGGAGCAGTAGAAGCGAAGCATGGTGAAGGTGAGACGAAGTCTAAGGACGACGTACCATTTTAATCATGGCTGGGGGCCCGAAGAAAACTCCCCCTTCTATCGGGCCCTTGGAGTATAAAGACTTTGCTGACTACTGGCAAAAGGAAAATGAGTTGTGGGAGATAAGTTTAAAGGAGTCACAGAGACAAACTAAAGAGAGGAAAGATAAATGCAAAAAACATGTATAAAATGTGGAACAGAATTTGAAATAACTAAGTGGCAAACCACTAAGCAATATTGTAGTGAAATCTGTAAACCAACTTTTAAGCCTAACTACGGAAAACCAATAGGGAGGCCTAAGAGTAAAAAATGAAGTTTAAAGAAATTTTTGAAGGAAATAATAGCGCCTATGGAATAATGCGTCTTACCGGTGAGACAAACGAAAAAGGTAAGGCGGTATCAAAAGCGCTTATAAAAAGAGAACCTGTTGTAGATAGTTTATGGCAGGATCATTTAGAGGGTAAAGAACCAGCTCTTGGAGTCATACCTATTAAGGAAAACAATGAGTGTAGATGGGGTTGTATAGACGTTGATGTATATAACCTAGATCATTTGTCTATCATGCGTGACATAAAAGGCATGGGGTTTCCGTTAGTGACTTTTAGATCTAAGTCTGGTGGTGCGCATTTATTTTTATTTGCTAAAGAGTTTATTCCTGCATCACTAATGCAGTCAAAACTTAAAGCAATGTCAGAAGCTTTGGGTTATGGGGGTAGTGAGATATTTCCTAAACAGACAGAGATTATTGCAGAGAGAGGTGATGTAGGTAACTTTTTAAATTTACCTTATCATGGTGGTACTCGTGGTTTGAGATATACATTTGAAGCAGGAGGTAATGCTGCTAGTTTAGAATCATTCTACACTATCTATGAGGAGTGGGCTCAAACTAGAGAACAAATAGAATCTATAGTTATTAAAAAAGACGAAAGTCAAAAGGATGCTTTTGAACAGGGACCACCTTGTTTAAACAAATTAGCTAAAGAAGGTTTTGGTGAGGGTTCTAGGAACAATGCTTTATTTAATATTGCTATCTATAGAAAACAAGCAGACCCAGATGATTGGCAAGATAAAATTATGTCTGATAATCAAGAGTATATGGACCCACCTCTATCTTTTTCAGAGGTACAGAACTTAATTAAGTCTATAGGTAAAAGAGGATACGATAAATACAGATGTAAGGATCAACCTATTTGTGGTGTGTGTAATGCATCTAAATGTAGAACAAAAAAGTTTGGTGTTGGTTTTGAAGAAGAACAGATGCCTGAACTAAACGCTTTACAAAAGTACACATCTAATCCACCTCAATGGTTTTTAACTGTTGGAGAAAAGAGAATAGAATTGAAGACAGAGCAGTTACACAATCCTAATTTATTTGCTATTGCGTGTTTAGATCAAGCTAATTTGATTACACCTATACTAAAAGGTAAAGAGTGGAGAGAAAATTATCTTAAAGCTTTGATGACCAACGTTCAAGAAGTAGAACCTTTAGAGTCTTTAAACCCATTAAATCAGATCATAAATCTTTTATATGATTTTACAGTTAATAGAGCACAAGCAAGAACAAAGGACGACATACTAAATAAGATGTCATATACAGAAGAAGGTTATACATATTTTAGAATGGATGACTTCTTTGCTTTTTGTAAAAGAAATAACTGGGAGTTAGATAAAACTAAAACAGGAAACTTATTAAAACAATTAGTAGATATCTTTGTAGAAGAAACAAGAATGACTTTAAAGAATCAGACACCTAGAGTTATTAAAATAAAGGCTATGAAGAAAAATAAGCCTACTTTAAGTGAAGTTAAATATCAGGAGACTCCTTTTTAATGCAGTTGGATTTTTTTCCAGAAGAAATAAAAGTGATAGAGTCAGACTCTATAGATATATCCACTATAGTGTTTGACCCTAAACTTGCTGCAGGAAAACAAATAGTTAGAGATTGGTTATACAGTGAGATTGTAGTCGGAAAGTATTTTTTATACAAAACAGGTGGCATAAATAGATGGCACCAAGATCAAGGACAAACTTTTCCTTACCTACAAAATAAACATACAGGAAATATAATAAAACCAACTCAAGTAGGCATAGGTTATCCTGTAATTAATATAAATGTTGGTGGCACGACAAAAATAATACAGATGCATAGACTAGTGGGCGAAGCTTTTATAATAAACCCTGATCCAAAAATTAGAACAATAGTTCATCATAAAAATAACATCATAGATGACTGGTCTGTTGATAATCTTTGGTGGATAACCAAGAAAGAAAACAGTTTATTGAAACAAAAAAAGAAAAAAGAACCAGATCAATTAAGTATGAATAGAATGCTTAGTAGTGGGGGTTTTGTAGGATGAAGATAGCAATACCCAAATTAATTTTATTTCCTAAAAGAATTGTTACGGTTGATTTGTTGTTATTAAAAATAACACAGTCGTACACAAATAAATTTTTTATAGGTGAACTAAAAGAAGATATAAAAAAGAATGGTTTGTTATGTCCACTGGTTGTTACCAAAGAAGATAAAACTTATGTTCGTAAACTAATTGATGGCAATCATAGATATGAAGCTATGAAAGATAATTATACACATGCGGTAGCGTACGAGATAGAGGATCTAGAGGAAGAAGACAAATTTTTTTCTGCTTTAAATTCTAGATTATGGCACGAAAATAAATGAATTACGTTCACATAGCTAAGGTAAGAGATTGGATGGAGGATAGAGGTATTCCAAGAGGGTTTGAACAAGATACTTTGCGAAGAAAAATTAGGCGCGGCACATTTGTAGTCCCATATATTCGTATAGGCAATACGCCTTATTTTTTAGAGCAAGGTTTAATTGATTGGTTAACAAATAATACAAAATGAAGACTATAATACTAGGACCACCAGGCACAGGTAAGACTACTACGCTATTGAATTTAGTAGAACAGTTTCTACGCGCAGGTACAGATATAAAAAAGATAGGTTACTTTTCTTTTACACGTAAAGCTGCTTACGAAGCACAGAGCAGGGCAGAAGAAAAATTTCTGATAGATAAAGATGACATTCCTTTTTTTAGGACATTGCATTCACTGGCCTTTAGAACATTAGGTATTAAAAAAGAACAGGTAATGAAGACCGGAGATTACAGAGAGTTTGGTTTAAAGTGTGGCATACCGATTAAAACTGCATGGCACAATGATACAGACGGGGTGTTTAATTCAGACAACGAATATTTACGTATTATAAACAGGGCTAGAGTTAAAGAGGTTGACGTTTTAAAAGAGTACGATAATTGTAGACATAGCTTAGATATAGAAAGAGATTTATTATATCTTTTAGATAGAGAACTTAAAAAGTATAAGAAAGAGAAGGGTTTAGTAGATTATGATGACATGCTGGAACGATTTATTAGACAGGATGTTTCGCCAACTTTTGACGTATTATTTATTGACGAAGCACAGGACCTCTCACCTTTGCAGTGGAGAATGGTCAGGACTCTTTGGAAGAAAGCAAACAAGACCTACATTGCAGGGGACGATGATCAGGCTATATTTAGATGGGCTGGTGCTGATGTTGATACTTTTATCGCTCTTAAGGAAGAAGTAGATTATGTGGACACGCTGAGTCAATCTTATCGCATACCTGGTGGACCAATACATGAGTTGTCACAAAAAATAATTAGAAATGTTTCTAACAGATACGACAAAGATTACATGCCTAGACAAGAGGTGGGTGATCTCACGAGATATTCTGATGTTACACAAGTTGATATGTCTCATGGAGAGTGGTTGGTACTTTCCTCCGCCAACCATTTTCTTGATGATATAAAAGATTTATGTGAGTTGCAAGGTTGGTACTATTCTCACAAACATAGAAACTCAATTAAGTTAGATTTATTACTAGCCATACAAACCTGGGAAAAATGGAGGCATGGTGAGCAATATTTACCGGTTGCATCTATAAAAAATATATATTCTTATCTTGGCGAAAATGTAACAAAAGGGTATCGTACAGGTAAGACAATGGACGAGAATGAAGAGGGTTATAGTATTGAAGAGTGTCTCGCGGACCATGGATTGTTAACGCAAGACGTTTGGTATAAAGCATTTGATGGATTGGATACAGACACAGAAAACTATATTAGAAACATGTTAGCCAACAGCGAAAAAATTACACAACAACCAAGAATAACACTATCAACAATACATGGAGCTAAAGGAGGTGAAGCTGATAATGTACTCGTTCTTCCTGATATTACTAAGTCTGCTTTGGACCACAATGATATGGACCCAGATGAATTACACAGGTTATTTTATGTGGCTGTAACAAGAGCAAGAAACTCATTACACATATTAGAACCAAAAAATTATGAAAGGGCATACGTGCTATGAAAAAACACGATCCAGTTAATTTTCCATCACACTACAACAAAGGTGACATAGGTTGCATAGATGCAATCAAGTCATGTCAAGGTGATGGCTTTAAATATTATCTACAAGGGTCAGCTATAAAATATATCTGGCGCCATGAACATAAAAACAAACCTATAGAAGATTTAGACAAAGCCATTTGGTTTTTAAACAAGTTAAAAGAGGAGTATAAATGAGGCCATTACAAGCCCCTATGTTTACTCCAGAAACTGAGTGGGTTCCTCCTACGAACTTACCAGACCTAAGTCAGCATAAAGAAATTGCCATTGACTTAGAAACACGAGATCCAAACCTGATGACAATGGGATCAGGTTCGGTAAGAAGAGACGGGGAAGTAGTCGGTATCGCTGTTGCGGTCGAAGGGTGGTCCGGCTATTTTCCTATAGCGCACGAAGGTGGTGGGAACATGGACCGCGCAATTGTTTTAGATTGGTTTGAAGAAGTACTACATACTGAAGCTACTAAGATATTTCATAATGCGATGTATGATGTATCCTGGATACGTTCACTTGGTTTTTATATTAATGGTGGCATTATTGATACAATGATTGCTGCAAGTTTGATTGATGAGAACAGATACAGTTACACACTAGACTCTGTTGCAAAGCAGTACATACAAGTAGGAAAGAGTGAGAAGTTATTACAAGAGGCAGCAAAAGATTGGGGGGTCAATCCAAAAGCGGAAATGTGGAGACTACCTGCACCTTTTGTAGGTGAGTATGCTGAAAAGGATGCAGAAATCACATTAAAACTATGGGGTGCTTTACGACATGAAATTTCAAAACAAGATCTGTGGGATGTATTTAATTTAGAAACTAATCTGTTTCCATGCCTGGTTGATATGAAATTTAAAGGTGTAAGAGTTGACCTAGAAGTAGCTCATTCAATTAAAGATAATTTATCTCAAGAAGAAAAGAAACTACATGCTGACATTGCGAAGATGGTTGGTTTTGACGTAGAACTATGGGCTGCTGCATCAATTGCAAAAGCATTTGATAAAATGAAACTACCTTATGATAGAACAGAGAAAGGTGCGCCATCATTTACAAAAAATTTCTTAGCCACACATCCAGCAGAACTACCCAAGTTAATTAATAGCGCAAGAGAGATCAACAAAGCGAATACAACTTTTATAGATACAATACTTAAGCACGAACACAACGGACGTATTCATGCTGATATAAATCAGATTAGATCTGATCAAGGTGGTACTGTTACAGGCAGATTTAGTTATGCTAATCCAAACCTCCAGCAGATACCAGCACGGCACAAGGAGCTGGGACCGATGATTAGATCTATATTTATACCGGAGAAGGGATGTAAGTGGGGTTGCTTTGACTACAGTCAACAGGAACCAAGAATTCTAGTACACTTTGCATCATTAATGAGACTAGAAGGAACTGATTCAATTGTCGATGCATACAACGACGGCAGTGCAGACTTTCACCAGATGATTGCAGACATGGCCGGCATCGAACGTAAACAAGCAAAGACAATCAATCTTGGTATTATGTATGGCATGGGTAAGAATAAACTTATGGCAGAATTAGGGCTGATGAAAGATGCAGCTGAGAAACTATTAAAAACGTATCATCAAAAGGCACCGTTTGTTAAGATGTTGTCAGAAGCTGTAAGTAGAAGAGCAGATGATAGCGGTAAAATAAGAACTATTGGTGGCAGGTTATGCCACTTCGACATGTGGGAACCCCATGGTTTTGGAATAAAGAAACCATTGAACCACGCCGATGCTTTAAGGGAGCACGGACCGGGGATTAAACGCGCGTTCACGTACAAAGCTTTGAACAAGTTGATCCAAGGATCAGCTGCGGACATGACAAAAATGTCAATGTTGGCCTTGTACAGAGAGGGGGTGATTCCCCATATACAAATTCATGATGAACTTGATATCTCAGTGGAAAGCGTACAACAGTCAGAGAAAATTACTAATATTATGGAGCAAGCGGTTGAGCTACAGGTCCCGAACAAAGTAGATTACGAAAAAGGAGAAAACTGGGGTGACATACACTAGCGACGATCCGGTAGAAATAACACTAGGTGTGTGTGATAGTTGCAACAGCTATGTTCCTTTTGTACGATTGGTAACTAAAGACGAAAAAAGAGTTTACCAATGTATGACTTGTAAAACAAAACACACTCAACACATAAACGGGAAAATCACTTTTAATTATTTAGAAGATGCGTACACACTCAAAAGAAATTAGCAAGTGCGCAAAAGGCGCAGCGCTAGAACACAGAGCTATAGCTGCTATGACCGAAATGGGAATGTATGTATCTAAAAGTGTAGATCCTCAATGCCCCTTTGATCTAGTAGCAGTGGATCCAGACTCGGGGACCGTGTATCTAGTAGATGTCAAAACAAAATCAGTTAGAAAAAATTGTCCTCCTGGATGGACAGACAAATCAACCAGGATAAACCGGGTTCTATCTAAAAAGCAAAGAGAATTTGTAGATAAAACAGGGCTAGATATACAGCTATTTATTGAATAATGCCGGCAACTAAGAAAAAGTTACCGACATATGAAGGTGAGAAGATTTCTACATAATAATTTAAATTATTCTCTTGTCAAATATAATAATTGCTATATATAATCCCATATAATATGTTAATAACAAGGAGAGAAAAATGCCAGATATAAGTAAATTTAAATCTGTATCCGTTTCTACTAATACTCACAATGAGTTACTAGAAATGGCTAAAAGTCGCTTTGAAGTGCCTGTAAGTGTACAAAAAGTGATTGAATACCTACTAACTAAAGAGAGAAAGAAAAAAAATGGTAGATCTAACGGGAAATCACGACGTTAAAGCTATTTGCCCTCGTTGTAAGGGCAATGGCTATATTAGAGTACAAGGTAAACAAGTAGATTGTCCTCAATGTGAATGTGAGGGTTGGGTTATGTTGCCAGCTTATCAATGTAGAGAAAACATCGAAGGCGGTATAGAGCCTCGTTGGCTAAAATCAGGTGAAAGCATATGAGAGTAAATAGATCTTTTGGTTATTTACTGGGTATGGATAATTTAACTAATCCTAGTATTGATAATGACGCTTTATCAGAAATAATACAGGAAGGTTTGCCACCAGAATTTGATGATCCTAACTATTCGTTTACGTCTGATAAAACACCTTTTGGTTTAGATGATTTACATTTAGATGATCGATTTCAAGGATTATTTCAAGAAATAACAGCCTCCATTCTTCAGTATTTTAGTAACATGGCTTTTCAAAAAGCTGAGTACTACATAAGTAAAGCATGGGCAACGTACACTAAACAAAAACAATTTATAGCTACACATAAACACGTGGCTAGTCATTATAGTTTTGTTTATTATGTACAAGCTGACGAAGAGATACATTCTCCGATAACTTTTTATGAACCAGCGCAAGGGTTACGTGTTCCAGAATCTAAAATTTGGAATGCTGATAACTATAGAAGTTTAAAAATTAAGCCAAAAACAGGTTTATTTATAATGTTTCCTAGTCATGTAGAGCATGGTACAGAAGAAATGGCAGAAACAGATGTTGCTAGAATATCTATTTCAGGCGATATTGTTATAACTGCCGAGGGGGGAATGAAAACTGAGTATTTATTACCAAGCCCAAGTACCTGGAGAAAATTAAATGGACCTGTCACACATTAAATCGTCAGAAAATGTATTACCAAAGAAAGAATATAAAATGTTAGTTGATTATATGATTAACAAAGTGGGTCCTAAAAAATTTCCTATTTATAATTTTTTACCAAAAAATAAAACACCTAAAAATTTATTGGAGAAAGTTATTACAAAATTAATAGGACAAGAAAAACACATAGAATATTGGGTTAGGTATAATGATGCATGTCTTTGGCACATAGACGCTGATGAAGTTTCTGAAAAAACTACAACTAGTCCTATTATGTTACCTACTGAACATTTTCCAACACATAGCTATTGTTATTATGTTTACCTAAAAGATTTACAAGGTGGTGATTTTCAAATATTGCCGTGGAATTATCATGAAGAAGGACGACCAACTATTGATGAAAATTATGAACCAAAAGAAGGTGACAAAGTTATAACTTTAACACCAAGAAATAACTACATTGTATCTTGGGAAGGTCCTTTATACCACAGAGTACAAAGAATACTTGGTGGTGAAAGACTTTGTTTAGTTTGGAGCACCTGGGATGAAATACCTAGAGGATATAAAAATGGACTACACTGGTATTGGTATGATAGTCTTTTTCACACAGCTGCGTATAGAAGAGGTTATTTATTAAAAGAAGGCCAATGGCCAGTAAAGGAGGAGAGATGACTCTCATGCAAAAACGAATAGAAAACGTAATGAAAGCTATGAAAGAAGCTAAAGATTACGAAATGAAATCTATTTGGAGTGATAAATTAAAACAACTTTTTAAACTAAAGGTTAGGAGGGCGTATGAAAGATTTGAAGATCAAGCTAGAGTGGTCCACTAGCAATTTACTAGTGTGGACAATTTTAGCCATGGGGACAGGATTAATGATTGTAAATATTGTAACCATGGTTAATATGTATAGTGTAATCGAAACAATGTGGGCGGAGATACAGCAGGTGAAGGAGACTAATATTAGTTTGTACCAATTTATCGAGGCACATAGAGATGACTTTAATTAAGGAGAACAAGGTGAGAACAGAGATTCCGGATAGGATGATGAGTGCAACTTTCACTCTACCAATCGATGAACGTAGAGTAACTGGCATTTTAGATTATGTGGCAAGTGACACGGGTCTAACGCCTATGGCGTTTTGGATAAAACTCAAACCAACAGATTCATACTTAGATAGAGAGTTGCGCGCAAGCGGCAAACTTATATCGAGGTGTATGCAGCACGGTGAGTCCTTGAAAGATTTAGTAGACACACTATCTCAAGATAATGTGATTGGTCAGATGGCAAACTATCTGCACAAGAACATGGAAGATATTATACTTGGCAAACAACCGGACAAGAAACAACGGATGCTTTCAACAGATCCGTATGCGATGAAAGAATGATGGAAGAGTTTGAAATAGATTGGATACCAGAGGACACAGGAGCGCCGTACGAGGCTAATGATGTGTCTGCTGATATACCAGCACATACAATTGATAAATTGTGTAAAAAGAAATTTGGACATACTAATTGGGCCAGAATGGGACAGATGTCACCAGAGGATCTGATCGGTAATCCATGTGAATTTGACTATGAGAATGGAATAATATATTTTAAGAACGAACATTTAGTATAGGAGGTGTTGCATAAATGCAACAGTTGCAAAAATGACACTACCATCTAGCGGAACACTCAGTTTATCAAGCATACAGGGCGAATTCGGGGGCTCAAATCCTATATCTATGTCCGAATATTACCGCAATGGGCCTCTTGTGCCCAGTTATCCTGCAAATACAGGTATTCCTACATCAGGTACTATCAGTATTAATCAGTTTTATGGAGCCACTAATACAGGGCCTACAAACACTACATTTGCTGGAACAGCCGGGCAATTTACTACAGGAGGTAAAGCACCATCAACCGAAACAGGTATAAGGACTTATGGAACTACCTTTGGTAGTTTTTCTGATAGTTCTGTTATTTTAAGTGGTCCTACATACACTGTAAGATGTTTTTACACTTCTTCTAATTTTGTACTTACACTGTCTTTTTTCTCTGTTTCAGGTAATAATACTGCTACAAGTAATAGAACCGTTTCTGGAGCCCCTACAACATTAACTTTTGTTAATGCTATATATGATTCTCCTAATAATGTCTCCAGAGCCGCTGCCCCTGGCAGTTTAAACATGGTCAACGGTAATAGTTATACTTTTACGCCATAATGACAGAGCCTTTTAAATTAATCTACACTGAAACATGTACGGTGTGGGACAAATGCTATCATGTAATAGATGGTGTAGAATTAGAAGCTAACCTCATGAATACAGTATTGACGCCTATTCACCAACGGGAGTATAATTTCGAACCGTTGAAAGAACACAATTATTACCTACGAGAAGGACACCCACATTGGGACATGTTATTACATAATTTTAAAGTAAAGGTAATGAACGAATGGTTAAAAATACTGGGTTATGGAGATCAAGCTTGGTCTAAATTTGATGTTGCTGCAGACGGTACAGTTTTTGAAAGAATAAATCATGGTTTATACTACCATGATGAAACACTAGATGGAAAACAAACTATGAGACATTTAAAACCAAACCCACTTGGGAGTATACCAAGTCAAGATAGCGAGGAAATATGATTTTTAATATAGATTTTGATGTATTTAGTTTAGATGATAATTTACAAATCTCTGTTACTAAAAATGTGCGCGTAGGACAAAGAGTTAAACGTGAAAACAAAGACGAGCATCCATTAAATATAGAACAACATCCAGACTACCCGTATTTAATTAAATCAACAAACAGTTACCATCTTCTTGAAGGATCTGTTCGTGTACGTTACACGTGGGAAGACGGTGATGTGTTTACCAGAGCCAATGTTGATGAAGCTTTAGCTTATAAAGCTAGAATAAATCCGGATTATGATGACGCTGAAATTACAGTGACGGACGACGAACTAAGATTTGATTATACATATGTTTTAAAAGAAAACACTCCTTGGCAAATGGATGGAACTCACTGGGAACCAGATACAAAAACAGCAAGTATTGAACTTAGATCAAAAGATACCGTTCTTTTATGTCCTATGCAGTATTCTCCAGGATGGAATTTTGAAAGAGCCGACATAATAGTTGGTAGTAATATAGATTGTGCTAAACAAGGTACAACCTGTTATGTGTTTTTTGGTCAAGAATGTAAGATAGGTGACAAAGTCATGCCTAGACACAGTATTAAAAAACTTACGTCAGATACAGTTAACATAGTAAATGATTCTTCCAAAGCGTGTAGGTTGGTAAGAATATGGAAATAACAGATGATTACATATATCAAGGATAGATGGAGATTATTTAATAAATACAAGGATCTACTACAGATAAACTACCATAATGTCCCCCTTGATTTAATTTTTGATTTTATAAATACATTAGATCGCGAAGATACATTAGACAGATTACGTCGTTTTAGAAAATGGAAACCGGCTAAAAAGCTTATTGGTGGAGACTCTTATCAGCAAATGATCATGGACCGGGAATTTGAACCAGGAACATTCGGCGATAAATTTAAACGTTGGTCTGAAGCTACACAAAACGGAGCGGTTGATTTGTTTAAGATGTCTATAGAAGTTGCGCCACGTAGTAAGAACCCTTCTAAGTTATTCGAAGCTTTCCAAAGACATTCCATGATGCAACATGATTTAATTCATTTCTTTAATGGTTATGATACCTCTACTCTTGGTGAAGTAAGTGTTTTATCTTTTCACTTGGGCCATGAATGGAAACAGAGCTGGGTCTTTTTTATTTTTGCTGGTATCTGGTCTACATTTATGATTTCCATTATGCCCTCACGGAAACCTAAAACTGTATCTTGGTTTGGATGGTTAAAAAATTTACCATTGGTTGATTATTGTAGGTGGGTACGCGAAGCATATAAACGTGGAAAAAACTCAAAGGACTTTATGTTCGTAGAGTGGGATAAGTACTTTGATATGCCTCTTGACGAAGTTAAGAAGGACCTTAGTTTAGACAAAGAGCCTAGATTTTGGCGAAACACGCGCGCCATTCGACTTGCCTGGGCTTTTGAACATAAAAGGAAACACAGAAGTGGCAATTGATTCTGATTATAGCAAGGATACATGGACTTTCTTTAGAGGAGAGTTTCCTATGCACCAGAACAGTTGTAAAATAATAGATACTAAAGATAAATATATTAAGGAATTGGAAAGACAAATTTGTGAACAACAGGATCGGATAAACTTTGAGGTAGACCAATGGCATAGTTATTGGATACCACAACGCCTGATGTGGAAACAACGCGCTATGAAGGCAGAGGCCGAGCTTAGAATTTTAAAAAAATATATTGAAGATGCGCAAAGGCTCACGAACCGGGATTTAAAAGAAGAGATTGATGAAAAAAACAAAGAAGAAAACGAAAGAAAATGACGAAAAGAAATACAAGGAATGGTTAAGACATTGGAGTATTGTCTTTAGGCGTATGAAATGATATGAAATTAGTTGAACGTTATGTATATCCTAAAACTACTCGTGCAAAGCTGGGAGGCCTTCGCCACTACACCGTGGCCGGAGAAGCACGACCATTGCCCTCAGTCACCACGATCCTGGGAGAAACAAAATCAAAGAGAGATCAAGAAGGCATTGAACGCTGGATCCGAAAAGTTGGAAAAGTAGAAGCTGAGCGAGTAAAAAACGAGGCAGCTAACCGCGGTACAGCCATGCACAAGTATTTAGAGGACTTAATCCGAGGTACAAGATCCATGGATTTAACTACCTTGGGACAGCAGGCACAAACCATGGCCGAAATAATCGTGGAACGGGGATTGAATGATGTTGACGAAGTTTACGGAATAGAGTCAACTTTGTATTACCCGGAGCTCTACGCGGGGAGCGTGGATCTGGTTGGAAGATATAATGGAAAGATATCAATTATTGATTTTAAACAAACGAACAAACCGAAACAAAGAGAGTGGATCGGTGATTATTTTCAACAAATGGGTGCCTACGGCATGGCGCATGATGCAGTGTACGGTACAACTATTGAACAAGGTGTCATCATGATGTGTAGTAAGGATGGCTTTTACCAACAGTTTGTGATAGAAGGTAAAGAATTTCAACAAGCTAAACATAAATTTTTGGGGAGAATTGATGAATACTACAATCGTATGGATAATAACAGCGATGCTCTGGTACGAGGGGACAAATGAATTTGGATACACCGACTACGAAGCTAAGCAGTTTAATGGACGTGGTGCGTGCCTGGATTATATTTGGGATAATAAAGCCATGCTCGTTAAAGAGTTATTTAGACTACACGGTGTCCACGAAGATGGGTACGATCTTAAAACTTGGGGGTTTTATTGTGAGGCGAAAGAAATTTCTTTTGAAGACGTGTGAAACACCATACTGATGTAACTAAAGTCGATTTTAATTTTGAAGAGCACAAGGTGCCACCGAATAAGTCTATGTGGAGCATGCGTATGATACCGCATTGTTTCTTCTTAGAGTGTCACATGCCACAGAGTATTATTGATGATTTTAACGTTTATTTAGACGATTTACATAGAACAACGTACCAATACAGCTTGATTGGAGCGATTAAGAGGGGTGAACAGTTGATTGTGGACCCAAACCATCCCAAAGTTCTACCTTGGACACTACAAATGCTAGAATTATGTAGCATTTTTCTAAAACAGTTTGAAAGCGCTACAGGAAACGTCCTGTCAGTGAAGCGGGAACCGCGGATTAACTCATTTTGGTCTGTTCATAGTTACGAAGGAGACTACAACCCATGTCATGACCACGGTACCGTAGACGTGACTGGGTTGTCGTTTGCTGGATGGACCAGGTTACCTAAAAGCATAGCAGAATCAGTGGGCGATCAGGGCGGTGTTACAACCGGAACACAAGACAACCATGACGGTTATTTCCAATTTATAACTACATCTAGTGCTCAAAGGGATATGTTTAACTTTAGACCTCAAACAAACCCTATATTTAAACCCAAAGTGGGTAAGTTTTTGATATTTCCAGCATGGCTAAACCATTGCGTATGGCCTTTCTTTGGACCAGGTGAAAGAAGGTCTATTGCAGGGAATTTAAGCTTTGAACAACTATCAGATGAAGAGGCAGCAGAATCATTTAAGAAAAATTACCCTGAAATGTATAAAATTAAGAAAAGAGCCAAAGAAAAAGAAAAAGAGGCTGAAAAAGACCTTACAGTGAAATCAACTCATGCAAAATCTAAAATATAAGTGGAGATTTGACCCCTTGATGTTTATTTTTTTTAAAAAATTACAAAAATATAGTGGTATTTTGGTAAAACAATGGTTTTTATTAAGAAAAACAGTAAGTTACGTCTACCAGAGGCTTGGTAGACAGTGGTAGAGTTAGTCAATTTTTCCCAGTTTTTCAGTACTTGTCGTGCGAGGGGTTATTGGTAGATTTTTTACAAACATAAGGGGGTCAAAACTCCACTAATAAGATATAAATAAAATATGAGCAAAAAAGTAGTCAAAACAAATAAACCATTACCTAATGTTAAAGTTAATAAAGATTTACCTAAGACGGTTAAAGTAGGTTATAGGGACATAGAACTTCATTTTGTTCAACCCGAGTTTAAAACAGACAACATGACAGAAAGTTATGGTGAGTACCGCCCACGTGAAGGTGTCATACTTATACAACACGACCTATGTGGTCAAGAACTTGCAAACACTTTATGGCATGAAATAAAACATGCTGCAGTATACGTGTCAGGACTTAACCAAGCCAATGGTCCCCTTAAAGAAGATGACCACGAAGAAATAGTTGTAAATAACCTATCTAATTATGAGCTGGGTGTGTTCAGAGATAACCCTTGGTTGTTAGATTTCATAAAAAATAATATGAACAAAGCTAAAGATGGTGTATAACTAATCAACAATCCGGGGGAGATATGCGTAATATCATTTTAGCACTAGCTATTTCTATGTTTTTAGCAGCATTTGCAATTGGTTTTGCATTTGCAGATGTGACAGGTGCAGGCTCAACAACTAACACACAATCAACAACAGGAACATCAGCGACCAACACAGCAATAACAGGGGGTTATCACAGTGAAGCAACCACGAACTACCAAACCGGATCTTCTCAAAATACAACCACAACCAATACAACCAACAACAATAACAACTCGTATACAGGAGACA